>JGI24005J15628_10001265_pt1 | contig 13577 bp, 5 predicted proteins | sample LinPmetageLP40_FD_15628 | JGI IMG/M metagenome (IMG submission 15628)
CACTCTCCGAAGGGGACCGGCCCGAACATGGCGAGGAAGCCGCCGATCCGGGCGAAGAGGGGGCGGGGGTGCCCGCCGAAGTGTCGCCCACCGATAGGGGCGGAATTATCTAGTAATTACAGTGTCATGTGACGTCGCTATGGCGGGCGACACAGTGTCGCCCTTGTCGCCCGACTGTCGCCCCGATCGGGCTCAGCCGAACACCGCCACGCATTGCATCCCGTCGAGCACCTGCTTGCCATCGGCATTCCACAGCCGCAACCTTTCGGAGGAATAGCCATGCGCGGCGTGCTGGCTGGCGTTCTCGCTCATCCACCAGCCGTCGCGAGTCGCGGGCGCGGGTTCGAGCAGGTTGAACGACCAGTTGACCGAACTGATCGGCCCCGGGCGCTTCATCGCGCGCATTGCACCCGGCGGCAGCACATCGCCCAGCAGGATCAGCTCGCTCACCGGATCGAGGCCCTCGCGATCGGTCAGCCGCGCCCAGCGGCGCACCACCGGTTCGCCGGGGCCCTGCTGCTCCTGCGCGCGGAGGATCTCGAAATTGTTCTGGATGAAGGCAGGACCCTTGCCGTGCATCGCCGGTTCCGCCTCCTCGGGCGGTCCGGGCCAGTCGGCGACCGGTGCGGCATCGTGTATCGCATTGGCCTCGCGTTCGGTGCCGAACAACCAGAAGGCGGTGAGCGTGCATTTCCCCTCGCACCAGATCTCGCTGCGCACCTGCGCGACATTGCGGCCCTGCCGCACGATCTCGCGCCGCAGTTCGACCTCGGGGCCGGTCGGGGCGACAAAGGCGACCTGCGCGCCGCGCAATGGCGGCAGGTCGGGAAAGGCGCGGGCGACCGCGGTATAGGCGATCAGCGCCGAGGCGCCGCCATACAGCGTGCGGCCCTGCATCCAGTGGTCGAGCCCGGAAAAGCGCGTTTCGCCGCCTGCTGCAGTGATCGGATCGAGGAGGTTGGCAATGCTCATGCGCAGGGTCATTGCGCCGATCCCGTCACGCGTCCAGACTGACGTTACGTAAGGCGCGACGAGGCGATTGCCTTTGCCCGCGAGAATCGCTAGTGCGCCGCTTCCCGACCGAGAGGCCGGGCGAGGCCCGATGGCGGAGTGGTTACGCAGAGGACTGCAAATCCTTGCACGCCGGTTCGATTCCGGCTCGGGCCTCCACTTCCCGCGCAACCCGCGAAAGTGCCGCTTTAGCTCAGTTGGTAGAGCACATCATTCGTAATGATGGGGTCACAGGTTCGAGTCCTGTAAGCGGCACCACGACTTCCGCCTCACTCCATTGCCGCGCGACTTCTCCGGGCCGCGAGCGTCCCTCGTTGGGGCGTTCAAGATTCAGCATTACATTTTGCGTAGGGGGATGGTAAGGCCTTGCTTACTACAAGGAAGAGGCCCGGATAACGGGCCCGGCGGATCGCTGACTAAATCGACGAGTGCATGTCATGTGCTGTTGGGGGGGCGATCTGAATGGGCTTGGGCCAGCATATCCAAACGAATTTGAATAGCGGCCACGGCGCCGCTTTCCACCGGGCACGCATGGTCCTGCTCGCCGGGGCGGCGGCGTTCGCGCTGGCCACTCCCGCCTCGGCGCAGGCGCAAGCGGTGCCGAGCCGCGGCGAGCTGACCCCGCCGCAGGCACGCGAGCCGGTTGCGCCGCCCACCACGCTGACGATCGACGGGGGCATGGAGCGCTCGCCCTGCGCGCTCGACGCGCCCGATCTGGCCGACATCACGGTGACGCTCAATTCGGTGCGCTTCACCGGGGCGGACAAGGCGCCCGAAGTCGACCTCACGGGAGCTTATCAGGGCTATGTGGGCCGCGAACTGCCGATATCGGTGCTGTGCGATGTCCGCGCGGCGGCCAACCAGCGGCTGCAACAGGCGGGCTATCTCGCCACGGTCGAAATCCCCGCGCAGCGGCTGTCCAATGGCGATGCGGAAATGCGGATCGTATTCGGCCGGGTCACCGCATTGCGGGTGCGCGGCGATGCAGGGCCTTCCGAGCAATTGGTGGCGACCTATCTCGAACCGCTGACGCAGGATGCGGTGTTCAACACCAAGCGGGCCGAGCGCTACCTGCTGCTGGCCGACGACCTGCCGGGGGTCGATGTCCGTCTCTCGCTGCGACCTGCCGCGAGCGGCGAGCCAGGCGATCTGGTCGGCGATATCGCGGTGATCCGGCGGCGCGGAACGCTCGATCTCAATGTCCAGAACTTCGGCTCCAAGGCGCTCGGCCGGTTCGGCGGGCTGCTGCGCGGCGAGGTCTATGACCTGACCGGGCTGGGCGATCGGACGAGCGTCGCACTGTTCTCCACCGCCGAGTTCGAGGAGCAGAAAACCGTCCAGCTCGGGCACGATTTCGCGATCGGCGGCGATGGGCTGCGGATGTTCGGCCAGTTCACCTACAGCTGGACCGACCCCGATCTCGGCCTGCCGGGTCTCGATGTCGAATCCGAGACGCTGTTCGCCTCAGCGGGGCTGTCCTACCCGATCCAGCGCAGCCGCAGCACCTCGCATATCCTGAGCAGCGGGTTCGATTACGTCGACCAGGACCTGACAGTGAACGATCTGCGCCTGACGCGCGACCGGGTGCGGACGGTCTTCCTGAGAGTGGATTCGCTCTACGCCGATCCCGACAGCATTGCAGGCGCCAATGGCTTCAGCGCCTTCGAACCCCGGCTTGGCGCGCGCGGCGGGGTCGAGCTGCGCCAGGGGATCGACATCTTCGATGCCACCCCCGATTGCCGCACCGATCCGCGCACCTGCCTTGTGGCGGGTGTGGCCCCCAACCGGATCGAGGCCGATCCCACGCCCCTGCTAGTGCGGTTCGAAGGTGAGGCCGATTACCGGCCCATACCCGATCTGCGCTTCTCGCTCGGCCTGAATGCGCAATTCACCCGCGAGCCGCTGCCCGCCTTCGAGGAGTTCTCCGCCGGCAACTATTCGCTTGGCCGCGGCTACGATCCGGGCAGCATTCTCGGCGATAGCGGCTACGCGTTGTCGTTTGAAATGGGCTATGGTTCGCTGGCTCCCGCCGGCCCCGCCAAACTGGCGTGGGAAGGCTATCTCTTCACCGACATGGCCTGGGCCTGGAACGAGGACCCGAGCCGTTCGCCGCTCAATCCCGATCGCCTGTGGTCGGCAGGCGGCGGTATGCGCTTTGCTTATGGCAGCGCGCTGCAGGCCGATGTGGCGGTCGCGGTGCCGCTCGAGAAACCCGATTTCGCTGCCGATCGCGGAGACGTGCGCGTGCTCGTTTCGCTCACCACTCGCCTGCTTCCCTGGAGCTTCTGATATGGCCCGCTCGATCAATCATCGTCTGCCCCTGCTGCTTGGCGGAGCAGGCCTCGCCATGGCCGCGGTTCTGGCGATTCCCTCGCAGGCGCGGGCGGAGGCTTTCAATGGCTTTGCCGAGATCGTGCGGGGCACCGTCGATATCGATCGTACGGTAGCGGGCGTCGACACATTCACGATCACCTCCGCAACCGCGGTGCTCGACTGGTTCCCGTACGAGGATGACGCGGGCAACGCGCTGATCTTTCTTCCCAATGGCAGAACGGCCTATTTCCAGGACGGACCGGGGCAGGGCGGGTTCGCCGTGCTCAACCGGATCCAGCCTTCCACCAATGGCAATGCGATCGTCTTCCGCGGATCGGTGATCTCGAACTTGCAGGATGCGAGCGGCACTCTCTCGACTGGCGGAATGGTCGCGTTCTATTCGCCGACGGGTATTTTGATAGGCGGCAATGCCACTTTCGATGTCGGGCAATTGCTGCTGACCACGCTCGATCCCGATCTCGACAGTTTCGATAGCTTTGCCGCGGGCGGGACATTGCAGCTGATCGGCGCCCAGGGGACGACTGCCAGCATCTCGGTGGGCGAAAACCCGCAGATCACGGCACTCGGTGAAGATAGCTACTTCGTCGTTGCTGCGCCCCAGATCACCATGCGCGGCAGCGCTTATATCAACGGTTCGAGCGCCTATATCGCTGGCGAGCAGGTCAATCTGACCTACAATAACGGCCTGTTCGACATCGAGATTCCCGTCGGGACGAGCGTCGCCGCGGCGATTGACCACCGCGGGTCGACCGGTGGACCATCGAGCCTCGGCGCGGGCGACAACCATGTCATCTACGGTGTTGCACGGGCCGCTGCCGATCCGATCACCATGCTGCTGCGCGGTAATCTGGGCTTCGATACCGCGGCTACTGCCGGGGTGGATAATGGCGATATCATCCTCTCGGCCGGCTACGACGTCTTCGGTCGGGATGTGACGACCGGCGCAGTGAACGACACGGCCGTCATGGAATCGATTGCGCTGTCCGGTGCATCAAGCCTGAGCTCGAGCGTGTTCGCGGGCGCGACGGGCGGCTTCACTGCCAATTCGAACGGCGGGGCGATCGATTTCGACGATGGCCTCACTGTCGAAGCTGCCCGGTCGATCGAGTTAAGCGCCCGCAATGGGCACGACATTTCGATCACCGGGGATGCTTCGCTGTTGTCTCGCGGGACGATCGCGACATCGCTCGATGTAATCGGAGGTGCGATCGACCTCATCGCCCGCGCAGGGTCTGCCGTGAACGTGACCGGGGATTTGAGCGCAGACGCGTCGCCGCTCCAGCTCTCCGGCGATGCTACCGGGGGCGATATCGACCTGCTGGGCAATGGCGGCACGATTTCGATCGGGGGCGACGTCAGCCTGTTGGCGCAGGCCAACTTGCGGCTTGGGACGGGCGCGGTCGGCGATGGCTTTGGCGGAACCGCGCGCCTCTACGCGTTGAACAATGGGTCGATCGATGTCGCGGGATCGCTGGAGATCGATACCACTGCCTTCGGTAATGATTTCGCCGGCAGCATGGCGACCGGCGGCCGCAGCGAAGTCGTTGTGCGAAGCGGTGGGCGGATCGATGTTGCGGGCGATGCATCGCTCGATGCGAGCGGCCTGGGCGGTGATGCCGACGGGGCACTGGGGGTGATCGACGGGGGCGCGGGCACCGGGGGCCTCGCCAATGTCGATGCGCGGGACGGGACAATCACGTTTGGCGGCTCGCTTTCGGTCAATGCGCTGGGCCAGGGCGGGGAAGGGGCGAGCGCATTCAATGGCGGACCGGGCGACACGGGCGGTCTCGGCCGCGGCGGCGAAGCGCTGGTCAACACTATCGACGGAACGATCACGATCGCCGGCATCGCCACGCTTCGCGCGAGCGGGAGAGGCGGCGAAGGCGGCTCTGGCGGTGCGGGCATCGGCGGAGTGTCGCAGGTCTTCGCCGATGGCACGGGAGCGATCAGCACGGGAGGTGTCACCGCCTCCGCTATCGGTCTGGGCGGTGATGGCCTGGCCTCCGACGGCGCGGGCGGCGAAGGCGAAGGCGGGCGGGCGATCATCCTGACCCAAGGCACCGGGGATATCGTGCTGAGCGGCAACGCCAACCTTCTGGCCGACGGGACCGGCGGCGATGGACATGTGGGCGGCGACGCCACTGGCGGCAATGCGGGAGTGCTGGCGGTCTTCGGCAGTATCGCGGTCGACGGCAATGCCTCCTTGTCGGCCCTGGCCACCGGCGGCGATGCCGCTGTCGGCTTCGGTGGTACCGGCGGCAATGCGCTGGGCGGCACCGCCTATATCCAGGCCGATGGTTCGCAGGCGCTTGCCGCCAGCCTGACGATCGGCGGCAACGCCTCGATGAACGCCTCGGGCGTGGGCGGGGACGGCGGCGAAGGCGACGGTAGCACGATCGCCGCCGGTGCGGGCGGCAATGGCACGGGGGGCACCTTCCAGGGAACACCCGGTTCGGGCGGCGCCTTTGCGCTGGCCGGCCGCGATAATGCCACGCTCACGGTGGGTGGCGGCACCGCGCTTTCGGCGAGCGGTCTCGGCGGCACGGGCGGCTCCGGCGGTACCGGACAGGCCGGCGGCGCCGGTGGGTCGGGTGTGGGCGGTACCACGCAAGCCGGCACATTCAGCGGCCGCGGCGATGGATCGCTCGGCGAAGGGCTGGCCGAGTACGATACGCTGACGCTCGAAGCAGGCGGCTTCGGCGGCGATGGCGGATCGAGCGCGGTTGCTCTTGGCACCGGCGGAATCGGTGTGGGCGGCTTCGCAGGCGTGTTCGCCAACGCTTCGCAGGTCGACGCAGGAAGCATTTCGACCCGCGCCGATGGCATCGGCGGGGATGGCTCGACCGGGGGTGACGGCTTCGGCGGCAATGCCGGGATCGGGATCGTCGGCGGCACGCTCAACGCCCTCTCCCTCATCGGCACTGCCCAGGGCACCGGTGGCAATGGAACGACGGGCGATGGCGGCGCCGGGCGCGCGGGCGAAGTCTCGATCGACAGCGATTCGATCCTGAACGTGACTGGCGACATCCAGTATGCCGCGACCGGCAGCGGCGGCGCGTCGGAAGCGGGCGATGGCGGCCTGGCGCTGGGCGGGGTTGCCAGCATAACCACTTCGGGCACCGCTATCCTCACGGTTGGCGGAGGGGTCGTCCTCAATTCCTTCGCGAACGGCGGGGCCGGGGCTGTCGGCGGGGATGCGACAGGCGGAACTTCCTTCATCGATGTACGGGAAGGCGCTGCGACCCTCGCGGGCCCGACCACTCTCGATGCGAGCGCCACCGGAGGCGAGTCGGCTGACGGCGATGGCGGCAGTGGAACCGGCGGTCTGGCCTATGCGCGCAGCCGGGACGGTGGCAGCCTGTCCTTCGGGAATGCAACGCTCACCGCCAACGGGATCGGCGGCTTCGACGCAGCAGGTGTGCGATCGGGTGACGCAATCGGCGGCCTGGTCCAGGTCCTGGCAACCGCCGAAGCTGCTATCGAGGCGGATTTCCTGCGGCTGGAAGCGCTTGGCGCGGAAACCGCCGGGGCGTTCGAAATCATCGCCAATGGCGGGACGATTGCGCTCGACCAGCTTGTCGCCCGCGCAGTCGGCGCCAGCGCGGGGGATGCCTCCCTGATCCGTGCTGCGGGCGGCGCGATCCCGATAACGGGATCGGCGCAGTTCGAGCTCACCGGCGATCTCGACATCGTCACCGCGAACGGCGGGCTGATCGGCGGACCGAGCATCGGCGCTCCCACCGCGCTTATCGATATCTCGACCGCGGGCACTGTCACCATCGACGGCGACAATGACGACCAGATCGGCTTCGGCGGGCAGGATGTGTTCATCCTTTCCAGCGAACTCGACATTCTCGCAGGCGCAAGGATCGGGGCCGAGTTCCTCAATCTCGTCGTGTTCGGCAATGACGCGATGACCGTGCTTGGCGGAACTGGCGATACCGAGGGTTACACGCTTACCCAGGCCGAGCTTGGGCGGATCGATGCGAGCGCCGCCTATTTCGGCGCCTCTTTCGAAGGTATGGCGTCGGACGATCTGCTGATCCGTGACACGACCATCTTCGGTTCGCTGGACGATGGGGTGGCCAATGTGTTTATCGGCGCAGGCGGAGTGGTCCGCGTCGAAGGCATACTTGCCTATGTCGACGCGGCCCCGACCGATGAACTGTCCATCCTGGCGCAGCGGCTGGAAATCGTGACCCCCGGCGGGATCGGGATCGTCGATTCGCAGGACAATCCAACCGGTCGGTTCAGCTTCTTCGGCAACGACTTCTGGATGGCCGATGCGGAAACCATCGCGCAGCTTCGGGGCGACGTCGGCTTTGCCGGGCGAGACGCACTGCTCGCGACCGCCGCCGCGGGCAGTTCCGACCCGCTCGGCTATCTGCGCGCCGGCGATGTCCTGCTCGCGGTCGGCAGCAGCCTGCTGGTTCGCAATACGGGAACGAGCCAGGCCCCGGCGGGCATTACCGTCACTGGAGATCTGGCGATCGCCAGCTTCGCCAATGACGACCAGCAGACCCCCTCAGGCGGGGCACTCGATGTATTTGCCTACGGCCGCAGGCTAAACGGCGATGGCAGTTTCGTGACCGGCGAGGAGTTCTTCACCCAGGTCGATTTCCATACCGAAGAGAATGACGACGGACTGGTCACGACCTACACCGACGCGTCGCAATTGAACGATTGCGCGATCAACACAGCGCAATGCGCCGGGGTCGAACCGCCGCCGCCCGATACGCGCGAAGAGGTGCTTGAGGAGATCGACGACAAGGCGCCCCAGGCTGCGGTAACGACCACCGCAGTAATCGCGGCCGCTCCGGTCGAGCAGAGCGAACAGGACAGCAATGTCGAGTTCGGCGCCGATTTCCCCGGGTTGCTCAGCGCCTCGCTGATCGGCGAACAGGGTGCGATCGACGATCCGGTCGCCAGCGGCGGCGATATTGCGCTCTATGGCGCGGGCGAAGAAGCCGCCGAGCAGGACGACGAAACCGCGGAGGATTCCGATGCGCAGTAAAACCTGGACCGCCATCGCGGCATGCAGCGCAGCGGCAGTGATGCTCTCGGCCCCGCTCCAGCCCGTTGCAGCGCAGAATGGCGAGCGTCCGGTCAGCTATAGCGACACCTTCCCGATCGGGGCCAACGGCCTGTGCGAAGCACAGATCATGCCGCCGCAGCCGGGTGCCGGACTGTTCGACCGCGGATATACGATCGTCTGCCGCGATGCCGCAGCCCCCGTGGGCACGCTATGGGTCCTTCGCGATGCGCAAGGCACGGCTGCACCGGCGCGGTTCCTCCCCTCGGCCGAGTGCCGCGAAGGCGACGGAACCGCCGTGCCCGACGCGCTGGGCGACAGCCAAAGCTTTTCCTGCAGCGATAGCGATCTGGGGACGCGGCGTATCCTTGTGGCCGGCGAGGTAGGCGGGCGGCTCTACGCCGGAGAAGCCATCGCGGCCTATTCCGATGCCGTGCGGTTGGGGATCGCCACGCTGGTCAACGACCGCCCCGTCCAGGGCAATGTCGAGATCCCGCTCACCGAAACCGGGGACGCGGTCGCCTTTGCCCGCGCCCAGGCGCGCGCGCTCGCCTCGGATGCGGTGATCGCCGAAGCCTACCGCCGCAGCAACAGCGGCGATTTCGCCGAAGCCGCCGAATTCTTCGCCGCGACCGCCACCACTGCCGAAGGCAACAATGCGCTCGAAGCACGTCTCAATGCCGCGCTCCTACAGTCGAATCTCGGCAATTTTGCCGAAGCCTCGCGAGGTTTCGCAAGCGTGCGCGGGCAGGTTGGCGGGGATCCCGTGCTGGCGCGCCTGCTGCGCAATTACGAGGCGATCGATGCGCTGAATGCCCGGGCGCCGCAGGTGGCGCTTGACATTATCGAGCGCCCGCTCGCCGCCGGAGCGACGTCGCAGGATGCGCTGGCGGGGCTGGAAATCAGCGATGCGCTGGCCGCGCGGCTGTCGGCCGAACAAACGAGCGCGCTGGACGATGTCGGCGGGCTCTCCGCGCTCGAGCGTGCCGATCTGCTCGACGGGCAGACCGACTATCTTGCAGCCACCGCCTTGCGCCTGCTCGGACGCAAGGGTGAAGCCGGGCAGCGCCTGGCCGATGCCGATACCGGCCTGGCGGGTGTTCGGGCCGGCTCGGTCCGCTCGATCCTGTGGCTGCGCGCGCAGGTGCTGGGCGAACTGGCCGATCTGGCCGAGGACAAGGACGACGCCGGCGCCGCCGAGGCCTATCATGGCCAGGCGATCGCGCTGCTTGAGACCAATTACCCCAATTCCCCCGCGCTGCTAAGCAGCAAGGCGCAGTTTGCCGGCTATCTGGCGCGCAGCGGGCGGACCGAAGAAGCGCTCGCTGCCTACCGCGATCTGGTGGGCGATGCGCAGGGCAAGCCCGCGCCCGCCTTGCGCCGTTTGCTGGTGCCGTTCTTCGACCTGCTGACCAGCGACGGGGATGGCGGAGCGGAGGCTGCGGCGGACATGTTCCTTGCCAGCCAGCTGCTGCAACGCCCGGGCCTGGCACAAACCCAGGCCGTGCTCGCGCGCGAGCTATCGGGTGGGAGCGACGAAGCCTCGCAATTGTTCCGCAAGGCCGTGAACGTCGGACGCTCGGTCGAACAATTGCGCAATCGCGTGGCGCTGCTCGAAGGGCAGGCGGCCACCGATCCGCTGGTTGCCGAACGGCTGACCGCGCAGCGCGCGGCGCTCGCGCAGCTCGAGACGCAGCAATTGTCGATCCAGGACAGCCTGGGCGAATACCCCCGCTTCCGCGCGGTGTCCGATGGCCGTGTCACGCTGGAGGAATTGCAGCAGACGCTGCGGCCGGGCGAAGGCTATCTCAAGCTGGCGACGCTGGACGGCGCGACCTTCGCCATCTTCGCCACGTCGGAGATGGCGCGCGCCTATCGCGCCGGAGTCGATCCCGAGGCGCTCGAGGCCGAGGTGGACGAATTGCGCGCCACCATCGCCTATGTCGAGAACGGGCAGACGCTGACCTTTCCCTTCGACATCGAGAAATCGCGCGCGCTGTACAAGGCACTGCTCGAACCCGTCGATGGCGAGGTCAAGGCGCTCGAACATCTCGTATTCGAACCCGATGGCGCGATGCTGCGGCTGCCCGCGAACCTGCTGGTCGCCGATGACGCCAGCGTCGATCGCTATGTCGAGCGGATCGCGCAGGGCGGCGACGATTACGATTTCACCGGGACCAACTGGCTGGGGCGCGATGTCAGGATCACGACCACCGTTTCCCCCTCGGCCTTCCGCGATGTCCGCCGGGCTCCCGGGTCCTCCGCGGTTCGCGAATATATCGGATTCGGCGAGAACACGCCGCTGACCCAGGAGCGCGGGACGCTCGGCACCCGTGCGGCGCTGGCCGGAGGCGCGGACTGCCTGTGGGCCCCGTCGATCTGGGACTACCCGATCAAGGCCGACGAGCTTTACGCGGCTTCGCGCAGCCTGGGTGCGGGTACCGCGCAGGAGCGGATCGTTACCGGTGACACCTTCACCGATACCGCGGTTCTCGGGATGGAGGATCTCGACCAGTATCGCATCCTCCATTTCGCCACGCACGGCCTCGTGACCGCACCGCAGCCCGAATGCCCGCCGCGCCCGGCGCTGCTGACCTCGTTCGGCGACGAGCAGTCCGATGGCTTGCTGTCCTTCGCGGAAATCTTCGACCTCAAGATCGATGCCGATCTGGTCATTCTCTCGGCCTGCGACACGGCGGGAGAGGCGACGCTCGGCGCTACACGCGAAGCGGGCGTCAGCGGCGGCGGGTTTGCCCTCGATGGATTGGTCCGTGCGTTCGTCGGTGCGGGCGGCAGGACCGTCGTTGCCAGCCACTGGCCGGTTCCGGACGATTACGACGCGACCAACCGTCTGATCGACGGCTTCTTTTCAGTCGCGCCGGGGACCTCGCTGGCCGAAGCCATGCGCCAGTCGCAGGGCCGGCTGATGGACCAGAGCGAAACCTCGCATCCGTTCTACTGGTCGGCGTTCGCGATTGTCGGCGATGGCGGCGCGCAATTGCGCAATTGAGCCAAGCCGTCAGCCATCCGGACCCTGCCGGGCAGCTGGTCCTGAAATGAAAAGGGGCGCCGTGTGGCGCCCCTTTGTCTTATTTCAGCGGGAGGATCTTGCCGATGATATAATCGGCGGCTTCTTCCGGTGACATCTCGACCGTGTTGACCCGGATCTCTGGGTCCTCCGGCGCTTCATAGGGGCTGTCGATCCCGGTGAAGTTCTTGAGCTTGCCTTCGCGGGCCTTCTTGTAGAGCCCCTTCACATCGCGCGCCTCGGCCACTTCCAGCGGCGTATCGACATGGATTTCGATGAACTCGCCGCTATCGATCATGTCGCGCACCAACTTGCGGTCGGCCCGGAAGGGGCTGATGAAGGCGGTGAGGACGATGAGCCCCGCATCGGTCATCAGCTTGGCCACCTCGCCGATCCGGCGGATGTTTTCGATCCGGTCGCTCTCGGTAAAGCCCAGATCCTTGTTGAGACCGTGGCGGACATTGTCGCCATCGAGCAGGAAGGTGTGGCGGTTCATGATCGCCAGCTTCTTCTCGACTTCGTTGGCGATGGTCGATTTGCCCGACCCCGACAGCCCGGTGAACCACAGCACGCGCGGCGTCTGGTTTTTCATCGCGGCATGATGGTCACGCGTGATGTCGGTCGCCTGCCAATGGACGTTCTGGCTGCGGCGCAGGCTGAAGTGGAGCATCCCCGCCCCGACCGTATGGTGGGTGATCTTGTCGATCAGGATGAACCCGCCCAGCGCACGGTTGTCGGTATAGGGATCGAACACGATCCGCTTGTCGGTGGTGATCTCGCACACGCCGATCTGGTTGAGATGCAGCGTCTGCGAGGCGAGGTGCGATCCCGAGCCCGAGGGATTGTTGACGTCGATCTCGAACTTGGGCTCGGCCACGGTCGCGCTGACCATTTGCGAGCCAAGCTTGAGCCAATAGGCGCGCCCGACGACGAGCGGTTCGTCGTCCATCCACACGATGGTCGTCTCGAACTGGTCGGCGACTTCGGGCGGGCTGTCCGCGGCCGCGAGCACGTCGCCGCGCGAACAGTCGATTTCGTCGGCGAGCGTGATCGTCACCGACTGGCCCGCGACGGCTTCGTCGAGATCGCCGTCCATGGTCACGATCGACTTGACCGTGCTCGTCTTGCCCGACGGCAGCGAGCGCAGCTCGTCACCCGGCTTGACGGTGCCGGTGGCGATCTGGCCGGAGAAGCCGCGGAAGTCGAGATTGGGGCGATTGACCCATTGCACCGGCATGCGGAAAGGCTTGGCCTGGTTGGCGGTGTTGTTGACCTCGATGGTCTCGAGGTGGTCGATCAGCACCGGGCCATCGTACCAGCTGGTATTTTCCGAGCGCGTGGTGATGTTGTCGCCCGCAAGGCCCGACATCGGGATGGCGGTAAAGGTCTCGATCCCGATGCTCTTGGCGAAGGCCGCGTAATCGGCGACGATCGCGTCGAACCTGGTCTGGTCGTAATCGATCAGGTCCATCTTGTTGACCGCCAGCACCAGGTTCTTGATGCCGAGCTGGTGGCACAGGAAACTGTGGCGCTTGGTCTGGACCAGCACGCCCTTGCGCGCATCGATCAGGATCGCGGCGCAATCGGCGGTCGAGGCACCGGTCACCATGTTGCGGGTATATTGCTCGTGTCCCGGGCAGTCGGCGACGATGAACTTGCGCTTCTCGGTCGCGAAAAAGCGATAGGCGACATCGATCGTGATGCCTTGCTCGCGCTCGGCGGCAAGCCCGTCGACCAGCAGGGCGAAGTCGATCTCCTGCCCCTGCGTGCCCACCTTCTTGCTGTCGTTCTCGAGCGCGGCGAGCTGGTCTTCGAAGATCATCTTCGAATCGTAGAGCAGGCGGCCGATCAGCGTCGATTTGCCATCGTCCACGCTGCCGCAGGTGATGAAGCGCAGCATCGACTTGTTCTGGTGCTGCTCGAGATAGGCCTCGATATCGTCGGCAATCAGCGCGTCGGTCTTGTAGATGGGATCGGTCATCAGAAATAACCCTCCTGCTTTTTCTTCTCCATCGACGCGTCACCCGCGTCCTTGTCGATCACGCGGCCCTGTCGTTCGCTGGTGGTGGTCAGCAGCATTTCCTGCACCACTTCCTGCAAGGTGGCTGCCTCGCTCTCGACCGCGCCGGTCAGCGGGAAGCAGCCCAGCGTGCGGAAGCGGATCGAGCGTTC
>JGI24005J15628_10001266_pt1 | contig 13572 bp, 16 predicted proteins | sample LinPmetageLP40_FD_15628 | JGI IMG/M metagenome (IMG submission 15628)
CGGGGTTTTCAATTTTAAAAATTGCTTTAAAATGTATTTTCATTTACTTTAAAAGATGATTTTTATCCAAAATCTAATTACAAGGAGACCCTACTTAGAAGTGGAAAAGCCCATTTTACGCTGAAACTGCGAAGCCATGGTTTTGATACGGTAGAAGCGGTCTTTCTAGAAGACCTGCTCGATGCTGATGTCGTCCCATCGCTGGACGACCCAATTGAAAATTGACTTGACACTAGGAACTGATAGAAAATAAAAGAGGCTGTCTCAATTACTTTTGAGACAGCCTCTTTTATTTAACCCTTGGCTGAACTTGCCGCATCGAATGCAAATGGTTCAGATTATACGTAGTTGTTAAGCATGACGGGCATTACCAACATCAAGATGTCTTCACTATCATTTTTATCTTTTGGAAAGAGAAGTCCTGCACGATTTGGTTCTGAGAGATGCATTTCCACTTGCTCCGAATCCAGGTTGCTGAGCATTTCCACTAAAAATTTAGCATTGAAACCAATTTCTATATCGCCACCGTTGTGCTCGCAGGACAATCTTTCATTTGCTTCATTTGCAAAGTCAAGATCCTCAGCTGAAATTTGCAATTCACTACCCGCTATCTTTAATCTTACTTGGTGCGTTGTTTTGTTGGCATAAATAGCGATCCTTCTAAGAGAACTTAGGAACTCCATGCGATTGATTGTCATTACATTGTCATTATCCGCAGGGATGACATTGTCATAGTCTGGATAGCGCTCATCTATCAATCGACAGATCATACGCACATTGCCAAATTTAAAAAACGCATTGGATACACTAAATTCAACACTTACTGCAGTGTTTTCCAATGGAAGAGTGGTTTTGAGCAAATTGAGCGCTTTTCTTGGAATGATAATCGTAGTGCCATTGTCAGATGCTACATCAACTCTGCGATACCTTACCAATCGATGACCGTCAGTGGCCACAAAAGTAGTATTGGTGTCCGTTAAGTTTAGATATACTCCTGTCATAGCTGGTCTCAACTCATCACTACTGGTAGCGAATATGGTGTTGTTGATCGCGCTTGACAGCACTTCTGTTGACATCTCAACAGAGAAGTCATTAGAGACTGCAGGTACTTTTGGAAAGTCTGTAGCATTCTCTCCTGCCAGTTTATATCGCCCATTGTCAGAACTGATCTCTATACTGTACGTTTCTTCATCTATGGAGAAAGTAACAGGTTGCTCAGGCAGGTTCTTTAATGTCTCCAAAAGAATTCTAGCAGGTACTGCAATGTTTCCATTTTCTTTAGATTCGACTTCAATTTCTGAAATCATGGATGTCTGCAAATCAGAAGCAGTCACTGAAAGTTTGCCCTCACTTATTTCAAAGAGAAAATTCTCAAGTATAGGCACAACTGGGTTGGTAGTAATGACTCCATTGATGCCGGACAATTGCTTTAACAATGCAGCTGAAGAAACAATAAATTTCATATCTGTATGGTGTGAATTTGTGATTTTAAAACTCGGTAAAGTTAGAAATAAAATTAATATTCCATACTATTATCGAGTGCAATCGGAGTACGAAATACTAGTGTTAAGTTAAGTATACTTTAGCCGAACCAAGCTTTGGTCTTTTTGCCCTATACTTCTTTGAAAAACACTCCCTTAGCTACGCTAGGCTCATGTTTTTCGCATCGCCTAGAACAAAAATATCGGCAACTTATACGACACAGTACACTTAATTTAACACTGGCTATTATTCTATTGTGAAATCTTGAGGAGATTTAAGCAATGAATTGACTTGATTCCTGTCAAAAAATGCCCATTCTTCATTATTGATTCGTCCCAGTGTTTGGTCTCTATAGATGTAAAAGTCCAGTATCATTTGTTGATCTCCTACATCGATGATGGTGATATTGAGGTCTGATGCCTTTGAAATAGAGTCAACTGCGGGGAGAAACTCCTGAACTTGCAAAAAAGAAATCTGCTCCATGTAAGCGTACATCGCAGAGGTATCTAGCTGGGCTATTGTGGGTATGGTATATCCGAGATTGGTGTAAACTATCTCGAAGTTATTGGCAGAGTCCGAAGAAAATTTGATTTGCATTTTGTCTAATGTATTCCAGTTGGAAGCAAAAACATACGGAGATCTCCAATCGGTACTGGATAAAGCAAAGATATCCGCAATGTGATAGTTGTATCCTGGGATGTTGACGACATAAGCGGACTCATCTATGAAATATGTCAGCGTTCCTTGTTGATTTTCAGCAACTTCAAAAGACTGAATGGCTTGTTCAGCATCGAATAAGGTTACTTTATACTTGTCCGAATTTGTCAATGTAGTTTGGACTTCTGTGGCGGCTTTTCTCCGTACACTCACTTCGCTGAGAACACCAAGCAGATCATTGACTTTTGAAGGGTCGGCCGTGAATTGGTCATTGAGAGACCATTGTCGTCCTGTCTTTGACAATGTGATGTCTGATATTGAATTGGTAATAGTGATTTTTATTAAGCTATTTACTCTTTCTTTCAAGGCAAAGTGGCCTTTGTCAAGATCCAACTTATTCTGATCAGGTCGATATATGCCAACTGTAATCGTAGTCAACAAGAGCGCTATCCAGAGAATGAGAAGTTTAATGTTTTTCTTTTGCTGCATCTGTTATTAGAAGTTGGCGTACTTTCTTTTTCTCAAGTAGTGCTTTACAATACCGAATAATACTAGGAAGGCTATCGGAAGAATGAGATTGATAATTTTCCACATAGTACCATCCTTTGCAGTTTTGACATTGTCCAATGGACGTATTTTGATCTCTTTGGATCGCGCAGTAATCAATCCATCCCCATCTGAGAGATAGGAAATAAGATTAAGAATCAAATCTTTGTTGGCAAATGTGGTTCTGGTTTTGGAATCATAACCTAAATCAAGTGGTTGCCCAGAAGTGGGGTTGACATCATTTCTCGCAATGTCGCCATCTGCGATTACTGCTATTTTAGTAGAGATGCTTATGTCAGACTTATGTTGATCAACCGCTCCATTGGGTGTAAATCTGTTTTTGAAAAGTGAAGTAAATTGTCCCTCTAGTAGGTATCCTACAGGTAGATGTTTCTTATTAAGTTTTTCAGGAGTAAGTTCTGTAGTGATATATGCGAGACTCACTTGGACGGGTGCAGTTAAGGATCGAGAATATTCAGAAGTAAACATGATAGGCGTCTTGTGAACTCCCTTGGTCTTGATAGTGTCTATTGTGCTTACAAATTTGGTCAGTACTGCATCTAGATTTTTAACGGTGACATGATCACTGTATTGATTGATGATTGGGTAGAATGGCCATCGAAGTGGTTTGACTTGTGGCTGCTCTCCAATATTTCCAACGACAACTACTTCGGTACCGGCTACTCTGTCCTGAACCAAGTTATTATTTATTCTCACCCCATATTTGAACAACATATCATCCAAGTTTAAATCATATGGAAATGCGTAGTTGAAGGGCTTAGATATGCTGTCTATATTGACGTCTAACTTGTCCAACATGAAAAGTATTGATCCACCAGCCATAATATACTGATCCAATTGATACTTATCCTGTTCTGAGAAAGCACTTGTGGGCTTGGCTATTATAAGTGTGTTGAACTGACCCAAATTTTGCGTATTGCTAAGTTGAATATTCTCTAATAAATACGACTCGCTGAGTGCCAGTTGAAGGCCGCTGATATGTTCAGAATCCAGCTCGCCATGGCCTTTTACCAAGCCGATTTTCATTCGTTCAATATTGGTGAGTTTTGCGATGGTACTTGCAAATTGATACTCTAATGCTTCAATGGATAAATTTAGTTTTTCCACTGCGGATGCTGCCTGACTTGACTTGAGTAGAGTCACACCTACTTCTCTGCCTCCGTAGGAGATAACAGCCCCAGGGAAAATGAGTTTTTGCGTATCTTTCCCATCTTCTTTGTCATAGAGTCTGGTGGGTGTGATACCCATTGCTGAGAGATATTGAATAAACTCATTTTGCGCCTTCTGATCCATGGCCTGTGTAGGATCATTGAAGCTATATTGCACTTTGTTATTGGAGTAGATGTTGAATTCTGCCAAAGTCTCTTCAATACTCCTTTGCAATCTCTTGAAATCGGGATTGAGGTCGCCCGTTAGATAGACCTCTATATAGACTTGGTCATCCAAATTCGACAACATGCTCTTGGTAGAAGCATTGATGGTATATCGATTTTCTTCGGTGAGATCCCATCTTTGGAAATACCTAGATGCTAAAATGTTGATCAATACCAACAATGTGATACTGATAAGTAAGACCAATATTTCTCCTGTGCTTTTTCTTTTCATACCTACCATTTTCTACTGCCTATGATAAGTTTCGTCAAGAGTAGCATGAAGACTGAAACACTAAAAAAATAAATGAGGTTACGAGAATCTAACAGACCTTTGCTCATCGCATTGTAGTGGTATGAAATCCCAAACTGCTCAATCATGGATGCGGAACCACCCCAAATATTCATAACTGAAAGCGAAGAAAACCCAGCGTAAAGGATGAAGCACATAAAGACCGAGACAATAAATGCAATGATTTGATTAGAAGTGATGGCAGAAGAAAAGATGCCAATGGCTGTGAATACACCACCCAATAACGTGATGCCAATATACGAACCGATGACTCCTGGAGTGTCTATATTGCCAACCGGACTACCTAGCTGATAGATAGTGAAGTAATAGAGTAGGGTGGGAATCAATGCGAAAATAACTAAAAAGTAAGCGGAAAAATATTTACCTAGAATTATTTGCCAATCGGTCAATGGTCTTGTGAAAAGCAATTCTAATGTTCCGTTTTTTGATTCTTCGGCAAACATGCGCATCGTAATGGCTGGAATGAGAAACATAAACACGTAAGGTCCAAAGGAAAACAATGTTTCCATATCTGAATATCCATAGCTAAGTACGCTTGTGTCTGGGAAGACCCACATCAACAACCCAATTGCAGTCAAAAACACGCTAATCACGATATAAGCTATGAGCGTATTGAGAAAATAATTGACTTCTTTGATAAATACTGTGTACATCTATTCTGTTGGCTTGGTCAATTCATGAAATACCTGTTCGATGCTTTCCTCTTCCAGATTGATGCCTATCAAAGGAATTCCTTCTTTTGCCGCCAGTTGGAAAACAGTCTGTCTGATGTCCTGATCCTTGTCTGAGAACAATGCGTACTTAGTTTCAGAGAGTTGATTTACTTTATTGACGCCATCGACTGCTCTTAGCAGCTCAATATCCATGGGTGATGAAAACTCCACCGTGACTTTGGTTATTTTCTTATTGCTAGTTCGCAACTCTTGTAATGGGTCGTTGGCCACAATATGCCCATTATTGATAACAACTACACGGCTGCACAATGCCTGAACTTCCTGCATAATGTGCGTAGAGAAAATAACAGTCTTGTTTTTGCTTACTTCTTGGATCAAATTACGAATTTCCACCAATTGATTGGGGTCAAGTCCAGTGGTGGGCTCATCCAATATCAAAACTTCTGGATCATGGATAAGTGCCTGAGCAAGACCTACACGCTGTCTGTATCCTTTAGAAAGTGAATCTATTAGTTTGTTTTGTTCCTGCGTCAATCCACACATACCGATCATCATGTCAGATCTGTCCTTCAGTGCTTTTCCTCTTAGTCCATGTAAGTTTCCTATGAATTTCAAATACTCATGAACATACATATCAACATACAAAGGGTTGTGCTCGGGAAGATATCCGATTTTCTTTCGCACTTCAATAGGAGATGTGTGGATGTCGTAGCCGCATACAGTCACCGTACCAGAAGTAGGGGGAATATAGCAAGTAGCAATTTTCATTGTAGTAGATTTACCAGCTCCATTGGGTCCCAAAAAACCGATAATTTCCCCTTTCTTTGCTTCGAAGGAAATATTATCGATGGCTTTTTGCTCTCCGAATTCTTTTGTGAGTTGACTGACTACTACTGACATAATCTACCTATGAACGACAAATGTATTATATAAGATGTATGCAATCAATGCTTTTTCGATGAAACGAAAAAAGGAGGTAAGCCTCCTTTTTTATTTAGAGGTGTAAGTTCTTTAGAAACCAGCAATAGTTAATCCAATAGTGTAGTTAGTGATAGCCGTCCCTAATACTGGGCCTTTATCTGATTTAAACAAATCAGATAAATTGTGGTAATAGAATAGATTGAACCAACCAATACCGATACGAGCAGTCGCCCCGTACCGTATGGTGCTCATATCAAAATTCTGCTTGTTTTTTAGCTTGATTGTATTTCCATTTTCAGTGTATTTGATTTTACTCTGTGAACTTAATAATAATCCAAGTCTTCCGCCTAAACCTACTTTGAAGCTCCTAGATTTATCATGAGGGTTTGTATGGAATCTAAATTCTAATGGAATGTCTAAATAAGTAGTTGTTAATTTTGACTTTTTTAAAGTCCCTTCAGGAAAGACGGTGGCAAAGTCGTCTAATGTAACACTGGAGTCAGCATCAATGCTGAATATAACATCATTGTCAAAGCTATACTTGTCGATTCCCACTCCAATTCCTGGGTGAAATGAAAACTTTGAATCGCCAAAAGGGAGATCATATTGATAGTAAAGATTGAATGTTTTAGATCCAAAAAACTTCGTATCCATAGATGTTGGAGCACTATTGAGGAAGTTGAAGCCTAAATCTATTAAGAGTGTCCCAGGAATATCTGGTTTACCTTTTTTACTATCTTCTTGGGCGATGAGCACATTGCTTATCAATACAACTAATAAAACCCCTAGTATTTTCTTCATAATGACTATAACAAGTATGGTTGCTAAATTATTGTAGCGCACAAAGATAATCTTTTTTGAAGAAGTATAAATATTAAACCTTTCTTTTAGGAATTATTATTATTTACTTTGCACTCCGAAAACGGAATGGTCTCGTACCTGTCTGCTGACAGGGAGGGCACAATACAGTTCGGATTATGTATTTTGTATATGTCATAAGAAGTGAAATTTCACATCAACTATACAAAGGCGTGATAAATAATTTAAGCAGAAGGCTTAAAGAACATAATGCCGGAAGTAATACATCAACTAAGCATGGACGTTCCTGGAGGATGGTTTACCATGAAAGTTGTCAGAATAGAAAAGAAGCTAGACAAAGAGAGAAGTATTTAAAATCTGGTATTGGAAGAGAATATTTAAAGACAATACTGGCCTCGTAGCACAACTGAATAATGCACTTGATTACGGCTCAAGAGATTACAGGTTTGAATCCTGTCGAGGTCACGAGAATGAGTAAAAAACCCTTCTAAATTGATTTTAGAAGGGTTTTTTTATGAATTGGTACAACAAAAGTACTAAATGTTGTACCAAATTAGAATGTTGTTGTACTAACGGTTTTCTTTGTTGTACCATCAAATTATGTGCAATTGCCACTCGTTAGGAAGGATTTCCAGCAGCTTGTCCAGTGTTTTCTTTGAATCTTCAACATTCAAAACATCATCTTTGAAGCTATCACCTATTAAGACATCACCTTTTATTTTTGTGTTTAAATCTCCTGAGGTTATCGATATATTTGTTCTGTCCTCAACTTCGGTTATATGGAAATGTTTGCCATACTTCTTACTGGTCTTTTGTTTTACCGAATAAGTATCTTTTACTATACAGCTTTTTGATTTATGATTATCTAGCCAAGGAAGTTCCAAAGTTTTACACTTGAAAACTACTTTACCTACTTCATCAATAATTGTTAGTATTCCAGTCGTTTGTATTTTGTTGCTTTCAATTCGTTTTAATATTCCTTTCATTTTTTCATTTTAATTTTTTCTTCTTCAAAGCTTATCACATTGATTCTGATGATATATGTATTATGCTTTAAATCTTCATTAGGTGTAATGCTTATTCCTTTCTGATATCTTTTATCATCGTCTATTATACATTCCTCTTCTTTTAGACAATCCTCAAATATTTTAATTCCAGCGCAGAGATTTAAAGAATCTAAACGTGACCAATATTCAACATCTATTGTATAGGTATTGATTTTTCTTTTAATGTTTAAATCTCTTATTAGATTTTTAAAAGTGGTTTTATAGTCATTCTTAACCGCTGTTCTTTTCCATCTATTAGAAGAATATGCTTCATTAATAGATAACCATTTTCCAATAAATAACACTTCATATACCATCAAATTTATAAAGTGATAAACTGAAAAAGTTTTATAAATACTGTTTTTTAGTTTTTCAGATTGGATATATAATCTTAGAAAAAAATAACTAAATAAAATGAAAAATGTATTGACAAAAGAAGAACTAATTGAAGAAGAAGATAAGTATTTACCACCGCTACCTTTTGAATTTGATGAATCTAAAATGATAAAAGTATCTGTAAAAGGTTGGATAAGATTGGCACAATATGCAGGGTCTGAAATGATATTATCAAAGAAAGGAACAGCAGGTTATAAAGAGTTTTCTCAATCAGATTCTGAATTTTCTTTTAAGGATAAAGCAAAATCAAAATGGAATTACGGTGACTGGAAAAGCTTTCATGTTGGCATCTTAGGTGAAATTGCATATGCCTTGGAAACAGGTCTAAATCCAAATGTAGAACTACTTTCTTTCGGTGATGGAAATGAAGATTTTAAAGATATAGATGTAAAAGCTACATGGACTAATAGGTTTAAAAATACAACTGATGCAACATTAATAGAAAGCTGTTATAAGAAAGAAAAAGGACAAATCACAAAATACTATGTTAAAGCTAATCTTGATATAAATTCTGAAGAAGTAATTCTGGTTGGTTGGTGTACGGGTGAGGAACTTTGTGAATCTAAAATTATGAATTTCGGAAAAGGTATTAATAAATATGGAGATGATGGAAACAGATATGTAAAACATTACTCTGAATTAAATCCAATCTATACTCTACCTCCATTTATAAAAGCTAAGTTTTTACAGGTTGAAAAACTGAATGATTTTAATAACAATATGATGAAACAGGTTTATAAAAATAATATTTAAAATGGATAAACATTACAAAGCGAAAACAGTATTAGAGACATTCCTATATTTTGAAATGATTAATCAAAAACTTATTAGAAGAAATAAGATAGGTAAAATAATCAACACACTAAAAAATAATAAAGCATGAATTGGGAATTAATAATGAAGAAAAATCAAATTTATTTACATCAATTATTGTAGATGATTATAAAAAAATAATGAATCATTTTGTAAATAAATTCAAACTGGATAAAGAAACTGGTGAAGACATATTTCATGATGTATTTATTATTTGTGCAAATACAATTAAAAAGAATGGTGGTACATTTCCATTTAGAAGCAGCTACAAAGGCTACTTCTATGAAGCTTTAAAGAATACTTATTTTAATTTTTCAGCTTCAAAAAGAAGAAAATTTATTGAACCAATTAGCACCTATGATGAATTACATAATTCAAATCTAATTAGTGATGAATTTTTAACATCCGAAGAAGAAAAGGAAGAAGAAAAAACCTTTGTTACCGAAGAACTTTATAATAGTAAACTTATTAAATCAAGGTTATTATTGTTGGATGATGATTTGAGAGAATGTGTACTTCTGCATTATTATGATAAGAAGAGTTACAAAGATATTTCAAAAGTATTGAATGTAACTTTTAATGTGGTAAGAAATAGACTATACAAAGCTAGACAAATATTAAAGAAATAAATGAAAGAAAATTCAGAAGAAGAAGACAATAAAAGAATAGAAAAAGCTAAAAAATTAGTTGAAAAGAAAAAAGAAAAAGACCCTCTTTATTCTGAGAAGGTTAGGACAGGTGAAAAGAATGGAATGTTTGGAAAATCAAATCCAAAGGCAGGTAGACCGAAAGGTACAGTAGCACCGAAGAAGAAATTAAATGATGAAATAACAGATGTATTGGAGTCAAATTTTAAGCTTCAAATAAGTAAAGCATTGAAAAGTAAAGACTTATCAGAGAAGGATAAAATGACTCTTTTAAGAGACTTATTACCATATGTGACTCCTAAGAAGATGGAGGATAAGAAAGAGACCCCAGAAGCTTTAAGATTAGTTAAAATCTATATTAAAGGTTATAATCCTGATGATGATATAAATGATGAAGAAAAAAGAAGAAGTAAATAATGAGAAAGAAATTACTATTTAATGAAGTTGACCGCTATGTAATGAACCATTTTAGTAGTGATTATTCTAAGAGTTTAAGGTTAAAAATTTCTCTTATGAAGTTCAAAAGAGAAGTAGTAGATACTCTACCTTTCAGACTAGCAAAAAGATTTATTTACTGGTTCTAAACAGAACTATCAAAGTCAATTTATACTACAAAGGAAGTAGTAATAAATGGCTTATAAAATAAAGGAGGTTACAGTAAAATGTAATCAGTGGGTAATTGATAAAGTTTTAAATTCAGAAAAGAGATATCTAGTACTCAAAGGAGGTGGTTCATCGGGAAAATCAAACGGTGCATTTTTAAAGATAGTTCTTAGGTTACTTTCAGTTGAAAAGCAACGAATTTTAGTAGTTAGAAAAACATATTCATCATTAAAAGAATCTTGTTATCAGGATATTATAGCCCATTTTTCTGACATGGGTCTTATGTATAGAATTAAAACCTATACACAACCTCTAAGAATAGTTGAACAATTTAATGGTAATGAAATCTTATTTGCTGGTCTTGATGATGTTGAAAAGATAAAATCAGTTAAGGGAATTACTTCTATCATGGTAGAAGAAGCTTCTGAAATAGATGAAAATGATTTTGACCAATTAGATTTAAGACTAAGAGATAAATCAAGTTATTACAAACAAATCATACTAGCATTCAATCCAATTTCAGAAGATTTATGGTTAAAGAAAAGATTCTTTGATACAGTAGATTCAGAAGCTGATGTAGTAGAATCTACATTTAAAGATAATGCCTTTTTAGATGAATCATCTAAGAAAGTACTTGAATCTAAGATGAAACATTCTAAGGCATTTTATAGAGTATATGCACTCAATGAATGGGGTGTTCCCGACCAAACAGGATTATTTTATAATCAATTTGATTTAGATAAGAACGTAAAAGAAGACATTGATTATGACCCTGATAAGCATCTCTATTTAAGTTGGGATTTTAACGTATTACCGTCCACAACTTGTTTAATAGCGCAGCTTTCTGATGACGAAAAGACAATTAATATCATTGATGAAATACAATTAAAATATCCAAATAATAATACGCTTCATATCTGTCAAGAATTTAGAAGAAGATATTCAACTCATATAAATGGTATTACGATTACAGGAGATGCCACTGGAAAGAAACAAGATTCTACAAATGAAGCAGGTTTTAATAATTATACAATCATTGAAGAAGAGTTAAGAGATTTCAATTCTATTATGAGGTATCCGACTATTAACCCACCTGTCCAGCAAAGAGGACTTTTTATTAATTCAATTTTTGAGTCAAATTATCAACACCTACACATTCAAATGAATAAGACTTGTAAGAAACTTATTGAAGATTTAAGCTTTCAGAAAATGACAAATACAGGTAAAGATAAATCAAAGGTTAAAGATAAAGCTAGTGGTCTTAGTTGGGAAAGATACGGTCATTGTTCCGATGCTTTTGATTATATGGTAAACTTAATATTTTCAGTAGAATTTGAAATATTTAAAAGAGGAAAAGAAGTATTCAAATATGATTTTGGTACAAAAGAAATTAATGGTAGATATAGTTTTTAAGTGAAATAAACAAAAACGACTATTCTTTTTTACACAGTTATAAAAGAGAATAAAGTACATGATATTTCTAACTGTAAGTGATTTCGACACATTAATAAAAGCTGAAAATTTAACACAGATTATTGAATCTAATGATGGTTTATTAGAAGCGGCTGTTTTGGCTTCAATTAGTGAAATGACTTCATATTTAAGAACTAGATATGATGTGAATGAAATATTTAATATTGCAACTGCTTCTACTTCGGGTGACACTAGAAATCAACAATTAGTTATGTATGGTGTTGATATAGCTTTATATCATGTACATGCGAGGGTAAGCCCAAGAAGTCTTCCAGAGTCAAGATTGGCGCGATACGAACAAGCAATCACATTTTTAAAGATGGTGAATAAAGGTAGTCTTTTGCCTGATTTACCATTAAAACAAACTGAATCTAATAATAACGGGATTGTATATGGAAGTGTATCAAAATTCTATTACGATTAAAAAAAGAATGAAATGATAAGTGAATATAAATCAATTTATAACAGAAATAAAGAATCAATTTAGTAAGAAACAGCCTACACATGCTTCTTTAAAAGTAGATATAAACGAACAAAGCCTAACAAGAAGCAGACAAGATTTATCTAATCTTAAAAATGCTTTAATGATGGCTGAATCTAAATACCATCCTAATAGAAGTGGACTAATAGAAGTCTATGAAAATATCATTACAGATGCACACCTTTCAAGTATTATTCAAAGTAGAAAACATAAAGTACTTTCAAAAGAATTTAAAATAGTTAATACAGTTGACTTTAAAGAGGACAAAACAAAAACAGAAATTTTTGAATCAAAGTGGTTTTATGATTTTATTTCTTATTCATTAGATTCAATATTCTACGGATTTTCACTGATTCAATTAGGTAATATTATTGATGGTAAATTTGATATTTCAATAGTTGACCGAAGACATGTAATACCCGATAAATCAATGGTTGTGCCTTATCCTTCTTCATTAGAAGGTGTAAATTTTAATGACCCTAAGATTATAGATTGGATTGTGCCAGTTGGTAGTAGGTTGGATTTAGGTGTACTGCTTAAAGTAGCTGACTTAGTACTATTCAAAAAAATGTGTTTGTCGGCTTTTGCACAATTCACCGAATTATTCGGTGTGCCTATTAGAGTCGGTAAAGTCTCCAATACACAGAATAAAAGTGATATGGTCAACATGTTGAAAAACATGGGTTCTGCTTCATGGGGTGTGTTTGATAAAGACGATTCTATCGAAGTATTGCAGATGACTGGTACAAATGGAGATGTATTTGAACAGTTTTTGAATTATATAGATAAGTCAATTTCTAAGGCTATTGCAGGGCAAACGATGACATCAGATAATGGTTCTTCTAAGAGTCAGGCAGAAGTACATGAAAACACTTTTGACCAAATAATTGAGGCTGATATGAAGATGATTCAATTTACTATTAATGATTTACTAATACCTAAAATGATAAAGCATGGTTTCAAATTGAATGGATATAAATTCAAATTTGATACTTCAGAATTTCTTTCATTAAAGGATAAATTTGAAATGGTAGATAAGCTTCAAAAGAATGGTTTAGAAGTTGAATTAGATTTTATCATTGATGAATTTGGAATCCCAGTTAAGAACAAAACATTACAACCTCCAATTGAAGAAGATTCTGTAAATTTTTCTTAGCCACTGAGAATAAAGTTTATACATGTAGCGGTGGACATGTAACGGAAGAAATGGTAAATGCTGATTTCTTTTCTTCAAAAATTTCTTCATTGAAAAGGTGGTACAAAAATATTTATGATTTAAAAGGTAAGACGGTTGAACTTTTTAACGATGA
>JGI24005J15628_10001271_pt1 | contig 13546 bp, 16 predicted proteins | sample LinPmetageLP40_FD_15628 | JGI IMG/M metagenome (IMG submission 15628)
GCATATATTTTAAACATTTACTCGCTCTTATAAATTGTCCAAGCACCATACCCAATAGCAATATATGCTGCTAACTTAGCAAATGGTCCCGCGATTAAAATGATTAGTCCAACAGCAATAAGCATTGCTCCGTCCCAACTTGTTCTTTCTTCTAGTCTACTTGTAATAAATTTTTTAAGCATCTTGATAATTCTCCACTATACAGTTATCACATCTGCAAAATTTGCAAACTTCTATTAAATCATGCCCGCCTTCGTAATTGCGTTCATCTCTCCAGTATGCAGTTCCACAATGACTATAGTGTCCACAGTTTTTACAAGTAATTGGTTTGTAATCCAATTGGCTCATATTAGTCTATAGCCCTCATACGATCAACAAGACGTTGTGCTCTATTAGTAACTTGTCTATACCATCCACTGTCAACCATTTCATCTGCAGCATCGTTCCAATCACGATTATCAACTCCGCGCTTCATGCCTTTGAACTTGCTTAGTCTTGGACGGCCCATATTAAACATCATATTAGCAACAATTAACTGTACTTCTTCTGGCAAGTCATCAAAGTCTGGATAGAGAATTTGACAATCTCCTAGTACAATTTCACAGTCTTGTTGGAAAAGTTCTGTAACACGTTCCTCTGTTACTGGAGTACCGACATCAGCACCATGCTCGGGGTCACTTGCAAGGATAAGATGCCCAATGCCAACAGTAGGCAAACCCAGATGATCCAGGTATATTTCATATACTACGCCTTCGTCAGTCGCGAGATCTTCTTGTAAACGCTCTAAATTCATTGATATCTCCTTTTGTGCGAGGCACTCTCGCTGTATTCAATATACTTTCAATAGCAATTGCTGCTGTTTTCGTGTCTCTGTATTTCTTTGGACTTAGCGGAATACTTGCTTCCATTGCTTCAGTGCTTATTGGTTGCACTGCATTTTTCTTACTGTCTGGCTTTTCAAAATACACCATCATCCAATCTTGTACATCTGTGAGATTGTTTAGATCATTAATCATAGCCATAAATTTTTGTGGGTAACTACTGCGGCGTTCTGCTTCTACAAAAACAATATAACGACCTTCGCTTATTTCTCCAGCACTTGTCTCTGAATCAATAACCCAGTCGTATCCCATTTCAATAAAGTTTTCTAGATCCTGTGCAGCCTGCTTTCCAAATACTTTGAATGTAGCAACAATAACTGCATCATCCTTGCCCATCTTAGGCTTGTACTCGTCGAAGTGTACTGTTGCTTCTATACGACCTTCAAGGTCTTGTGGATCAAGCGCCATCCTGTTGTTCCTCGTCTGTCTTAACATCCATAAGTTCGCTCTGATCTAAGCCTTCTTCGTAGGCATCGTCAATCTCTTGCAGGTCAACTTCACTGCCTTCAATTTCCAAATATCCATCTTTAAATTCTTTTATAAGTTCAATAGGAAGTTTAACCTTTACTAACCAAACAGGATCTTCACGCAACTTAGCCTTCTTTGTACCTGGACGAAAGTCATCATAACTTTCAATTTTGACTGGTGTACTAAGTTTACTTTGCTCATATGTGACTACAGCATTGTAACCAAGCAAACGTTTTGCTCCGTCTGGATCAGGCATTGCTTTTTTGGGCCACATGAATGTTGCTTCTACCCAGTGTTTTTTACGGATAGGACCTTCAACAAGTTCGCCCTTTTTCCAATTTTTAAAAGCATACATGTCTAAACTATCCATTACACGCTCTATGTCCATCATAGTTTCGAGACTGCTCTCGCTCATATAAATGGTTTTTGTATTTTTGATGATGTCAACAACGTCCATTACACTATCCTATCGTATAACATATTTATCCATTCTATATGTGCAGACTCAGTAGGATGAGTAGTATAAAACTCTTGTTCTGTTCGCTTTGCCCAGTTAAACATGCCTTCATCATGTGCAAACCAATTAATACTCTGTCTTAGTGTTGTTAAACTGGTATCCATGGGAATATTACAAGCAAACAAACTGTCATCTACATGTAGAAATGCATATGTAATACCCTTATTATCCAAATAGTTTTGTAACATTACTATCTCACACCAACTTGTATACAGTTCCCAGTACTCTGTCTGTGCTACGTTCTGTATATAACTTTTAGCAAAATCAGTTATACCTGTTGCTTCTGCATTTGCTCTGTTTGCTTGCTGTGCTTCTAACACTGCATCATCTTTATTAAAAAAATGCTCTTCAAATGCGCTGTCATCATATGTCCAAGGGTTAATACTATACCAGGGTGTATCAGCATGTCCAGTATCATATGCAAAACGAAATTCATAACGATTAGGAAAACTCCACATTACAGCAACAAACAAGTCTAAATCCTTGTACTGATTTACTGCGTCCATTACATTGCGCCGTATACTACTATTACTTGCCGCAGGTTTAGCAGTATTACAAATGTTCCAGCCTTTACGCTGTGCAACTAGATTAGCCCAGGCGTGTTCCTGACTGGGCAACTCACTTCCATATGTAAAACTATCTCCTCCAGCAATTAATACTGTCATAGATTTTTATCCTCTGCAAAATGTTTTGTAAAGATATGTTCATCATCTTTTATAAACTGATCCAATGTTCTACTGTCTAAATTAAAAACACGTTTTAGATCCAGGCTTGCGTGTGGTGTCCAGTTTTCAGTTACATACCTAGAACCCAGTGTTTTCATTAGTGCAAAATCATGTGTATAGTTTTCCATTGCAGTGTGTGACTTTGCATACTGTGCATTAACAATTTCAGTTACAGGAAATCCATTTGCAATCATAGTATTTGCTACTTGTTCAATACCTAGTTGCACTATGCCTGTGGCATTATAGTTTTTATTATAATGCGAACTATCAAGCACACATGCCTCAATTGCAGTTGCTAAACACACAGGATCAAGATAGGGTGCAGTGGCACGACCTCTATAGTTGTCTAATACACCATTATTGTATTGCTCTGTAAAAATATTATTCATTAGTGGAGCAATATCAAAACTTGTATAGGGTATCCTTGCTTCACGCATAAATGATTCTAGTTGGCTGTGTATAAGCCTCCATGGACCAAGACTACCTATTTTTACAATGTGTTTGATATTGCTATCCATTGCACTAAGCATAAAACGCTTTGCGTCATCCAGTACAGTTTCAGTTTTAGGCAGTATAAGAAACACAGCGTCACTGTCAAGTAAGTCAGACCAAGTGTCACTATTGCTTATGTCGTAACTAGTGTACAGATAATCACCTGTAAAGTATTTGCCAATCTGACTGTTACATCCTGTAAATGTTATTTTCATATTTTGAATATCGTATCACTGTGTGTCTTTTTCTACATGAGGATTACTGCCGTCAATCATATGTCCTATGTCGTTTCTGCGTCTGTCTAGCCAACTGTTTTCTACATAGTGTACATACTTTGCATTTGGATCTTTGTTAAGGATATAATGCAAACGTTCATTGCTATAGTCTACGGGAATATCTAGTACGCTGTCAAGACTTTTAACATATTGATGTCTAAACATGTAAAGCAATTCAACACTTAAAAATGTATGACGATACTTCATAATATCTTCAATTTTATTTAAGTAGTTGTGTAAACTTTCAACCCCTCGCTTGCGCAACTGATTTTGTGCAGTGATGTTTTGATCTCTGCCGATTATGCCAACCTGCAAATTACCTTTATCATTTAATCTACGCAATACTTCTTTGTAGTCAGGATACTTTGTTTGCCTTACGCCCATGGCATCCTTATCTACATAAGGTCCACTAACACTTAGCACATAGTTCTCATGCTCTGTCCAGTCATAGTTGTCAATGTTTTCAGGTGTGTTCCATATATCTTTGAATGGAGCATTGTCATGGTTAATCCAGTACTCACGCAGTAGTTGATCCCAACCATGCACATTACTGTGCATGGATAGAACTTTACTAAACACATGATTACCTGTGCCCTGTGGGCCACTAATCACTAGTATGTTTGCCATTACTTTACGAGCTCCGGCTTGTAGATTGCTTTAATGCCAAACGCTTGTGTGTTAAACTGCACCAGTGTTTGTAGTGCATCTGCAGTTACAAATTTCATTAGTGTATCAACTTGTGCGTTGCCTGCATCCCCTAGCATCCAATCATACTTGCCAACTTTCTTTTGAATCTTCTTAATTGATTCTGGATTAGTTGAAACTTTCTCAAGTGCGGCTACTAGTTTATCGCGGTTAGGGTTGCCTTTGTTTACCCATAGTGCTTTTTGTAGTCCATCACGGAAACTTTTTACAAGTTTGTATGCGTCTGCTAGATCGCCAGTTGGATCTGCTTTGTACATGTCTACAAACTGTTTTTCCATCTGAATACCTGGATAGTTTGGATCGTCTGCATGTGTACCGTCAGGCTGTAGAATGCCATGATGGAACCATAAACGTGCTTGCCCTTTGTCAATTACTGGCTGTACATGCTTTTTAAAACTTGCAGGATTTTCACGAGTACCGTCAAGTTCGCCACGCTTAAATGCAAGACGCCTTTCGTTGCCTTTCATTCCTTTAATCCAGTTTACCCTCTTTTTAAAGCAACTAATGTATGCTTCAGTGCTAGGCAAGTTACCGCACTTTAGCAGCGTCATTGCAATTCCTTCTGGTATTTTACCGCCACCACCACTAAAACTGGTCATGTCTGTTTCTGGCTGGTGATCACCATACACTGCAGTAATAATGTTAAGATTCATAAGTCCAATGCTGTCATAGTCTTTGTAGTTGTAGTCAACTGCTTCATTAAGAAAACTTACGCCATTGCCTCCATTGCTAACCATAATAGTTTTGTCATCAAAACGTAGTTCATTGTGAAACTTGTTAAAGCCAGGAATGTCTCTTGCACCACGGATATGCTTGAGAACAATCTTCTCACCATCCAAGTACTTCTCCATTTCAGTAGCAACAATTTGTGCCCACTGACTTGTGCCGCCGCCTGGCTTTTGTGGTACAATCATTGTGTAATCAGCAAGTGCTGATGTTGTGAATCCTAGCATCAGTGCTAGTGATAGTAAAAGTTTACGCATAATCTATTCTTCCTTTTCTCATAATGCTGTATATGAATATTCCAATAATGCACACTATTAGTGACATGAATATTGGTCTTGTTATTAGTGTTTCCACAGTGTAAAGTCCTGTGATCTGAAGTGTAAGTCCTTCAACTTTTTCTGCTAGTATGTAACCAATTAGCATAGCAGGTCTACTAAACTTGTAATGTCGCATTGTAAATCCTATTACAGAAAATACTGCTAACATTGCAAGGTCTTCCCATCCGCCTGTGTACTGCATACTAGTAAAAATAATCAATGCTAGTAGCACAGGGAAATAGTATTTGTATGGCACTGAGGCTAGTTTACTAATAGGTTTAATTAGAAACATACAAATAAGTGCAACAACTATTGTAGCACCTAAGAAGCCAAATGTCATGCTTTTAAATAACTTTGTGTCCTCTGCTATGTCTGGTGTACCTAATTCAATCCCCAAGTACATAAACAAACTCATAAGGATTGCCGCAAACTTAGCACCGGGTATCCCAAATATTACTGTGGTAATCATGCTTGTTGCTTTTTGTGCATTGTTAGCACCTTCGGGCCCAATAACACCTTTGATGTTTCCATTGCCAAACTTTTCTTTTGGATTACTAGCAACTGCTTGTCCATATGCCATCCAGTCTGCCATTTGTCCACCTAGTCCAGGTAGCAGTCCGATAAACGCACCAATAAAGCCGCCGCGCAGTGCTAACCATCTATTCTCCCAACTTGCTTTAATTCCTGCCCATAGTTCGCCATCACGAATCTCACCGTTTGCTGTACTGTGTTTTAGGAATAATCCTCTTGTAAGTTCTGGAATAGCAAATAATCCTGCAGCGACTGCCATAATCTGTATGCCATCTTCTAAGTAGAACCAATACTCTGCACCAAAACGTGGAACATTATTGTCTGGATTTACACCCACTAGTCCAACAAAAATACCAAATGCAATAGCACATACTGTACGGAACCAGTACTGGTTACTTAAAAATCCCACTGTTGCAAACGCTAGTGCAACAAATGCCCACAGTTCAGGAATACCTAATATGTAAATTAAGTTAGTATACCAGGGTAATAGCAGAAAAACTAAACACCCCCATAGTATACCATTCACTGTGCTTGTTGTTACAGCCGCACTAATAGCATAACCTGCTCTGCCCTGTTGTGCAAGTGGAAAGCCATCTACCATAGTAGCAGCCGCACTGTTAGCACCGGGTATACCTAGTAGTATTGCAGTAAAACTATCGCCTGTTGTACTGGCAGCAACAACTGCCATTAGGAATATAACTCCTAAATATGGTTCGTGTGCAAAGTAACTTATAAACCCAAATAGTGCAACTAAACCTGTAGTAGCACCTGCACTAGGTATAATACCTATTACGAGTCCATAAAATACTCCTGCGAGTAGGTATGCTATCATTTCGATCATAGAGAGTCCACGACGGTGCAAACACCGACGTGCCTTATAAATTTATGGGAATCTGCAACTGTGGTTCTGGGCATTCCGCCATACGAACATTAGTTGTAGTGTAATATTATTTAGTCCGCCACACGAAGTATAACCTGTTTTTGTGGCTGTCAGTGCGAATATCTAGTATATCAACGTTAAGTTGCTCTGCACAGTTTACAACAAAGTTACTGTCCCAAGGGTAAAAGTAAATCCAATCACTCTCTAGTTTATCATGTGGTATACCTGGATTTGCTCTAAAGTACATAAGGGCACCTGGATTGCACAGGCTGACTGCATGTTCTAGTTCAGCAAAAATCTTATCAGTACTGCCAAAGTTAATTGACCCCAGTGCAAGTGTTGCATCAAACTTTTCGTCAGGATGATAATCTAATAGTGCAACTTCGTGGTCTGCGGCTGTGTTGTAGGGATCAATGCCCACAATGTTATCAATTTTATCCTTGAATAGATGATACCCACACCCAATGTCTAGCACACGACGGGGCTTCTGACCATTAATTTCATCAACAAGTGCGTATCCACTATACTTAAACTTTGCCATGCTGCCTTGCCATACACTGCCAAAGTATTTGTGTAGTACTTTGTCATCAATGCGATCAACAAGTTCGCCTATATTATTATAGGATACATTATCAATTTCAATGTTAAATGTGCCTTGTATAGCCTGCTGTAGTGTTACAGGATTGCGTAACAACTGAGGACTAATGTGTATCATTTTTTCGAGTTGGTGTAGTATTTTATGATTCATTTTTTTGTTTCCATTTGTTGTAAAAATAGTCTGCGTATATTTTGTTTGTTTCTTGATTCAAATGATGTCCATCTCTATTTCTATAAGACCTGTCAGACATAAATTTACCAAACTCTTTTGTAAGCATATCAGGATGAGGGTCAGCGCCTTTTAAAAATTGTTCTACTGTGGGCCAACCTGAACCTCTGAGGGAGTTATATGAATCTTTATTAATATACTTTCTGTCTATTGTTTGATAATCAAAAAAGTATAATGATGAAACATTAAAAAAGTATATTTCTAATTGAGATAAGAACTGTTTTTCTTCCTCGGTGTAACACCAGTCTGACAATGCACATTCGAAAACATTTGGAATTCTGTGTTCTAAAAAATATTTGAAATTTTCACTGTCATTATGTACTTTTTGCTTAAATTTGTTGTCAACTAACCGCCTATGCAAATAAGAATACATTACAAAAGTATCTTGCACATTAAAAATATTACATGCACGTTTATATACTAAATGAATTGCATCATTGCCAGCACCATCCATTGCTAAATTTAGGGTAGGTATGTCAAAATGTTCTGCTAGTTGACTACACCAACTGTGATCTATAGGCCCACCAACATTGAGTGTAAAACTGTCTCCTAAGCAAATATTAACAGTCTTTCCGATATATTTCTCATATTCAGGACCTCTAAATCCCCAACTGTTAAACTGATAATCAAAGTCTTGTATTGGATATGCATTCCAATCCACAGTGGAAAAATTGCATCTGTCTGGATGATCTATTCCACTTGTTTTAGAACAGTAATTTTTAGAGTTTTTAAAGTATCGTAAATCACTGATTAGCATTTGGTTTATAAGTGCCTATAAAAATGTCACTATAATTATGATGTTGTAGCCATTGTACACTATGTTTTTGTCCAAAGTCAAGTATAAGTTGATTTTGTTCCTGTATACGATTAGTCATTAGATAATCTGTTTCATACCAGTCATAGTTAGGGTAGGTGATGTTAAATCCACCTGCTTGTTTCCACCACAGAAAACTTACCCAGTCTGGTCTATAAACCAATTGTATCCAAGCAAGTGGATAAGCATCCTGTATTGCTTCAAAGTAGTAGGGCCATTCATGACTCATAAGCAGTTTGCAACCCACATCATCAGTGTAAGGTGCATCCAAGTTTGTGCGATCTAAACTGCAATCAAACTCCATGCCTGTGCCATAGTACGCTTCAGTATGTCCTACTTTGTTATGGTGAGAGTATGCGCGATGTTCTGCACGATCTGTGCAGTTGTATTGGCCCGAGGATTTTATTTCCTTGGCGATACCACTCCAGCGTGAGCCAGGCACACCTGTGAAAAATATATATTCTGGAAGCATAAAATTATTTATCCATTATGTACGCACTTAATTCATATATACACATATAACACTTAGGATACCACTGTAAATATTATTAGAAAGGGAGGCATTTATTCTGGTCTTCATACAATTCGATTATATGCTTCTCTATGCAACAAGGAGATAGCATAACAAATGGCAAAACGAAATCGTAAGCGTCAGCAACGTGCGCAAACACATGCTGAATATCTAGAATCAAACGTTCACTACTTACCTCAAGCACAAAAACAAAAGCAAGTCCTACTACAAGGACGTAACCCTAACCAAGATGAGTATATTAAAAAACTCTTGGATCCCTATCAAACAATTATATTTTCAACAGGGCCTGCAGGCACAGGTAAAACAATGCTGACTGTACTAGCCGCAGTCAAAGCACTTAAAGAACGTTCAATCGAAAGAATTATTGTTACACGCCCAGCAGTAGGTGTAGATGATGAAAAACATGGATTTTTACCAGGTGATCTTAATGCAAAAATGGAACCTTGGACAAAGCCTATATTTGATGTAGTTAGAGAATACTACAATGCCAAGCAAATACAAACCATGATTGCTGAAGGTGTGATTGAAATATCTCCACTTGCTTTCATGCGGGGTCGAACTTTTAAAAACGCTTGGGTCATTGCAGATGAAATGCAAAACGCTACACCTAGTCAAATGAAGATGTTATTAACAAGAATAGGCGATGAAAGTCGTATGGTCATTACAGGAGATATTGCACAGACTGATCGCAAAGAATATGAAAACGGACTTATGGATTTTCAAAAGTTGTATGCAAAATATAAACATAGTAGATTTATAAGTGTGTGCGAGTTTGATCACTGTGATATTGAAAGGCATCCAGCAGTTGCAGAAGTGTTGGACATCTACGGAGATAAATAACACGTTATAACAAAAAACTAACGGAGAAAATTATGGATTATAAATTTTTGGTGGCTGCAACCCAGGATTCCGCTGGCAGTGAAAATGCCAAGATCAAAATTGAAGTTGAGGGTGCAGTAGCAGTTTCAAGTGCAGAAATTGCAAGCACTGATGCTGACAATCCTACTGATATATTGTTTGAAGTTACTGGATTAGATGCAACAGGCGATTCCACAACAATAGACGTAAAATACACACTACTTAATGATTATTATGTAGATGCTGATACAGATAGAAATGCTAGAATACATCAGTTTCACTACCATGACAAAACTAATGGCTCAGCATACCAACGTAATGAAGCCCATAATGATACAGATGAATTGGTTACAACTAGTAGTTTTGTTAGAGAAAATATGGATGGTGCAATGATGACAGCAATTTCACCCACACCTCCTGGTTTTGCTATAGATGAGACTCTTATATTAGACGATAGTACTACATATACTGTAACTTATAAACTTCCGTTAGCCGCTAATAGAGACACTTAGGATTAATTGGCAGAGGATGTAGGAGTCGAACCCACGCTTACAGGGTTGGAGCCTGCCGTGCTGCCGTAACACTTATCCCCTATAACTTTGCGTTGCGCTTTCCTGCTCTGCGAAGTTTGCGTAACTTGTTAAACTTTCGCTCTATGCAACTGCAAATTATATCTTTAAGTTTGCGACGTTTTGATCTCGCAGTATCATTTTTTGATAAACGTTGTGCTTTATTCATGTTCCCCACCAGGATCACCGGGATCTAGCATAATTTTTTTTCCATTAATCCACATGTGTCCTCTTGTGCGACTTACAGAATGATAACCATCCGAGCGCAATCTAAAAAAATCTGGTCTGCGTCTTGCTGTTTCAAACACTCCAACTGTGATACAAATAGCAGCAATTAATACAACATGTGCAATAGCACTGATGCTAAACACAGTCCAACTGCCTACCATAATGCCAAATGCAATACACCACATCCAGGCTAACACTTGCATAATCATGTGTCTTGTATTCATGTCATCAATATGCCGTAAGGGATTGTGTTTATAATCCATNACACTATTCCAACAATTAATAATAAATGTACTCACTGGGTAAACTCCTTTTTCGAATGTTACTTTAAGTGGATAGTGAGCATCCACTGTATCTCTAAAATCAATAGCATCGTATTGATCTACAAAATATTTAACCACAGTGTGGTCTCTAAAGTATGCTTTAACCTGATACAATTTCGTAAATCTCTTTCCAGTTCTTAGCAAGAGGAAAATCTGTGTTATCCATGTTAAAGCCATGTTCAACTAGGATCGGCTTTAGTCCTTGCTTTTGACCAGCAAGTGCATTGTCAGGTTTATCTTCTACCCAATAGAATCCGCTGTCCTTGTACTTTGCAAGTGCTTTGTCTTTGTCTGCACCAGTAGCAAGACAAGTAACTTCAACAAATGTGTCTTTGCCAAATAGTTTGTCCAAGTTACGCTTCCGCAACTTTTGTGCGTACTTGTTAGTGCTTAAAGAAGTAATAGCAATAAACTCCCAGCCTTCATCTGCCAACTTTGTTACATATTCAACTGCATCTCTAAGGGGAGGAAGGAATCCTATGGCAGCACTTTCGTTAAACATCTTAATTAACTTCTTGCCTTGATCTTTGTCAATACTATAACGTGCGCCAATGTTATATATCTTATTTGCATCTTCACATCGGGTAAAGCCATGTTCTTCCATAAAAATATCAAAAGCATATTCCCAATTAAGAACTACGCCATCACAGTCTACTAGTATTGTTTTTTTCATTCTATCTCTTTCATCTAACTTAACTTACTCTTTATAATAACATAGTATTAGTCGTTGTCAACCGTTATTTTTGCTTTTCCATAACCATCTCTGCGTCTAAACCATATACGTTGCACAAAGATATCTTTATCTACAACTTCTGTATCTCTGTTGTTAAACTGTATGGTAGTGTTTTGATCTAAGTTTTGGTTGTTAACAATGTAATCATAAAAATTATGTGTATATGTGTTACTAATTGGATACTTGTCTAATTTTTCATACACAATTGTACTGTTTTTTTGAAAATCTACTAGCCCATCTACAAATTCAATTGGGTAGTGTAGTTTTAGAAATTTACTAATAAGGTCAAATGTATAATCAAGTTTATCGTCTACATGTAATCTGTACAGAGTGCTTACTTGTATATTTTCACCGTTTACAAGAATACTGCCTATACTATGTTTGTCGATCTCTCCTTCAGTGTACCATTGTTTTACACTTGTATAGACTCGTTGATATTCATTGCTAAACCAATCATCTTGAAGTATATATTGTTCAAATTTGTTATAAAAGTTTTCATAACTTTCGCCCATAAACTTATTTAAAAAACGTGCAATATAGTTAGTAAGTCCTTCAATGTGAAAAGTCTTTTGAAACCATGTAAACATGTATGCTGAGATCATATCTTCTATAGGCAAATCTCGTGTGCTTACAACAATTGCATTATCTTCTTTAATATCATCATCGTAATATCCGCTTTCAAAATAATCTGCTACTCTAACACTCTTAACATCATATTCATCAATTTGATGTAGGTTCATTTCTGCATTTTCTATAAGTTGGCATTGATACACACTAATGCCTGTGTGGTTACCAAAATCATACAGATCATAAAAAACTTTTTTCCAAGTTGATAGTGTCTCGCCTGGCAATCCAAGTATTAATTCTGTAAAACAAGGTATTCCTCGTTTATCACATAATTCAAAAACTTCTTGCACTCTATTCATTTCCAGATTTTTTCTTTTAATATTTTTTAACACATCNTCCGTAAGTGTTTGCAGACTTAGGTTAAGTCCGCTGTTAAATCCTCCATTTGTAAGTTCAGCAATAATGTCAACTACACTTTGTTTTTGATTCTTTGCCCAACTTAGGTTAAGCATTTTAGGATATCCTGTGGCTTTTTTCTGCTCAACTAATTTTTGCGCAATAAGCATATCTCTGTCTGGAAAAATGCCAAAGTTAGCATCTGTAAATCCAACAAATTCTGTTTTTATTTTAGCAAACCATTCTATTTCATTGAATATTTGCTCTAGATTATATTTTTTTACTTTGCTATATGTTAAACTTCCCCAATCGCAAAATGTACACTGATATGGACATCCTCTATTTGTTTCGAGAGTAGTATTCCAAATAATATCTGGATACTGTTCTATTAGATTATCAAAAACTCCTGTAAGATACGGACTAGGTATATCATTTAAATTTTGAACTCGTTGGCTTGGGCCTGTATCTAATAGACTACCATTATTGTTTACCAAAAGACCTGGAACATTATAATTTCCAGTCAATACACTGTAAAAACTGTGCTCTCCTTCTTGCTTGACTACAACATCTATAAAAGGATGCTTAATAAAAATATCGGGATCTGTAACTTCTACTTCAGGCCCTCCAAATATAATAAGACAATCTGGGTTAACTTCTCTTAGTCTTTCAGCCAATATATAATTGTAATTACGATTCCAAACATATGTACTAAAACCCACTACATCACAGCTCTGCAAACGCTGAACTACTTCCTCAATCCTGTCTCTGCGCCACACAAATTCACCGAAAGAATATTGTTTTTTTATATCATCAAATTTATTTACATAAGCCCATAGGACACCTGCACTATAGGGCAGATAATATATATCTAACCCTACAGGACCCCAATTAAAATTAGGCTGAACTAAACTAATTTTTTTCATTCACTACTTTCACATAGTTTAATACAGTTTCTTTTCCACCATGAAATTTGCTGGTTTGATGGCGTTTTACTTTTGCCTGTATTTCACAGCGTTCGCCCCAGTGGTCAGCACCGTGTTTGGTAAAGAACGCTACAACATTGCCGTTCATTTCAGCATTTACTACATGACACTGAAGGCTTTGTATAAAACTACAGTTAAGAACAGTAATTGTTCCTAAAATATCTTCACCTTCGCAACCCATATGTATACTAGTTTTACTT
>JGI24005J15628_10001273_pt1 | contig 13536 bp, 19 predicted proteins | sample LinPmetageLP40_FD_15628 | JGI IMG/M metagenome (IMG submission 15628)
AAATTAGTGTTGAAATCAGTTGTGATTTTATTGATCTTATAAAGATTATTAAACAGAACAATTTTATCTGCAAGGCTCAACTCCAAAGTCATATTGAGTGGGAGATAAGCTTTTACAGATGTAAGTCTTTTTCTTACATCAAAAATGTCTTTTATATAGCTTTCATAATATGTTTTATATAAAGTGATATTATTTGGAATCCTTTCATATTCATCAATTTCTGGATGATAATTTAAACTTTGCCCCACAACACCATTGATCCATAACAAGCCAATACTGTTCATGGGCATGTAAGGAGATGAGATTTCAACATTGGCACTTGCATCAAGATTGATCACCCCAACACTTGCAAAACCTTTCACAGCATAAAACAAAAGAGGCTCTCCCAGATATGGTTCTTGTTTAGCATCAACAGAATATCCATATTGAATTGGTGAATCAACTTTTTTTCCATTGCTTAATGCAACAACACCATCATCAGTTGTAAAAAGTCTTTCATATTTAAAATGTTCAAAGGGAATTTCAATTTTATAGTCTTTTCCAACAAATCTCTCTCCATCATTTTCATTGACAAAAGTGGATTCACCCCATGCTTTGTTTGCAATCTCCAAATGATTATTTGCAAGGAATGATTTTGTCCCTTTGTATTTGAAAGTAATGTCTTTATAAGGCAAAACTGATTGAACTGTTTTTTGTGTTGCATCAACATGATCAGTGATATCCCAGATTTTTGTGGATGATGTATAATATTCATCCAAACTTTTGACAATCACCTTTCCACTTGCTTCAGTGTATGCTGTCAAGTTGAACATTTTAAAAAGCCCCACAACAAAGTCAATTGAAAGCATGTCAGGAATGATGCTGCTGATGTTTATGATTTGATCATTTTGAAATGATGTCCCACCATCTCTAATTGTGATCTCTCTTTTGCCTTTTAAAAAGCCTTTTAAATCATGAATGATTGTGATGTCAGTTTCATAACTAGAAGCCACAACTGTCTCAATAAAAAATGTGTAGGTTCCTTGTGGGATTTCCAAGTTTACAACTTTGCTGGTTGTTGAGCTGTTTGTTGTTGTTCCAACTAGATTGTCCCATCTCTGAAACTCTTCACCATCTTTTTTGATCACAAGATTATATGATGCAGTGCCATTTGGTTTGACATTGATTCTTAGCTCTCTTTTATCTTTTGAGTCATCAAACTCATTGACAAAAGAATTGGTTGTCACACCTCTGATGAAATCATTGTCTCCAGTTATATTCCCAAGACCTGTGATTGGATATTGTGAAGATTGATCAGTAAAAAGCCCTCCCTCTTTATTGTGAAGCCACATGTAGATATTATAAAACTCAACATTTTCTTTTGAGAAAAAGTCTCTGCTGAATTCAAAATCAAATTGCAATTCAATGGCTCTAATAATTGCATAAATTCTGATGGCTGGTTTCAACTCACTCATGGGAATTCCATAATTTGTTGAATTGCCAAACCTTTTTGCATTTTTTATTTTGGGTGTGTTAACCACTGAAGAGTTTGAATCAAAAACAATCCTGCTTTCTGTTGTGATTAATGGAAATACTATTGCATCAATTATTTCTTCAGTAAAAAACTGAACATCTTTTCCATTGACTAAATACTCAGCAACATTGGTGCTGTTATAATCAAAATTAAAAAGCCTTAATTGCTTTAAATTGCTGAGTTTTGTCTCTCCAAGTTTGTCCTTAAAGTTGACAGTGTTTCCAAAAAATGTCAGCTTGTATGTGTGTGGTTTGTTGTTCTTTAATTCAACACCTTCAAATTTGACTTTCCCTTCTTTGTACTCTTTAAAATTCACATAAAGTTTTGCACTCTTTTTTGTCCTTGCATCAAATCCATCAATATGATAATTGTAGAAATGTTTAAAAATCTTATTATTCTGCTTTGAAGCTGGACAGTTGAAGGTTCTGCTGTAATCTGTAAAAAGCTTTGATACATCTTTTATATCTTGAATGGATTGTGTGAGTGTGATGCTCTCATCTTTAAACAGCTCAACCTGCTGAAAGGTTTCATTTTCAATATATAGTTGAATGCTTAACATTAACGGACATTATTTATCTTATTGAATGCAAACTCAAAGTCCACTGTGTAGCTTGTGAGATTGTCATTGACACTTGTTTTGAATGCCATTGATTTTGTTTTGGGAACAATTGGAAGTGTTTTGTTTTCATATCTGATCCAAACCTGTTCTGCCAAAAACAGCTCTTCAATAGTTTGATTCATATCTTCCACAATAAATCCAGTGTTGAGTGTGAGATTTGTCAGCCCATTTACATTGTACCTTTCATTCTGGCTTTTATAACTTTCATAGGTTGAAGTGGAATTTTTGATTGTGTTTCTCTTGAAAGACTCATCAGTCACACTCAGGTTTTCTGTACTCTTTTTGAAAAACCAGAGATCTTCAAAACAACCATATTTGTTGACAAAAGAAACTTTATATTTTGTGAATTTTGGCTCACAAATGTTTGTGATATTTATGGTTTTTAAAAGTGTTGAATCATCTGTGTCATAGATCTTGACTGTTGAACTGTTTGCTGGAATAGTCAAATACTGGATTTTTTGATTGGTGTTTCCATTATCTGTGATCTGTGTTGTGGTTGAGTCAATGATGACCTTTCCAACACCCTCTGCAAAAATTGGTGTCTTTCCTGCTGTATCATCAGGCAAATAAATATTGGATGCACTGATCAGGGAGTTCCTGCTCAACTCTGGATTTGTTCCATCTTCAAAATATCCATATCCTTCAGTGGCTAAATATGTGAATGTTTGTGGGTTGCTATATGAATACAACTCCCCATCTTCTTTGAAAAAAGTGACAACAGCTTTCACCCATGTTGTGAAGCTCAAATAATCATTATTAAATTCTAAGTCAAGATAATCCCTCACAAGCTCACCAATCTCCAGAGTGATGTTTGCTTGAGTGCTGATTCTGCTTTTTGAGATTGTATATTTTAGATCTGNATCACTNAAGGATGTTTCTGTCCCTTGATATATATACAACTCTAATGTCACACTTTTCATTGCCATAATAAAAATTTATAAGATTCCACCATTTCCCTTTCCACCACTTTCACATGACCAGAGAACAACATCCAAAACAACTCCTGTTGCATCTATTTGAATAGCATAAAAATCACCAACACCAATTCCAGCTCCAGAACTCATTGATTTTGTTTGTACTCCAAAATAGTATGTCTTTCCATTGAAGGGAGTTCCATTTCTGAATATGGTTGTTCCCATTAACTCTGTAATGCTTGCACCTGAACTAGTGACTGAGAGAGTTGTTGCAAGAGTTGTATTGCAAAAACTGTCCAAATCCAAAACTCTTCCAGATATAAAATAAGTGTTTGCTCCAGCCACTGTTGCCAGAGTTGCTGGTTGTGTTAAAGTTCTGGTGCAGTCTATTGTGTTTGATCCATTTGCATTTGTGTAGCCTGTTGGAATTAAAACCTGAAAAACAATGTCTCTTGGAGTATTGCTTGAAACTGTTGTTCCTAGCCAATCAGGAGTGGTGAAACTTTTGACAGTTCCCACTGCTGCTGATCCTATGAAAATTGATCCATTCTTGCTGATTGATTGTTGAGTCAATGCTGCAATTGAACATGTGAATGTTGGGGGAGATGTCCCATCTTGTGAAAACACTTTGCTACAATACAAGGTTGCACCTGCATTTGAATAGCCTGCTGGCACTGTTAGTTTAAAAAACAGAGTAACATTTTGAGCTGTACTTCCAGAATTAGCTGAAACACTTGTGATCAATGCACCACCATTTGTCAAACTGATTCCTGTGATTACTGCTGTTGTGCTTGGATTGGTGATCACTCCTGCTGTTGAAACTGATCCTCCATTGAGATTTGCAGTTGTACATGAAAAGGCTGGGGGAGAAGCTGCTCCATTCACAGTCACTGAAATAGATTGAACAGCAGCACATGTTGTTGGATAGTTTCCATCCCTGCCTTCCACATAGATTGTCCCAGATCCTCCAATTGCATTTGGTGCAATAGTGAGTGTGCTTCCACTTAAGGCTGTTGTGATTAATGTCCCATATCCATTTGTGACTGCATAAACTGTTTCATTATTAAAAAACCCAGCAAGAGCAATATCAACTGAAGTTCCACCCACTGCAAGTGTCTGAGCTGAGATTGATCCCTGTTTTGTCACTGAAACTGTACAAGGTGTTTGAACATTTGAAGCAGTCAATCCAGCTTGTGTTGTTTGTGATTGGCAGTCAAAAAATACACTTGCAGTGTTTGTGTATCCAACAGGGATTCTCACCCTTACTGTGATTGTTCTGGTTGTGTCTGAAGAGACAGTTGAATATTTGTTGTTTGAAAAACCTGAATCAGAGCTGCTGATTGAAATCACAGTCCCATAAGCTGGTGTTGGGTTTGTGATCACCCCTTGATTGTCAACTGCAAATCCAGTCAATGCTGCTGTGTCACAGCTAAAGGTTGGTAATGGGATCACAGGTTCTGTGATGTTTAATAAAAAAGGACTCCTGATGTTGATTTTTGTACTCATTTTTTATTGCTTTTTAGCATCTGTGCAAGGTCTTTCTTGAAGTTATTTCCAATATTTTTTGGCAAGTTTTTGTAATGCTTTTTGAAAGGCTTTGTGAAAAATAAAGTGGGTTTTATTCCTTTGCTCCAGATTGATCTTGATATCATGAAGGCAGTACTTTCATAGGACATGAACCTTCCCAACTGTCCATTTTTCTTTTTTTCCCTGAACTGAAATCTTTTGCCCTCAACCCATTTTAATATGCTTTTCCTTAATCCACCCTTTTTTCCAGTGCCTGTTCCAAACTTGTATTTTTTCCCTTTCTCATAAGGCTTTGCACTATCTGTTCCTGTGTATGGATTTATTGCTCCCTTGACTCCTTTGTCTTGATACAGTCCATACTCCTCCATTTTGAAGATCAGTGTGAGACTGTTCTTTGATTTGCTTGTATCAACTTTGTGCTTGATTGAATTTGAGAGCTTTCCCCTGTTGCTGTTTTTACTAGCATTTGTTTTTGCTTCAGCCACAACTGTTTTTCCAAATTGATTCAGCAATGCTTTCAGGTTTTTAAGATCTAAATCCATTATGCAGCACTTGTTGAATCATTGCCCATGAGAATACTGAATGAAACTGTCCATCCTGCAACATCTGATGAGTCAAATTTGTCAGTGAAAGGCTCACAATCAAGAGGTCTCTCCAATTGATAGGTGTCTTTATAATTTAAAGATCTAAGCAACAAAGCTTGAATCCTTCCAGCAACAGAAAGCTGAGTGTTTAGGACATCCATTTCATTGTTGTTGCCCCTGAGATCACTTGAGTTGCTTTCTTTTGAAAAATCTATGATATCAATCAGAATCATTGACACATCCAAAATGAGGTTGTTGCTTGCCATTTGCACATTGTTCACCATCAAATGGCAAAGAGGATATATTGTGCTTTTTTTAAGATCTACACTTGTGATGTCTCCCTGAGTAACTGTGTTGATGAATGGCTCTGCAATTGCTATTGCTTTGAGGTCATCAATGACTTTGAAATAATTATTCATAATGTTTTGACAAATAAAGGTGTGAGGATTTCTGAGTGTTCAATTTTCTCTTTGCTGAAGTTTTCCAGCCACTCAAGAGCTTCATCAAAGCTCAACTCTGGAGCCTCTTTAATAACACAATCAAGAGCTTTCCAGAAATCATATATTGCCACCTTTGGCTCTGCTGTACTTATTCCAATCAAAGCTTGTTCAAAACCTTCTGAGAGGATGATCTCCTCATCATCTTCCAAAAGGAGTCTCTCATAAAGTGAATCAATGAGTTCTGTTTTGTCTGGCATGTTTGATTCTTTTTTGTTCAATTTCATTTTTTTGTTTCTCAAAGCTTAAATAAGTGAGGCAAGCATTGAAATTCAGTTTTTCTATTTTCTCAAAATCTGTCAGTCTACCTTGAGCAATTGCATAAAATGATCCCCACCATCCAAAATCTTCTGCAAGTTTTGCCTCTGATCCACTGGAAGTTGTTGCATTTCCTTCTCCAAATAAAGAAGGATGTGATTCACCAGTTCTTTGTTTAAATTTTTGAAAAAAAAAATGGAGCTGAGTGCAACATCTAGTGGCATATTTTTGAAGCTGTGTGTTTTTTCTGAGTTGTATTTTTCAATGATATATTTCCCATCCTTTTTGGATTTGATTTTTCTGTAAAGAATTGACATGGCTTGATCCATTGTGTCCCAGTCATTCATCAAAACATCTAAATCCACAAACTCACCAAAAGTCATGTCATCAAGCTTTGGGATGAATCCATATTCAACCCCATTGAGCTTGAATTGATCAATCAGTTTTGGCTTTTGTTCAAACATCTTATTGATGATATCAATCACATTGACAATTGAACTGTATTTGAATTTTGAAACATTATTGAGATCAACACCACAAAAGATTTCAATTGTTTTCTTTTGCATGAAGTCCACATCTGGATCTCCCTCCAGTATTTTACTGAAAACCTGATATTGTCCAAGAGTTAACTCAGATAATTTGTTTGGAACTTTTAGTGTTTTAGTGATCATCTCAATGTTATATTATAAAAACGTATTGCCCATCAAATAGGGATCTAGTATTTCTCACAAAATGTGATATTGTCCTTGATTTGGATTCTTTAGTTGATAGGATATTGAATATCGAATGGCATCAAGGGCATGATTAAATTTATCAATTGGAGTCTGAGACTTCTTTTCCAGCCAGCAATAATTGTTTAGCTCTTTTATTAGCTCAATATTTTCTTCACCTTCATCAATGATCAGATCATAATCCTGAAGCATTGCAATCCCATAGTTGACAGATCCCTGACCTTTGATGCTGGGTACAATGTTTGATGTTGTTTTGAGTTCATGCAAAAGCCTCATTTCACTGCTGTCACCAATAATTAAGGAATCCCCTGCATGTTTTTTGTTTAGTTCTCTGATCTGTGATGTGGTCAATCCTTGCAGATAAAAACACAGTTTTAAATAAATGATTTTATTATCCTTATCAATTGAAGTTTGCACAAGTGTTGAGGGATCTGATGCAAATCCATAATCTTGACCATACACAGAAGGGGAGACTTCTTTAAACTTTCCAATCTTCCAATTTGTAAAGATCACACCTTCAGCTTTTTCAATCCAGTTTCCTTGAATCACTGCTGAGTATCTCTCAGGTCTCCTGAGTTTCATTTGCTCAATCTGGTTGATGTAACTCTCTGAAAGGTTTTTGATATTATCAAGATAGGTTGTGTGAATATAAGTGGTGTCCTCTTTGCTAAAATTAGCACCTCCCATCACTCCTCTGCCCTGATAAAATCTTTTGTATATGAAATGTTCTTTGGTTGATGGATTGAGCAGCAGAATGATTCTATTCTGTTTTTCCTTCTGTCTCACTGATAGGTCAATTTTATCAAATGACTCTTCATCAATTTCTTCTGCTTCTTCACAGCACCATGTTGTGACACCCTGAAGTGATTTCAGGTTTGCTGTCTGATCTCCTGAACTTGTTTTGATCCCTCTAAATAGTATTTTTGATCCATTCTCTTTGTTGACAATCTCATCTCTTGTGACATGAAATAAATGCTGAAGATTAAGCATCTCAATTTTCTCTTTAAATTCTGGTATGATTGAAACACTTGCAGATCTTAATGTGTACCTAGTGAACAAAACAGTGTGACCTGTTTCATGTAATAACCCAAGCAAAAACATCCCAGTAAAAAATGACTTCCCTGAACCTCTCCCACCTGTGAGAATTGTGTATCTGGTATCATTCCAAAAACCCTGATATTTTTGATCAAAACTAATCTTTGCCTGTTCCTGAATCATTTGTGAAGTTGAAAAGCTTTCTGAAATCAATTGAAGGTGCATCTGCATTCACATCTAAGGTTTCTTTAGGCTGACCATAGGCTGAATCATTCAATGCTTTATAAGCAGGGACATCTCCATTCCTGCTCTTTTTGATCATTGCTAGTGTCATGATGTCCTCTTGAGTCAAATACTCCTCAACACCACTCAATGGATTTGTGACTTTGCTTTCAACCTCAAACCATTTCTTTGCAATTGTGCTTCTGTTCTTAGATCCCACTCTTCTCCCTTTTAGGTTGCCAGATTGCCCCTTTTTAAATTGATGCTTTTTGATATCTTCTTTTGCCATAGTATTTTTTTTGTGCTGTTGTTGTGCTGTTCTTGTGCTGTTAATCTTCACCAATACCATTTGGAAGTGGCTGTTGTAATTGTCCATATTTTTTTGCTTCAGCAGCTCTTTGTTGCAAATTCATTCTGTCAACACGATATCCAGTAATTGGATTCACATTGTAGTTCCAGAAATCTTTTGGCAATGGCTTGCTTTCATCAAAAGCTTCAAAATGTTTGTCTCTCTTTGGGTATCTTTTTTCTTTAGTCATCATAAATGGTTAGGCATAAATCAATTAAAGGCATGTATAAAACATAATCAGTGCAATTTTTTTGTGGGTAGTGTCTGAATCCTATCACCAGACCTCCATAAAATCCCAAGCTCAATTCCCAGTCATTCATCTTTTTGGTTCATTTGTAAAAATTCCATCCTCTTTGTATGTGTTCCATGCAATATTGTTTCTCACACCTTTCATCAATTTTGGTTTCAGGTTTCTGATTTTGATTCTGTGATGTATTCTATTCCCATTTTTCTTTTGTCTTTCTGCATGGCAAAGACTGGGAAATTGTATTGGAATGACTAGAGATTTGTTTAAAAGCTTATTCTCGTTATAAACGTCTGTAAGCCCTCCCTTTTGTTTTGCTGAAGGTGTTTGCCCTAAAACCAAACCAGATCCAAGAGATCCAGTGAAAAGCCCCTCATTCATCACACCAACGAATTGACTGGTGTCATTGTCTTGCATTGCTCTCTCTCCTCTGTATATAAATTTTGTATTCACAAAGGTTGTGTTCATGACCTTGTGTCTTAAAAGCTTTTTATCTGGGACAGAAAACATGTCCCCAGTTTGACTCAATCCAAAAATTCCAAGCTTTTGTCTGATCATAAATTCTTTGACAGCATCAAAAACATTTACAAGATCATCAAGATCAGCTCCAGTTGTATAAACTCCAAAAGGTTTGACTTCAAAAAGACTGGTGTCATCATCAATGACAATATAAAAGCTGATTCCAAAATCCTTTGCAAAATCATAAAACATATTCCTTGCCTGACCTGCTGACCTTCTGAGTGGACTTGCTCTGTGAACATAATCAAATCTTTTTCTGGACTCTTCCATGTTAAAAATGTGAAGATTACATCCCAGTTTATCCATTTCATCCAAATACTCTTGTGTGTCATTTGTTTCATCATCAATAAACACATGGATTTTTTTTGGATCATATCCTTTTTTGACAAAATATTTTGCTGTTTTTACTTTGTCAGGTCTGTGATAACTAGGAATAAAAATATCAATCATTTTAAATTGCTTTGAATTCTTGATCAGTAAAACCCATAATCTTCAAGAGATCATCTTCAATAAAACCTTTGACTCCATTGTCAGTAAGAACCAGTCTCAATCTTTCAATTGCTTTTTGCTCTTCTTCTGATGCATTAAAAGAATAATAATTGGCAACATTTTCAAAGTCAATTTTTATGAATCTATATGCAAAAAATTTCAACAGGCTTTTTTGATCATCTGTCAATTTATATTCATCTAATGCTTTAATTTTTGATTCAAACTTCTCAAGATCCAAACAGCTTTTGAGAGTGATATCTGGTTTCTCTTTTGGTTCATAGTAGATTGGATCATATTCAAGACCAGACAAAAGTTCTGTGTTTTTAATTGAAGGAATTGAAACATTCCAATTCTCAAGATCCTCAACTTCCCACTCATTTGCTAGTGTGTCATAATCCCATTCCCCAAAGTTTGAATTGTCTTTAATCAAGAATCTTCTTTGTTTTTCTTCAGTCCAATCAGATTCATCAATCCATGTTTCCTTCCAACCTAATTCTCTGCATGCTTCAAGCCTCATGTTTCCACCTATGACAACCAGATCTTTGTTTACAATCAGAGGTCTTTTTTCTAAGAAATCAGGATCTTCAATAATTGAATTTATTAAAAGCTTGTACTTTTCCCCTTTGATCAATCTGGGATTGTCAGGGTGCTTTCTAAGCTTTGAAAGTTTCTCCAGTCTTTTAGTACTCATCCAGTTTGTGCTTTAGGTTTTGGACTACATTATTCAAACAGGGAGAGCATCCAGTTGGTTTTTCATTCAGCTTGTTTACTCTGTTGTAAATTGTATAAATGTGATCCCTTTCTTCTTCACTTTTTAAGGATGTTCCATTGTAGGTTTCAAAGAACATGGTCAGGAAATCAAACTCACTTTCTGAGAGGTGTCCTTTTTTTGGAAACCATTTATTGAGCAAATTTTTTCTCTCTTCACATTTGCATGGTTTTCCAGTGACCTCTGAAATTTTGTCAACAACAGCTTTGATCCCAGTTGCTTTTGTTATTTTCTCAATGTCATCGCCCAAGCCTCTACTTTTTGAACTCATCTTTAAATTGATTTTTAATTTTAATCTTGCATCTTTTCACAGTCCTGTAAATTGTAGACTTTGAAAGCTTAGTTTCTTTGATCATGTTTCTTTGATGTGTTTTAAAATCATACCTAAAAAGATTGAACAGTTTTTTGTCAAACCAGAAAAATGTCTCAACATAATCATCAACCTTCTCATCAATTGATTTTGTATCAAATTCTATTTTGTGAGATTCATCAATCAATGATTTCTTTTCATTGGCTGAGAGCTTGATATCATCAAAATGAATGTATTTATTTTCCTTTCTAAACATGTCAATAAACATGTGTCTCACTCTTTTATATATTAAAAACGTTTTGCCATTGGAAAAAGGTTCTAGGAATTTTAAAACTAGGTGTGGTTTTTCTTCCACCTTTTCAAGTTCCTTGTAAATTTTCAGATACAAGTCTTGTGTGATGTCCTCATGATATATTCCTTTTTTCTGGAAATACTTTGTTTGGATGTGATATACAAAATCATTAATCTCCTGATATTTATCAGCCAGAAATTGAAAGGCTTCTTTTTTTGTCATGATCTGTTGAGTTTTTTATATTTCTCAATGATCTCAAGGAGAAAAAATTTGTCCCATTTATATCCTAATCTTTTTGATATCTGGACTTTCAATTCAAGTTTATCAAATCTTTCTTGACCTATCTTTTCAATTAGGTTTTGCCTGTATGGAATTAAATTGGCACTGAGATACAAATTGCAACGCACACACTGTCCATGAACATTGTCCTCATTAAATTTGCTCACAGGATTGTGACCTGCTGAATAAAAATGACCTGCTTGAAGTGTGCTGAATTTTCCACAAGAAATGCATGGGGATCCATGATCTCTGTTTCTTATAAATTTGTGAAAGTGGGTGACTGCTATTGCTTTGAGTTGAGCAATAGTTTTCTTTTTTAGGGTGCTGATAGTTGCCATAAAATTTTATGGCTATCTGGACACTCAAAGTTACGAAGAAATGTCTAAATCAAAAAACAAGACAAAAAAAAGAGCAACCTCCTAGAAAGATAATTGCTCCTTTTTAATACAGCTCTCCGATCAAAGAACTACTTTAAAGATAATAAAATGTATCTATTTAACAGAAAATTTCATCTGCTTTTTTATAGTAACAACCAACTGAACAGAAGTGTGAATTATAATCAGGCTCTGCTTCTCCTGCATCAATTCCAAGAGTTGATCCACAAGTGACACATCCATGATCATTCTCACCATAAACATGTGTGATGCATTCAGGGCAACCCCATGCAATGTTCTCACTATTCTCTCCCAAGTGATCTCCTGCTTTCATTGCAAAAGATGTCTTGCATGTTTTACATTTAATGCCTGTAATAATAGTTTCATTTGTAATATTCTGATCATCCATTTTTTTGCTCTTTAGTTTTCCAGTGGTCAAATATATGCTCTCCAGTTGAGTTGTCAATATAATAAGTTTCTTCACCAAATTCAAAATATAAAGAATTATTGCTCCTCACATCCAAATTGATGTCATTGTGATTTTTCAAGGTTGTCTCAAGATAATTATTGAAACTCCTGTTGTCTGCCTTTGCTTTGATCTTGAGCTTTTCAATTAGCTCAGAATCAATTCTGATGGTGTAGCTTGTTTTCATGTGTTTTTTTTAAAGTTATAAAAGGGGGTTGCCCCCCTGTGTTGTTAATTAATCTAATCTGCTAATACTTGTAGCGTGTATTCCTTGTTCATCCCATAAAAGTTTTTTAGCTTCTTGTACTGTATGAACGTTTTCAAGAATAACAGTTAATCTTACCCTATTCTTTGAAGGAAAATTATTTGGATTAAAAGACACATCAAAAGTGTTTGTAAATGTTTTCATTTGTTCTATTGTTTTTGTTATACTCTATTAATAAAAAAAGGGAGTTGCCTCCCCCTGTGTTTTTTAAAGATTTCTTCCATCATAAGTGTTCAGAATTTCTCTTGCACTAATAATCTTTTCCTTTTGACCATCCAACAGAAGCTGAATTCTGTTTGATAATTTATAAAAATGTCTTGAATTATTTAAATCAAATTTTTGATTTTTTTGTTCAAATTGTTTTTCAAGTTCTCTTTTTAATTCTTGTAATTTCATTTTATCTGGTTTAGTTAAACTTTGTTTTAATTATACATCAAATATACACATAATATACACACTATCCAAATTAAAACCAAAAAACCCCCAAAGGTTAAAAGGGGGTAATTTATGAGAAAGGGTAAAAACTAAACTAACTAAAAATGAAACTCTCCCTTTTTTATCAAATGAAAAAATTGATCTCTTCATGAAGATCAGGCATGCTGACAGAATTTGAGTTCTGCCTCTTCTCTTGTTTTGTGTTTGCTAATTGTTCTTTTATACCTTCCATCATCAACCCTGACAATCCACATGTTTTCATTGACTTTAAAAACTCCAGATTGTTTGTCCCAATATCTGTTTGATTTCATGATAATCTTTTGTGATCTACTTTGACATTAAAATTGTAGATTCTCAGAATCTCCTCATAAGTGTCAACTATTGAACTATAAATGTTAAATTTTTTGTTTTTTATTTTATGCAGAAATCTTTTCACTTCAAAATTTGCATGGTCTTTGATACATTTTCTGAGTGCCTTCACTGCAATTGTTTTTAAGAAATCTTTGTTTCCTGTTTCTTCAAAACATCTCAGGGCTGTTGAAATTATTTTGTGACCTTTTTTTGTATCAATTTTATAGGTTCCTGATTTTATTTGTGAATTTGGACTTTTGCCTTCAATTCTATAATCAAGACAAAAAATCTCAATAATTATGGAAGAGCTAAAATTTCCTTTATAGTCATCAATTACATTTGAAAGTTTGATAAAATCCTCTTTTTTATGTGATGCATATCTTTTCACCCAATCTTCAATTGTGAATTTTTTATGGATTGTGTTCATCACTGTGACTGATTCACTGTTGAGTGAATTATCAACCTGATATTTGACAGGTCTCCCAAGAAATTTT
>JGI24005J15628_10001277_pt1 | contig 13523 bp, 5 predicted proteins | sample LinPmetageLP40_FD_15628 | JGI IMG/M metagenome (IMG submission 15628)
CAGAGGCGATGTTCCTGTATGTGTTGACCCATCAGGTGCAACCCATACCGACAGACTTGACGAATAGGTATAAATTACATCGCCAAGCGTGTGAGTGTCTCCATTTGATGGCGAACCTGCAAATCCGGGCGAGATGAAGTCTCTTATTGCTTGTGTACTACCTCTTCTGTTTGGATGTGGGTTTATATATGCAAAAAGTTCAGAATTTGGGCCTAGAATTTGCCCAACACCATTGGATCTAGTATCGACGCGCTCATATGTTGATTCGGTTGGAATATATTTCTTCGAATTAGCCTCTGAGCCATCATAAGCAGTACCGGCCGTGATCGTCACAACCCCATCGGCTTCCGCAGAAGTCGGAAAAGCGGTAAGAGTACCCCAAACAGTATCGGCGGGTTCTTCCTCAGGGTCTGGGTTCCCCGACTTTTGAAACAGCGCTGGATTACCAAGCTTCGGGAAGTGCATTGCCAAATTGTCATGCCAATCAGCATCATCATAGATGTCATCAATTTGTTTTACTCTGGTGCCAGCCTCTCCATCAAGGAAAAAGGTTGTGCTACTGTGTCCGCCTTGCTTGTAGTTGTACGCCGGGTCTGCGCCCTCTGCAGCATCGGCCTCGCCATAAAGTTGAATCCCACCTGCACCAGCACCAGCAGAACCTACAGAAGAATCATAATAAAAACATATAAATTCATCAATAAAATTTGTTAATGCATCGTCCGATATGCTAATTTTTGTTATATTTGGTCCAACATCTGTAAATCCATTATCCATAAGATCATGGGCCAAGCTCTGGATAAGTGGCTTAAAACCTTCTCTTTTCCTATCCCTAAAGTAGTCATCCATGTGGATGATTTCATTTCTGTTTATTGAAATAGACATTTATGTGCTCCTATAATTTTAATTCTGCATATGTTTGTTTTTATTATTTATAAAAAAAAATTACACGCCGTTGATAATGAGGTCAATATTATCCTGTGTACCATCGGCCTTGAAGAAATCCACTCTTCCGCTTGTTATTTCGCTACCTGTAAATGAGGTGACAAGTGGAATATCGTCTTGAGACCCATCTGATTTAGTAAAACTTATAAAACCGCCGACACCTAAATTTGTTGTTGGCACAAATTTACCTATACCTGAATCATATACAATACTGGTTTTACCAGCAGAAATTTCAGATGCAGTATGTCCATTATAAACAAAATTTTGTAAATTGTTTTCTATAGTATTTTGATCAGTTATTATAGTATTTTCGACTCCCAAAGCCCTAGTTCTTTCAGAAAATATCGCAGAATCTAAGAGTCCTTCTGATTGTCTTAATGATGTAGATGTGGATAGATAATTAGAACTGACATCTGTTGTATATGTACCGTTTGCGTTAAGTCCTGCTCCGGTTTGAGTCATGTCAATTTCTGATTGCAATGGCGACAAATCTACACTCACTGTTGTTATACTAAAAGTTGCATCAAATGAAGTAGATATCGCGCCGCCGAATTCTATACTTCCTGTAAAATTTGAATCTACTGCCATGGGGGATGCGACCCCAACCCATGATGTACCGGTCGAATAATATAAATTTCCGCCGTGCTGCGCGAATTTTCCTATTGTAGAATCTTGAGAAGTAAGTTCTGATAATGTACTATATACATCATATTTTACAAGATCAAAATTTTCTCTAACCTGTTGTTTTATTGCTACTTCTCTTTCTGCATTTGTTGCAGTTGATGGAAGACCGCCATCACCACCGGCACCCGTACCACCATCTAAGATAGAAACAAAATCAGATTCTAAAAATTCTCCCAAAACAACATCGCCAGTTGGCTGCAACAATGCCTTGAGTGGAAATGCTATCGACATTTAAAAATTCTCCTAATGTTATATTTATAAAGAATACTAACCAGTAGCGTATCCATGTTTTTTTAGAGTAGATATTGCCCAAGGAAATTTTGGAATACTTGTTCTGCTACCATTCGATCCCCATGCTCTTTTTCCGCCAATATCAATATGAGTAAAAGTATTGTATAATCCCACACCCTTTATTCCTTTTTGAACACATATATCAATAAATCGGGCCCTGTCTGTCTTACTATAACTGGACATTATAATGTCAGTGGCCTTACCCTGTTGGTGCATACTTCCCTTAGCACCACCAACCTTTTTATTATACTCTGGACTGCGATAGGCGCTGGTTATATCGAGTGTGCGGCCCCATTCTTTAGCTACTTCTATAAGAATATTTTTAAGTGCGGGTTCTATTCTGGAATCTGTATGGGATAAGAAATTCAATGTCGGATCATCAACTCTTTCGAATGGAACAGAATTATCTTCTGTTGGAGCATCTTGGGGCCCTGACACATTATTTACAGGACTTGTATTATTAGATAAATATCCGCCATCACCATTAGATATTCCACCATCCCCATATTCAAAAGTTTCACTATTTTTCGGCGCAGTATTTATTCCTTCCTTCATATAATCTTCGTGTTCTTTTGAAATATTTACAGGAACATCAGACAAAGGAATGGCCGGAGGCGAACTATCGCCTGCAAAAACATTTCCACTACCCTGTCGCACAGTAGACCCACATGCCACCGGATCGGTTTTTCTTCCGATAGGTTTACCATTTGCAAAAACTGTTGCAGAACCTGCTGCAAGAACAGAACCATGCGGGGCATATATTTTCGGTGGACATATGTGTACATGCCATCCATCGCCTTTTCTATGTGCTCCCTTACTATTTACAAATACATCTGTGCTTGCTGATCTATTTGGCCTGGGTGGGTGACAACCATGACCAGTACATTTATCTCCCAATCTAGTTACAGCTGGCATAAATTGGATATCCTCTTATTACTTGAACTGGGTCAATATTATCATAGAAAGTTTGTTCATCCACATTGACAGAACAATTTAATTTATATACCTGTTCACCATTTTCTGTTTGAGAAATAGTGTCGAATCTTTCGCCTCTATCTTTAGAATCTGTTATTGGAAACAGATCAGATATATAATCTCCAGCCAATGTATTTATAATGTTTACATCCTTTTCCCACTCGCCGGATTTTAAGTTTATAAATATAATGGTATCCAAAAATTCTTTATATTCGGTTTTTTGGTCTGGTGTAGAAAAATCTCTAGAGTCTATAATAAAATCTCTTTCTGAAATAAAATCATCTATACTTATTGCCCCTATATCATAATTTTTTATAAATTCTACCAAAGATAAATCTAATTCTGCATTATTTATACTTGGAATCCAAACAGCTCTGTTGTTTTCTCTTTGTGCATTTACCCATTCGGTTCTAGTGCTAAATTCAGTATCAACGATAGAATTATCTGTAAATAACATAATGTCTCTATCAAATGACCAATTATTGCGGATTTTGAATATAATTTTTATAAATTTAGACACCGATCCAGCTCCAATCTCAACAAAATCATCTACTAAAAATGAATCGTTTTCCTCATTGGTCACATAATTAATGTCGATTTGTTTGCCAGCTGGAATTTTTGATATAAATCCATATCCTGTGGGATTCGTTATGAGATTTTCTGCAATAGTATTTGTCAAATCTTCTATTTTTTTCTCCAAGTTCGATTTTCTAATTCCAGTTGAAAATGATAATTCTTCTTGAGCTCTTGTTTTTTCTGATTGTAAAGTTGATTCTCCGCTCACAAATGTTTCAGTAAAAGTTTCTTTAAGAGTTGTTACTTCTATATTGCCTCTTATATTTTCCACTTCATATCGATGGATAACTTCATATGATAGAGATCCGGTTGATCTATCACTTACTTTATCAAACTCTGAAATTTTTCTTACAATTTCAAATCGACTCTCAACATCTCCTATTGTTTGTGTCATTACATCGCCAGTAGTCAATTCTACTCCGTCATATACAAGGTCGATAATACCTTTTGTTATATTTTTTCCTGTAATATTAACTTCCCACTGTCTCAATGGAATAAGATCGAAATCTGCGTAATCAAAATCCAATGTATCTCTTAATGGAACAAAATTTCCCGAATCATCAGTAGTGCCCTGAGTTTTCATCCAAGTTTCCCAAGAATATTGTCTTAAAAATTTATCTGTATCTGTGAATTCTCCTATAATTCGGCCACGCTCTAATTTCAAACATTCTGGAATTCTACCGTTATTTGGGTCATCATCTATTGTATAAACCCAATTAAAAGTTTCATCTTCTATATCCACAGGCGCATCTGGATCATAAGTTGTATGAGTTTCTAAATCATAATCAATAGAAGTATATTCATATCTGTCTAATATATGAATTTCTCTATATTCACCACTCCTATGTCTGCCAGCACGCCCTGCAGCCCCAAAACTATTTTCGATCATTTCATCCATAGAAAATGTTTTAAAATTGCTTGCGATATCTTGTCTTTTATCTATCGTTAATAAATCATGTCCAAATGCATTAGATCCGCCAGAAAGTCCTGGCCTTTTTGTAGTTATAGGTTCGTAAAATGTGTATCCAAATTTTTTATAATCAAATTGAACAGATGAAACTACCTCAAACTGTTGCATTACAAATTCATATACTTGATCTAAATTTCTATATCCAGGCCGATATAATTCTTCAATCATTAAATGTTTAAATTTGTTTTTCGACCCTTTTGCAGTAGAAATCATGGTATGTAAATAATTTTGCTCTATCAAATAGCTTGTATTTGGAGATTGTATAAACGGCTTAAAGTTTAGTTTTTTTGTTTCAAAATTTACAAAAAATACTTTATGAATAAATGGTTTGTCTAAGACCGGAGTATAAAATACATTCAAAGATAATTCTATTGGTTTGTGATATTCGAAATATGCAGTCTTGGAAAAATCAAAACTTAAAACTTTTATGGTTTCTTTCCAGACAATTTCGCCCAATGAAGTGTTTTTTGTAATTTCTATAAATTTATCATCTTTATAATCGTAGTTTGACAACAGATCAAAGAATTGATTATTTTTATAAAAATTATTTTTTGGATTGACTAAACCAAATTTTGATATTGGTTTTGCAATATCAGTCGGCGGACCAAATTGTAAGAGTCTTTCTGGAGATCTGTCTATTGATCTCATAGAAAATAATCCATTACTATCTTGAAATACATCATGTGTCGCAGGCGAAGAATAATGAGTTGCCCTAGACAATTCTGTTTTATAATCTAGGTTGAACGGATCAAAAGACTGCATATGCCATGAAAAATAAGATTCTTGTCGAATTAATTCTGACCCATCAGATATATATCCTGATGAAGATTCAAAATTATAGGTAATTCCTTGAAAAGAAATCTGTTGATTTTCTCGACTTATATCTATTGATTTCAGTCCACCCCAGTTTTTTAATGGAATGCTAGGTTGGTATTCTAAAAACGGGTTTGTCTCCAAATATGTAGAAGTTGATGTCTGTAAGAATTTTTCTGGTTTCCAGTTACCTATAGTGCCATTCTCAGTATAATCATTTCCAGTTGTAGTCAATAAGACCGACTGTTTGCTTATAAAAATATTTTCTATTTTGTATAAGGATTTATTTGAAATTTCTTCAAATGCAGATAGTGTAGAATCGTGGGAATTGAAAGATTCTATAATTATATTTGAAGATGTTTCATCTATAAATTTTTCGTGATGATATTCTTCAATAAAATATCTATTACCTTTGGGATTTGCAAAATATTCTCGTTTATTAGATTGCTCTAAACCAAATCCACCCACACCGACATCGGCGGGGATTTCCCTTACTGTGGCTACCAAATCTGTTGCAGGCATTTGTGTAACTATAGCACTTGTCGAACCAACTACCCACCCCATATTTTGAAAATTTGCATTATCAGTAAAATTTACATTAATATTTGAGAAACTTGCGCCTCCCTGACTATATGCCCCAACGCCGACTTTAACTGATCCTACAAATTTTTGTAGATTGGCATGAGTGTCTAAGTCTATAATAATTTCAGTGGCAGGATCTAATGCGCTCACCCCAATTTGATTGGTGGTAACAGTAACTATATTCGCCTCTTTGACAATTTTGATTTTCGCAATACCGAGGGTGTTCCATCCGCCGGCATGTGGAACAGGATTACTAGCAATGACTGATTGATCTGATTGTCGATAGTTATATACAACTCCCCATCCGCTGGTTGGGCTAACGCCACCAGCTGTCCGTACCGCACTTAAAGTATATTCTCTATATAAAGGATCAGATTGACCCAATCCATTAGTCGTAAATGCAATGATTACTGATAACCCATCATCATCCCCCTGTATACTACTAAGATCTGATTCTAAAATATAACTTCTTGCAGAACTTGGTGAAATAAAGCCAGTATAACTGCTTGTATTGAGGGGAATCTCTATAGACGAAGTTGTCGTGTTATAAAACCATGCGGCCGCATCATTGGCCCTGGCAGGATATCCACTAGAAGGCATATGCGAAAATCTATACCAAGATAAAATTTCTGTCGGATCTTCTAACGAAAACTCTGGTGAAAGAATTGGATCTAATAATTCATATTTTCTGCCAATTTCTACATCCTGTATAGATATTGACGGCATACTGTTGTTTAAATAAATATTATGAAAATGTGCCATGGGTTGGCCCCATGAAGCAAATCCTATATTTGATCTTTGAAATCTAGCATTATGTCCAGTAAGATTTATGACTATTTCCGTATTTAGATCAATATTAATATCATTCATTTGACTTGTATATACTTTGACTTGATTTCCTGTTTTTTCGATTCTAATTTTGGTGCCGTTTGGACTAGAACCCCAACCGTTAGCAGTATCCAATACTGATAAACTATTATCCCACACATCATAATGCAATGGAGATCCTAGACTACTAAAATTAGTTCCGGAAATATCGACAGCATTTCCAGCGTTCGCAACAACAAACCATGTTTTAGATGACAAAGGCCCGCCCTGAGAACGATATGCAGTTAAAGTATATTCGTGTCCATTTTCCCACACAAACCCAATAACAAGTCCAATAGCATCATCATCATCGCTGGAAGATTTTACTACAGATTCGAATATATAATCTTCATATTCTTGTCCACTTACAAAACCGATAGATGCTCTGTTGGGATCTAAGTTAGCTTGTATTGTATTATTGCCAGTGTCAATATTCCATCCAGTGGTAGATGATTGTAAAGATGGGTATACTGGATTTGATGGATCTCTTCGAGCGTCATGCGAATAATTGTACCAAGTTCTATTAATTTCTTCCAAGTTCCAAGGATAATTAAACGTCTCTGCTGAAAATGAAGGTTTTCTAACAAGTTCAAACCAAAGTAAACAATCGCCATCTGGAATATCTAGGTTTCGGAGATTTATTGTTTTTTGTTGCCAGTATGGGTCTCCGGTATATGAAAAATCATATTCTGCAACTTTAGTTGAAGATATTTTACTATAAAATTGGTTTAGATCATCAATCGCCGTTTCATAACTAACGACACTTCTATAAACATAAACTGTTAAAATAGTGTCATTATTTTGNCCTAAATCTTCTTTTGANAGAGAAAAATGAAATGCGGAATTTGCATTTATTGCTGTTCCGTTCCAGTTTCCATGAAAATGTTTGAATGGTTTAGTCGCTGTAACTCGAGCCTCGTCAAGTATGTTATTTCCAGACAACACTATAGTTTGCGCCGGTCGTTTATCAATATCTAAATTATCAATATTGGAAAACTTGCCTGGATATACTGAATCAAATAAAGATATATAACTTCCAACAGGTGGTCTGTCAAATTTTGTATACCAACCGGATGGATTTCGTATTACCGAATCCAGAGTATAATGTGCATTTTCGATGTCTAATTCTAAATTGTTCCATGCCATAGATGATCGGATAGCATGGAATGGTGTTCCTGTTTTAAACTCATCAAAAAAATAGGGATTGGAATTTTTAGTCGGCTCGTAATAATAATTAGTATAATCAATTTTAGTATCTTCTATCGAATCAAATATTATATCACTGACTGTTCTGGTCACTGTTTTAATATTGGGCCAGATCTTCCTTTAAATGCTACCATATTATGCTAATGCCCTATTTGTGCCGTTTCTATCAATAAAAGGTCCAATAGAACCACTTATGGTCACAACGGATTTAAGATTGTATAATAAATCATCGCTATCTCTCATTATAATAACTCCCTTTTCAGTACCTCCCGTTTCGATCCCTGATATTGTTTCGCCCGAAACTTCTCCAAATCTTTCCCCAGTTACAAATCTATCTTGGGAAATATCTGCCACAATTTCTGAAGTAGATTGGGACAATGTATCATCATCTAATGAATCATCGAATGAAGAAGAATTATCCTGTGGATTGTCTGGTGTATCATCGGTCTGAGTAATAAATTCTTGTGGTTTATCTGGTGTATCATCAGTCTGAGTAATAAATTCTTGTGGATTATCCGGTGTATCATCAGTTGCCTATTAAATTCTTGTGGATTATCCGGCGTATCATCAGTTGGCGTATTAAATTCTTGTGGGTTGTCTGGTGTATCATCATCTGCCGTATTAAATTCTTGTGGATTATCCGGTGTATCATCAGTTGCCGTATTAAATTCTTGAGGATTATCCGGCGTATCATCTGTGGGTATATTAAATTCTTGAGGATTATCCGGTGTATCATCTGTGGGTATATTAAATTCTTGAGGATTATCCGGTGTATCATCAGTTGCCGTATTAAATTCTTGAGGATTATCTGGCGTATCATCTACCGAAGTCTCAAATTGTTGTGGACTATCTGGGGTGTTATCGGTGCTGGTGTCTAATTTGATAGGATCGTCTTGTGGAACTTCCGAATCCGACTCATTTTTGATAGGATCGTCTAACGGAACTTCCGAATCAGACTCATTTTTGATAGGATCGTCTTGTGGAACTTCTGAATCAGACTCATTTTTGATAGGATCGTCTTGTGGAACTTCCGAATCCGACTCATTTTTGATAGGATCGTCTAACGGAACTTCGGAATCGGCCTCATTTTTGATAGGATCGTCTAACGGAACTTCGGTGTTTGTTTCATTCTCTATGGCCAGATCATTTACATTTTCACTGTTGTCAGACACATCTTGCGTTGCATCTTCTACATTATCAGTGTTACTGCTGGTTTCTGTAATCTGATCTTCTACATTATTAGTTCTATCTGAAAGACTTGTCACAGAATCTATGGATGTTTCTGTGTTGTCGGTCGAAACAGTTTCGCCGTCAAGTTTTGTATCTAGTAAAACTGTCTCGTTATCTTCAATTGGTATAGTGTCTATTTCAGAAATTGTTTCGGTTGTAATTGCTTCTGAAATTTGAGTAGTTTCTATTTGTTCTTGAACATTATCTAATAAATTTTCTAAGAAAGTATTCGTAGAAATTTCAGATGCGAATGATACATCAACAACAGAAATACCTTCTATTAGCACCTCTTGCACGATATCGGATACCGTCAAAACATCAAAAGTTTCATCTATGAGAGACTGCAATTCCGAAATCAACTCAGAAATTGACAAGCTCCCCAGATCCGACACAGTGACATCATCCGAAATCTGTCCAATAATAGATTCTAATAACTCTGAGATTATTTCTTCGGTGATGGAACTAACATCGGATAATGACACCGTTGTTAGTTCTTGTGTTTTTTCATATGTACTTTCTTCTGTTGTCTCTAAAGTCTCATCAGAATCTTGATCCGTAACAGAAGTTACTTCAGTGTCAGTATCTCCTTCTACGTTTCCAGCCTCTATTGTTTCTACAACTACTGCGTTATCTATTTCATTTTCTTCTGTTGTCTCTAAAGTCTCATCAGAATCTTGATCCGCAACAGAAGTTACTTCAGTGTCAGTATCTCCCTCTAATTCATTTTCTTCTGCTGTCTCTAAAGTCTCATCAGAATCTTGATCCGTAACAGAAGTTACTTCAGTGTCAGTATCTCCTTCTACGTTTCCAGACTCTATTGTTTCTACATCTATTGCACCCTCGACTGTCCCAGCGTCAATAATATCTTCATCTGTTGCGCCTTCAACATTTGATACATCAATAATATCATCATCTACTGCGCCTTCAACATTTGATACATCAATAATATCTTCATCTGTTGCGCCTTCAACATTTGATACATCAATAATATCATCATCTACTGCGCCTTCAACATTTCCTGCTTCTGTCGTTTCTTCGTCTACTGCGCCTTCAACATTTCCTGCTTCTGTCGTTTCTTCGTCTACTGCGCCTTCAACATTTGTTGCTTCTGTCGTTTCTTCGTCTACTGCGCCCTCGACTGTCCCAGCGTCAATAATATCATCATCTACTGCGCCTTCAACATTTCCTGCTTCTGTCGTTTCTTCGTCTACTGCACCCTCGACATTACCAGCGTCAATAATATCATCATCTATATCCGATTCTACTGCAATATCAGATTCTAGCTCATCATCATCATCAAAATCTTTAATTTTAATCAACGCAAGATCTTCATCAGATGTAGATTCGATATCTTCTACCGATAGGGTTTCACTGGTTGAAGTTATATCCAAATCTTCTGATGATATAACTTCTTTTGCATTTATTAAGTCTATGTCAGAAATATCAGATATTTCTATTGGAAGATCCAATTCCTGTCGTAAAGTCTCTGTATCATAAATATTTTCTTTTAAGATCGCTCTTAAAGTTATTTTTTCTGATGGAGATAAAATATTCAGATCAGAAACAGACGACCTTATTTTTTCAGAAATAATGCCGATTACTTCGACTGAAATAGACTCTCTAAGATCTTGCAATGAAAATGGGATACTCGTCGGTGTTTCGACTACATCTTTAACTAATTGTTCAAAAGCAGATGTAATTTTTGGACTATTCGTAGTTAGTTGTTCAAAAGCATTAAAAGCTTTTGAACTATTCTTTGATATAATTTCTAAACTATTTGAAAGAGCTGGATTATTTTTGTTAATAATATTTAATGCATCATTCATAGATGACTTATTGACTTCAGAATCAAATCCCATGAAAACTGGATCAGAAAGTTCTACTATCCACCTTACAATAATTCCTGATATATCTATATCAAAAATATTTGGTTGGGCCGGATTGGGAGTATAGTTTGATACCGAAATTCGGATCGTATCTCCATTAACGACCGTTGTAGAATTTCCCACTGATACGCCATTTTTTTCAATATCCCCATCATTGAATGTTATATTCGCCATAGCGAATGGGAGATCGGATACCATAATAAGGTTAGATCTTACTTTAATTTTCCAATAATCTTGAAAAAATCCGAATTCTCTCAACCCTTGTGTTTGAAAAGTATATTCGATGTTTCCTTCGGTAAAAACGGTATCTTGTGGAATGTTCCATCCATAAGGATATCTAAATTCATATAGATTGTCGTTGATAGAAAGATTAAACTCTGCATTTTGCGGATCTGTAGTTGGAACAACTATGTAATTGGAAGGCCTTTCGACTCCAATCCTAACTTTTTTTAAGTCATTAAATAAAAATATGTTGGCAATATCTGGCATTAATTCTCTTACAAAAAAAGGGGAAACAAAGTTCCCCCTCTATTTATTTTAACTTTTACATTATCATAAATTAAACAAAAGTGTTATTTGCCGAATCTACCTGATCTCTAGGCGTATAATCTGTATAATCTGGTCTAATCGACCCACCGCGACAATGAATGAATATTCTCATACCGTTACCGTATGGTTTGGTAGACATCATGCCCAAATAAGTTCTATGTGTAGCATTGTCAGGAGTATCAAAAGCGACCACAGTCGGGGAAGTAGTTGCGCCTGTCCTCAATCCAGTTCCAGCGTCGATTGTCCCTTGATATACACTATGCCAAGAATATTCTCTTCTGAAATTGAGTACATCGCCATTACTCGACGTACTAACACCAACATCTGTTGCCAAACCACCGGCACGGCCATGCTGAGTATCACTGAGAGAGATATTGGGATCATCGTGATTATTTCTATATCCGCTGTGTTGATATGCATCTAGATCAAATTTCGCATCACTGGTTTTAATAATTCCCCCCTGAGTCGAACTATCTGCACCGGCAATACAAATAATATCTGCCTCTGCATCACTATATATAAATCTTTGTGAAGCAAGTGGTGTTGGGAAATTAAAGATAACAGTTTTATCTTGGGTAATAGAAAGCTGTTCCACTGGATTTATACATGGTGGACTGTCAACTTGTGGAATGACAGCAGAAACATGATAGTCCCAAGGTTTTAATACATCAGATTCTCTTACAATAAATCTATAAATACCCTTTGAGACTTTATGTATGTCGTTCCAAATGTTGGGCATATCTCTATCTTCAGGAATTTTAATCAAATATGTCGATTTGCCTGTGTCTCTTTCTTCAACATCACTATAATTTTCATATGAAAGTTTGACGACAGTACCGTCTTCGATAGGCAGAGCAAATTTTAATTTGTCATTTAACATATTATATGCAAAGATCGGTTTCTCTGTACCAAAATATTCTAAGCTTGAAGTTGTATCTCCAAATTCAACTTGTCCTTCTTGATTGATAATATAATTTTGACCCAAGACAGCAGCATCTGCTTCTTGTCCATCAACAAAAACTTTCAGTCTATTCACTTCAAACAGAGGATTAGAACCAATACCACTTCTTCCATAATAATTAGTATATTCATATTCATGTCCAGCACCTTCCCAAGCATACTCATATATAAACATATCTCCTTCTGGAAATGTATCTATTATGCCAGTGACTTTGGCGCCAGGTTTCTGTGCCGGTGCATCATCGAATGTTGATATCTCATTGGCGGTATCATCATTCCATTTTTTAAGAGTGATAAGATCTCCCACCTCCATAGGAATTTGTATTCCCGATGAGTACTGATCGCCCGGTCTAGTAGAAAATGATCCAACACCAGTTTTCACGGTATCGGACAGAGTTGTCGTTTTCATATTAAGATGTGCATGAAATCCTGATGTCCGGCCGCCTTTAATTGGAAATCCCGAAATAGGTACAATCTCGGCGTTTGCATTAATAATAAGGTCAGTAGCAATGGTCTGGGGTGATGTGCCCAACTCTGTGATTGCTTCTATGGACTGAGAAAAGTTCCAAGTTGCATTTGTGTAAAGAAGTTGATTATCCGCAGTCATATCCGCAATGGCCGGCACATTTGGAGCTACTAAATTGGTATTGTCTGCTGTTCCATCGCTTTCAAATGTAATATGTTCAAAGTAAATTACTTTCACTCTTCTTTCTCTTACAAGTTTTTGTGCCGCTGAAGATGTAGGTTTAAATACTGCAACAGCAGAAGAAATTGGGTATTCTCTAGGATCTCCATTTGCATCTGTTCTAGCAACAATTTCTGCTCTGTTTATAATAGCAATATCATCAACATCTAAAATTGTGTCAAACCCTTCAGCAGTTCTATGTCGTACTTTATGCAGTTTTAGTCCTAATTTAGTAGGACCTTGCATTTGGTTTCTTGCCGAGACGTAATTTTTCAATCCAAAATGCTCAATCACGGGATCAAGCGCT
>JGI24005J15628_10001281_pt1 | contig 13499 bp, 18 predicted proteins | sample LinPmetageLP40_FD_15628 | JGI IMG/M metagenome (IMG submission 15628)
CCTAACTTAACTTCTGTGTCAACTTCTATCATTTAATACCTCTTAGCTTCTGGTGGTGTTTCTAGCACACTTCTAACTTCTGTAATGTTTTTTAACTGTTCCTCATGTATCATTTTATTATACTCAGAAAGTTTAACTTGATGATACACTTTATTGTCACCAACAATTAAGATATCAGGATCGTCAAGTCTGTGGTATCCATAGACTCTTTTTTCTATAGGACAGTCTGTATCAAGTAGACCTGATCTAGCTGCAACATTTACTGTCATCCCTTTTTCTATGCACTTAGCTAACCAAAACTCACAACATGCTTTACCTGCTTCTGCAAAATGCAAATTACCTCTGTAGCTAAAGTCTATCCCAAATAAATTAATACTTCCCACTTTATTATACAAAGCAAAAGCAAATGCGAAAGGCACAGTGTTGTTTAAATATGCACAATCTGCATCTTGTGCGACTTCTTGTAGAGGATAAAGAACTGCAGAAGGACATCTTTTATCTAGCTCACAGGTATACACAGGTGTGTCAGTAACAGGTAACCATCTTCTCATAATGTCTGTCTGGCTTCCTGCGTCATCTGTGTCCATAAACCTACTTACTGGGTCTAGCATAAAAACTCTATCGCATTTTGTTATGGCTCCCATACAATTTATTCCCCAGACTTCGTCATAGGTTTTAGAATGTACTAAACTAAGGTGAAAGTCTAGCTGACTCTCGCCCATAGCAACAATGGCAATATTCTTGCCTTCGAGTTTTTTTATTCTCATGCTTGTGGTTCTCTCCGTATCTCGTCGTACCTATATTGATCCCTAGTTGACTTAGCTTCACCAAGATTTTTAAGTCCAAGTATAGCTTCCTGAAACTTAGATTCATACACAGGTATGGATTCATAATTTTTGAGATACGTGCATGCTTCAACTAAGCTGCCATACAGCATAGCATTTGGAGCATTTTCAGACAGCCATGTTGTCTCACTTCCTGTAGTAGAAGTAAGTGATGCTGGTCTGTAGTAATAGTGCAGTTCAACTTCATAGGTTGAATCTGGAGTAGGTGCAACTATAAATGTATTATTATCGAATTCAGCGTAATACTTTGGTTGTCCTGTTGTTGATGCATTGGGAGTATAATCCCTAATGAAAGAAACTTGTTTTAGTAAAAGATAATTATAATTACTGCTACTATCTATAACAGCCATACTAAACGGTGATAGATAGTCTGTAGGGCATTCAAGATAAGGTCCAGAAGCTGTAAAGTTTCCAACTTGATTTTTTCTAAAATCATCTAATTGCACACTTTTGAGTATGCGTTCTTCTGTTGTTGTTATAAAAGTAGGTAGATTAGTTACAAAACTAGTCTCGGTACTGTCAAGATAATCTTGTACAGCTGTTTTTAAAGTTGTGTATGTAAAACTCATGTCGTGTAAATTACACCCCCCATTCCACTATGGTTAGTGCAATAATAATAAAGTGTTGGAGCACCAGATGCAACTTCTATTTGAGTATAGGCTCCTGAACTGCCTGGAGTTCCATTAGTTGTAACACCTGTCGTGTATTCAGAGCCACCTCCATGTGTACCATTTGAAGTAGTCGACAATCTTAAGGGATGGCTAGAATTACTACTATCAGATTGGTCAAATTTATATGTCTGTCCTTCGGTTACTGTCAGAGCTGCCGCTCTTGAACCGTCTATGTAGAAATAATTAGATCCTAAATAATTAGCTACAGTAACTGTGTAGGTTGTTGGACTTGGAGTAGGACTAGGACTAGGACTTGGGCTAGGACTAGGACTAGCTGCTACACCTGATATTGTTATCTCACCAACAGCACCTGTTGATTCTGGTACACTGTACATAGAACCTATCGTGTTACTGTTCAAAGCATTCATAATAGGAGAACTAACCCCATCAGAATTTTTAGGATTACTTATTCTTACTTGACCTAAATTTATTGTTGATTTAACATCAGGTCTAGGGTTATACAATGCTTCTGGATCTGCAGATTTTCTAGTTCTTATAAGCTGTGGTTGTTTAGGATCATACATGTCTGGTCCAACTAATAGACCATTCCATGTTTTCTTCATGTCGTTTAGTTTGTATCTAAACCCACTTATGTCACAAATACCATATGCATGTTTACCACTCGTATATGCCATTAGTAACTTATCCTCGGTGTAAGATGTATACTAGCTCTGTCTCTATCCTCATCTGCAGCTCTGTTGAAACTCTCTTCGTAATCTATTTTTAAAAGACCAGCTTTCTGTGGGTTTCTTTTTAAACAAAGTTGATAAGCCAAACCTAGAGTCATACATTGTATGAAACGACTAGGAACTTCTTGATCTTGTGCTGAAGCTGTTACATCATCTATTCTTTGTATTCTGTAACTCATAAATTTGTATGTAGTTACACTATCTGGTGTAGGGTATAGGTACAACACAGGTGTTTCTTTTCTATCTACAAAATATTGTGATGGTCTTCCTGTTGTTGTTTTATCAGGTAAATTTAAGTAATCAGATCTGCTTATTCGATCTATTGAGATATCACTAAATGTTGAACTGCTTGTACTATCGTAAACTCTAACAACTGCTTCAAGTACATCTACATCATAAGAATTTAGAGTATATGTTGATGTACCTGAAGTTAAGTCTAACGTGACTTGTTCTACTGTCCACAAGTTTATCCCTCTGTTTGCCCAATCGGAAAACATTATATTTAGAGATCTTCTTGCGGTTGCAGCATCGTAGCCTGTTCGCATTTCAAGTCCAGCTAATTCATAAGCCTCTTCTATAACCTCAGCTGTGTTGAGGCTAAAGACTTTAGAATCAGAAGTAGCCATTTAGTTAAAACTCTTTAATAACTGTAATGACTATGACGTATGAGTCGCCAGCGGAGTGACCAGTAGTTGTTAACGCAATGTCACCTGTTTTTCCACTAGAAGCTGCAGTATTTTGCAACCCACCCATGTATGAAAACTCTACATCATCACTATGTTCTCTTAGATCCCAACAGATAGTGTTTGTTGTAGCATCCCATAACAGTTTGACACTCATACCTAAAGTAGAGTAATTTATTCTACTCACTTTACAGCCTGTACAAGCAGCACCGTCACTACTTCTTACAGCTAGGGCACTTACATCTATTTTAGTTACTGCTGACTCACCAGTTCCGTCAGATGTGCTAGTCAGCTGTATAACAGCTGACCTATCACCATCTGCAATTGTTGTTGAAGTTACTGCATCTGCCATATGTTACTCCTTACGAAGCTACGTCGTAGCCTATGACTTCAATCATAAAACGACCAGCAGTATAAGCAGCATCGCCTGTACCTTGACTTACTAAGTACAAGTATTGATCAGCAACGATATCGCCACCAGCAACTAATGTACCTGCAGATGCAGCACCAGCGTTAATGAGTTGAGTTTCTGTTAAAGCTCCGATTCCTGTGTCATTAACACCTGTACCTTCTGTAGCTGAGTATAGATCTATGTCTGTACTTCCTCCAGCTGGAGTTTCTACACATGTCATTGTCACACCAAAAACAACACCTTGGTTAGCTGTTGTAACTTGTGCTATGTATGCAACACCTGCACCGTCTTTACCGATAATATCACCTGCAGTTCCACCATCTTTTAACCCTGTTAGGTCAATCATAATAGTAGACTTTACAATATTTACATTTGTGTCTGTGTCACTAGGAAGTCTATCGACCTGAGTAATGTATGTTGCTGCTGTGCCTTCGATACCAGCACCACCAACAGCTTCGACTGACATTTTATCACCACTAGTTACAGTAACTGTACCAGTAGTGGAGTTTTCTGATATGGTTTGAAAACCGTTTTTAGAGCGGACTGGTCCACTAAAAGTTGAATTTGCCATAATTTCCTCCTCGGAAAAAAGTTCTACTGTCTTGGCTTGTCTGCTAGGTCAGTCGGTAGAACAAGTTAATTTATCCTAGAACCCTAGTCTATATCAATTCTGCAAAAAAAGAAAGGGGAGCATATAGCTCCCCTTTACAAGAAATGGATTCTTTACGCTCCAGGGGAACCGTAAATACCACGCCAGTCACTAAAGCCGAAAGAATATCTTTCTCTAGCTTTGTAACGCATGTTACCAGTTTCGAAGTCACCTTCCATTCCAGTAGACATTGGGCTTCTAACGAAATGCTTTAATCCATTTGGTGCGTCAGTTTTTATAAAAAACGCATCAGTGTCGGTTAAGAAGTGATTAACTGTATAACCTCCAGGAAGCATGCTCATATTCTTAAGAGCATTTATATCGTTGTCAGAAGTGCCAACTCTGTTAGGAGTGTTAAGCAACCTGTCAGCAACAAACTGCAGTGCTGGTGGAACGATTAACTTTCTAGCCTGAACATTGGTTTTTAAACCACGCTCATCTTTAAATGCAGCAATTTCGATCATTGCATTTTCTAGAGAAGTTTCATTCAAATCAGCAGCAGTACTTGGCTCATTATTCTGATCGCCTGCTGTTAAAGTAGGGTGATCAGTTGTCATGAGAGGTTTTCCATCTCCTCCTGGGAAGGAAGTAGAGAAACCATTATTAAGTACATTAGCAGCTTTTACTTGCTTAGTTTGACTCATTGAGCGAGCCAACGCTTTAGTATATCTAGCAGATATACTGTCGTACAGATTGTCTTCGATAGCTTCTTCTGTCAAAGCAAAAGCTAACGCCACAGTTTCATGTGAATACCTTGCAGTATAAGTTTCTTGCGCATAGTCATAAGTGACTGCTGAGCCTTCTCCTTTTACTGGTGCTTCACCGAAGCCTGAAAGCATAACTTCTTCTTCAAACGCTCTATCTGAATTCTCTGTATCAAAGATTTCAGTATGCTCGTTTTCGTATCTGCTATACTCAAGACCAAAAAGTGCATTCAATCCTGGTTCTAGTTCTTGGACTAGTTGTGCTCTATTAATTGCCATTTATATCACCTTTTAGCTGTTGCCGAATACAGAAGCAGGGAATGTTACATACACTCTAGCATACTGTCCAATAGAATTTGATGGCTTATCTGGAAAGCCTACTATTGTCGCAATACCACTAGAAGTTGTTGCTGTAACGCCTTCTTTTGATCGACCTGTTGAAGAATCCCCTGCAGTTGTTGAAATCGTATTAGTTGTTCCAATAGATGCTTGAGTAGGAGTCGCAGTTGCCTGAGCCTCATAAACAATATCTGGATCAACATAAACATACGCTTTCGCATTTGCAGAGCCTAAAGTAGCAGTATCAGCAGTCCACATCTTCGCAAAGACGATTTCTCCTGTTGTTGCTGTAAATTCTACACCTGCAAATACGCCTAGTGGGGTACCTGTCGCAGTACCTTGGATAACTAAACCACTTGAGAGATTTACTACGTCGCCCGAAAAAATCGAAGCATTAGTAGCACTTGCTATCGCAAACTCACTTGGTCTGATTGTTCCACCAGACATATGATATGCAGGAGTAAAACCATCTGGGTCATTTACATTCGCCATTTTATTTCACCTTTTATATATGTTGTTAAAAAATCTTAGTTTTACCTAAGAACCTTTTCCGAAAGTAACTTTACTTTGCCTATTAGGTCTACTAATTGGCATAGAAGGATCACTTTCCCTCATTAAGTCTGTGTCAACAGCACGCATCGCGTCTGCGGTTAGACCATCGAAATAGTCTTTCCGTTCTCTAACTGTTTCTTCAGGGATCCTTGCCAGGATTAACCCACCTACTCCGATAACACCTGCGTGTCTTCCATCTTGTATCGTTGGAGCTTCGAAATCTGGGTACTCTTCAGCACGAACAGGCTCAAAGCCTTCACGTAAACGCTTAGACATATTAGTCTTATCGTCATGACCTAGTACAGATTCTCTAATCCATCGATGTTTAAAGCCAGAAGGGGCTGGAGGTGCTTCTAATGCAGAAGGTTGTTTCCATGGTTTCCTGCGAGAAGTTTTTTCTCGGGATTGTGCAGATCGAGGAGATCGATCAGTAGCAACAGATTGCTCTACTTCGTTAGTTGTATTTTTTTCTGTCATATTAACTCCTATTGTTTAACATATTTTGCATACTCTTCAAGAGGCACACCTAGTTTTTTCGCAATTGCTACTTGACTCTGTGTGAGTTTAATTTTCTTACTGCGTGCATTATTATTTCTTGCTTGTCTTGTAGGACTAGCAACTCTCTGCACGGGAGAGTCATTTGTTTCAGTATAGTTCCTATTTCCAAAATTGGAAAGTCTATTGTCCAATTCAGTATAATAGTCATCGGTTGTTCCATCATAACCTTCATCCATTAATTCTCTATGGATACCAAAAGAAGCAAAAGTTAATGCTTGGTCTTTACCAAACCAAGAATTCTTTTTCGCCCATTCTTGTGCTTTTGGGTCAGGTTCTTGAGGAGTAGCTACAGCAGGAGATTGTGGTATTACTGTTTCAGTAACAGGTACCTCTTCACCATTCTCTTTTGCTTGTTTTCTCTTTTCACTTACACGACGTAAACTTTCAGATTCTACAGAAAGACGAGAAAGTTTCTCGTTTGCTGCTATTATCAGATCAGTATCTCCTCGCTCATAAGCATCTTTATACTCTGCTTTAGCTGAGTCTAATTCTGTCTTAACACGATTATCATACTCATTGAACATAGCACTGTTTGCTGAATCTGCTTTTACTTTTAGTTTAGCATTTTCATCTTGAACTTTTTTCGCCCAAGATAGAGCTTCTTCGTTTTGTCGTTCCGTTTCTCTCAGCTTATAAGTAAGTTTGTTAATCCTTTTCTGAACAGAATCGCTGTATTCTTCTTGTTCAGACTTATTATCAGAAGCCTCGACTGCTTCGTCATTCTCAACAATATCGACATTTTCTTCATTCTTTTCATCGACAGGAAGTTCTATTTCAACTGTCTCTTCTATGGCAAGATTTTCTTCTTGTTGCATGGTTTCCTCCATGGTGGTTAATAATCGACTGCTTCGGGATCAGGTATTCTCGCTAAAATATCATCATCATTTAATAAACGAAGTTCGCCTCCATCTATCTTGAATCTAGCTCCAGCATACCTGCCGAAAAGCACCCATTCGCCTTCCTTACACCAAGCTCCTTCAGGAAACTTTGCAGTATCCTTATAGGCGTCTGGTCCAAGAGAGATAACATATCCTACAACTGAGGATATTGTGTCTTGTTCTATTGTGTTCTTAACTAATTGGATACCACCCTCTGTAACAGAGTTTCTTCCTCTAGGGAGAATTAATACCCTATACCCTGTGGGTCTAGGAAGTAGATCAGCTTGTGATGCAATCTCTTCTGCAGTTTTTTGTTTAGGCATCTCTTGCTCTAACTTTTTGTCAAAGTTTAAAATTTGATCAGGGATATCTTGTTTCTTAGTTGTCAATTTCTTTCTCCATATTTTTTTGCAGGTCTATTATTTCTTGTTCGGCGGAGCGAAGACCTGATATCTCTCCTACGACGTATTGGTATTGCTCATAGTTAGAAACACTGCCCGAAGACAAAGTCTCTTCTAAACTGCTAATACGCTCTCTGTACTTTTTAAGAAGGTACTCAACAACCCTAATGTAATCCATTAATCAGAGCTGTAAAAATTTAATCCTTTAGTTGCAGCTCCAGTTCCTCTGGTCTTCATGANTTTCTTTTCTGAGTGAAGACCTCCCCCACCGTACTCTTTGTACATGCCACCATCTTNCATCTTACTAAGTTTTTTGAAATCCTTTCCTTCTAAAACTTTGGGATCCCCAGCCATCGCTGCTATTTTTTTCTGTTTTGGAGAGTAGTCTCCAGATTTTCCTTTTGGCATAATTATCTCCTAAAGATATTTAGTTTTCTTTTTACGATCAGGCATCACTGCACCACAACCTCGATGGAACATACCACCTTCAGCCATTTTGTAGAGACCACCATCTTTTTTCTTAGCAGTTTTTGCTGCGTCTTTAAAGTCTTTTGCCGAAGGAGCACCTTTAGCACCTTTCGGTCTAGATTTTTTACCTTCTGCTTTTTTCTTGTTGATGTTATAGTAGAGACCTTTCTTAACAGTTCTACCATCTTTAGTTGTATGTGTACCTTTACCCATTATTCACTTGCCTCCTCAGCATCTTTAACTTGCTTTAATATTTCGCTATATGATTTTTGTGCCTTTAACTCTGCATCAAGACCATCTTTCTCTCTTGCTGCTGCAATTTTCTGTTGAGCTATGTCTTCGTTTTTATCTGCTTTAGCCAAGGCAACTTGTGCGTCCATCTCTGCCTTAGTAAGTTCTGTTTGTGCACGAAGCTGGTCAGCTGTTTGTTTTCTTTGTATTTCCATACCCTGTAGTTCTAGCTGCTTAGTAGCTAAGTCTATCTCTGGTTGCTGCTGAGCAATTCTTTGTGCTTCTATTAATGCTTGTTCTTGTCCTGTAATTTCTTGTGTAGCTTGTGCTGCCATCATGGCGATTTGGTTCTGTACTTCCATTGGGACAGGTTGTCCTTCAGGTGGAAGTTGTACACCTTGCTTAGCAAGAAGTTCTTGTATTTGTAATTTATATTTCAGAGCTTGATGTTCTTGTATGTGAGCTTGAAGTGCAGCCATAGCTTGTGGATTCTGTTGAACTGCTGGGTTCTGCATATGTGCCATATGTGCTTGTATATGTGCATCATGGTTTTGTTCTATAAATGCTTTTAGTGGCATACCCATCATAGCATCTTGATTTTCTTGTATTGGATCTTTGGGTTGTGCCTCGTCTATAGGCATAAGTATTTCGTCGATATTCGATATACCTAAAGCTGTATACATTTTATAGTAAGCCTCTCTCATGTCGTGTAGATCTGGTGCACTTTGAGCTAACTGTAGTTGTGTTTGTGCGAGAACCACTCTTTGGCTCATGCTGAAAATGTTTGGATCACTTACAGGAATTATGTCTACTTGACCATCAAAATCTTTTGCGTAAATTGTGCGAGAACCACCGACTACATCGTAAGGATATTCTGGTGGAAGTGATTCAGAAAAAACTCTAGCAAGAATCTTGAACTCCATTTTCTGTGCAAAATGTAGACGCTTGTGTATAGCTGACATAATTTTACTGCCACGCTCTAGCATCGCAATCGTTGTACCGACAGGAGCTTCCTGCCCCATGTCGCCAATCTTCATGTCTGCAATATTTGCAAAACGCTGACCACTCTCAACAATCACACCTAATAATTGTGCAAGCACACCACTAGGTTCTTTATAAGGTAGAGGCATAAGTGCATCTCTGATTGTTCCACCTGGAACATCAACATCACGCCACTCTCCTGGCTCTATAGGAGTATCATCGTCACGGATTCGCATCCCTCTAGCCTTAAATCCAGCAGGCAGGTTGCTTAAAGTACCAGCATCGACAAGTTGTCTAAGTATAGACGTTGCCGACTTACTAAGTCCTCCAATCATGTGAATGAGTCCAAAACCATAAAAACCGAGTCCTGGAAGGAACTTATAGTGAACAAAGTACTCTATTTTGCTCTTTAAAGGGTCATCTGGGTTGAAGTTTCTACGAATAGAAAGGACTTGATTACTCTCTTTTATGATGGTTACTATATAAGGTAGGGCAATTCCAGTCTCTTCACCCTCAATAGTGTCCTCAAAACCTTCAAGATTGACCTCAACATGCATCTCGAGGACGGTAAATGTCTCTGTAGTAGCTGGTTTTGATACTCCAGTGATATCATCTATCTTCTGTTTGACCCCTGCGAAGTCTTCACTTGAGCCTATTGACGGTTGTCCTATCTCTATATCCCTATATAACCCAGCTTGTTGCATTTTACGGATGTGGTTTTCCGACATTTGTATAACATGGGTAGCTCTAGGGCAATCTAATAGGTCTGTAGTAGCGTATGAGACTATAAAATCTTCAGCCATTATGAATTTACTAACTGCTCGAGCTTTAGAAGGGTCATAAAAGACCTTTTTAAATGCTGAACCAGATAAAGGTAGGTAGAATAACAGTTGATCTAGTTCAGGATCATACTCTTCCATGTTGTATGTTATCTGATAGTTCATGAAATCTTTAACTCTTTGACACTGCTCTTCTTTAGCAGCATCAGAGACACCTAGTATTTGTGATTTAACAGGTCCATCAGAAGGTAATAGTTCTTTATAGGCTTGTGCTTGAAACTGTGCTACAGATTCTGATAAAAGTGGATGATGTACACCACTTGCTCCTGGGAAAGGTTGCGTTCTATCTTCAGTTTTTATTCCAAGAAGATCTAGACCTTTAGTAAATGTTTCTAACCATTCGCGTCTTGACTCTTCGTCTTCTTCAAAATCAGAAATTAAATTTATAGCAAGAGTATTTAGATCTGTCTCATTTATAACTTCAGCTAAGTTCTCGTTGAACTCCTCTACTGGATCTGGAACTATGTCTATAAGTGCTTCGTCTTCTTCACCTTCAATAACAATGTTCTCAGGCAGAATGTCTTCCATTAATTCAGGCACTTCTACTTCTGTGCCCTCGCCTTGGAGCATGGAATCTAAAATTGTTTTTTCTACTGCCATTATATTTTCAAATCATACGGTATAAAGTCATCAATAGTAAACTCGTTTCCTGCGGTACCTCGGTTCTTCTTCGTAATCTGTACCAAGTCTCACGAATCCACCTTGTCTAAATCTCATAAGTGCTTGCGTTGTACTGTCGACTAAATCGTCGTGTTCACCGTTAGGAAAATCAGAAACTTCGTCCATTAGTTGTTCAGCCCAGTTGTTTTCTGGCACCCAAACATAACCCCCACTAAATAATGGAGTACATGCATTCAATCTAGCAATCTTATCTTGACCACGACTTGGCGTAAAATTTTGAACAGGAATTCCTAATGCTCTCAGTTCTTGAGTAAGAGGCATCCCTGAAGCTTTGCCTTCGATAATCACACTTTCAGGATCCCATTCTTTATATTGTTCTAATGCTTTCACCTTGAGTTCAGGGAAAGAAAGCCTCTCGCGAACTGAATCCATTAATATAATATGTGCTTCATTGCCTGAGTACTCTTCGTCACCTATCTTCCCTTCAGGATAGAACACCCCCCAAGTAGTGATCGCGGAGAAATCTGCTCTTTCAGTTTTTAAAAAAGCCGTGTCGTAACTTTGTATCATGTATTCGACCTGTGGTGGACTGTCGCGATCCCAAATTTTAAACCACTCTCGATTAATAATACTCGCCCCTTCGCCTGTTGGGTTTTGCATATATTCTGCTGACCACTTGCCTGGAGAGATAGATGCTTTGATCTGTTCTAGTTCGGGAAGTGGCCAATATCCTGGCCAAAGAGGTTTTCCCGAAGGCAGAATAGCTGGGAACTCTATAATCTCCCATTGGTCAGCTGCATCCGATTCCATCATTTTCTTTACAACGCGACCAGTCAAATCTTTTTTAGACCAGCGTGTCATAACCATAACGATGGCACCTCCAGGCTGTAACCTTTGGCGAGGTCCTGTCATGTACCACTCATATGCATCGTCAAGTGCGTTAGCACTCATGGCATCTTGTTCAGAATGAGGATCATCGATAATAAATAAATCCGCACCCCTTCCTGCCAATGCACCTCCAACACCAGAGGCAAAATACTCACCGTTCATCGTGCCGTCTTTCGTTCTTGTTTCCCATCTACCTGCTGCTTTACTTTCAGGATTCAATTCGACATTCGGGAAGATATCTTGATATTCTTTGCTGTCGACAAGGTCACGAATCTTACGACCAAACCTAACAGCTAAATCTGCAGTATGTGTTGCCTGTATAATCTTGAGTCCTGGCTTCTTGCCGACTAGGAATGCTGGGAACATGTAAGAGGCGAATTCCGATTTGGTGTGACGTGGTGGCATATTGATGATTAACCGTTTAAGTTCGCCTGATGCGATACGGTCAAAAGCCTTCGCCATGATCCGATGATGCTCACCCTCTATAAAGTCAGACCACATGGTTTTGACAAAAGGTAAAAAATTAGTTTGAACAGTCTCTTTTTTCTGGAGCTCCGCCAATCGTTCCGATAGTTCGAGGTGCTCGGTCAAGAGTTCTTCGGGAATATGCTTTAGGCTATCGTCGTTCATTTAAATTTTTGTTGCAAAATTTTTTGTGGAACAAGGACTGGGAACCAACGCGAAGTTATTATATAAAGGTCATACATGCAGGGGGGGTCATCATCCTCTGAGCCAAGAAACCATGAGTCCATCAGGAAAAGAATCCTTCTCATTTATTCTTCGACTCTTGTTGTTCGGGAACAGACTCTTCGACAACCTCTCCTTCGACAGTGTATGGTGTTGAAGGTAGAATGCCTCCCGACTGTTCGTGAAGTTCCTTGATTCTCTCAATAATTTGTAGCTTTGTAAGATCCGATGTTTTGTTGACTGTTAATTCTTTGCGATCTATGTATAATCCTGCTGCTTTTCCTCGACTTACTTCGGCTGTGACTGCTGCTCCGAATGCATTGTTCTGCATCGCTTGGTCTCTTAACTTCTCCAAGTTCTCAAGATGGTTTGACAATGTGAGCGTGGCTCTGGCTGCTCCTCTGTTCTGTAACTCTTGGATCCTGCGTTGCACAAGAGGCTCGTTGTTCGCCAAGAAGGCTCCAGCCCTTGCTGCATTCTTGTGTGAATAACCAGCAAGGACGGCTGACTCTTTCAAGTTAGTTCCTGATGCTACTGCTTGGGCAAACTTCTCCTGTTTCGGAGTTAACTTCTTTTCCTTGCGTCTAGTTTCCATAGTTCCCTCGTGGTCCATTGCTCTATATAAGGAGCGTGGATTATACCTTGTAGATATTCTAACCTTTAATACCTGCTATCGTAAAGTATTCGCATATATATCGCATATTACTCCTTGTATCTAATAGTCTTCTAATAACTCTAGCTAATACGCTGTACTCTCTTCTACAACAGTCTTTTGGCAAGATCCTATTACCCTATTAGCCAATAAGAAACTTTTCGTGAACACCATCTAACAAATCCATTCTTCATATATAGGGCAATACCCCAATATGAAAATGGCTCCGAGAGGAGCCATCTATTGAGGAAGATACTTATTATCTTTGCGAGGCAGCAAGGACAGAGAAGAACATTACTTCTCTGTCTTTTTGCGTTTGTTTATTAAGTTGATACAACAGGCTATTAAGGTCTGGTGTAAACAAAAGAAACTCCCTATCACTTTCGCCAACCCAACCAGCTTTAATAAGTCGGTTGACTTTGTAATGCTCTTGCTTTAGTTTAAGTGCTTTTTTCGCAAGGACTTTTTGGTAAAGATCCTTGAAATAAGGTTTTTGTACAGTAGCCTCAAAGCCTTCTCTATACTCTCTTATTTTTTCTCTAGTTAACTCATTCATATTTTTCTCCTTTCTTAAATATCGATTAGTTATACCACGAAAGCCGAGTATAAGACTCGGCTAGTGGGGTGGCTAGGATTAGACTAGCAAGAAACCGTTACCAGCAACACTTAGAATAGTGCGGTTAGCTCTAGTAACCCATTCTAGTTGGAAGATTGCGGTTACTCTAGTTGTACCAGGAACGCCAACTATAAT
>JGI24005J15628_10001284_pt1 | contig 13482 bp, 36 predicted proteins | sample LinPmetageLP40_FD_15628 | JGI IMG/M metagenome (IMG submission 15628)
CTCTTACTAAGGCTCGTAAATATTACAACTGGAGTAAGGGACAACTTAAAAAGATAAAACGAGGCTATAATAAAAGATTTCGTAAAGCAGGAAAGAGAATAAATTATGAGTAATATTTTTCATTTAGCGATTGAAGGCGGCAAACTAGAAACAACGCTGCCATTTTATACAGATATACTAGGATGCAAACTAGATATGGCTGAAGAAGGTCGTTGGCAAGATATTGATTTCTGGGGTAATGAATTGACACTCCATGAATCTGAACCGAGAACTGGTGATGCTATTGCTCCCGCAAAGGGACCTGATAGACATAGACACACCGTTGATATGGGTGAAGTATGCGTTCCTCACTTGGGTATTCACCTATCACTAGAAGATTACAAAAGAGTGAGAGCGCGTGTTGAACTATCTTGCGGCTTTTTAGACACGCCATACATTCGATTCAAGGGAACCGACTATGAACAAGAAACATTCTTTTGCGAAGATCCCAATCGAAATGTTATAGAAATTAAACATCTCACTTAAAAAAGGAGAATACAATGAAATATATATTATTCGCGCTCACATTCATCCTGGTATCGTGTACTGCATCAATATCAGTCAAAGCAGATCCAGATATCTATGTAGAGCCACTAGCACCTAATACACTTTCACCTAAAAAAGATAAAGACCTTGACTTAGATACTGGTGAGTATTTAAAGAATAGAATTGCACCAAGAAATCCGACACAACAAATTATTCTTATCGCATGTGATACCAAAGACTATGTAGACAATCAAGTACTGACTGAGTATAACGAAAAGAAACTATTCGGTGGTGTCTCGGTAGTAATAATGATACCCAATACAGGTAATAATCTATCAGTAGCAAACGCCCAAAGATTTGCACCACAAGTCTCGCTATACGTCAATCAAGACAAAGGCACATGGTCACTCATAGCAGAAACCGGCAACTACTCTTGCCTCATAGCAAACGGCGCAGAGTTTAGCCCAGGAGAATAATATGCTTTGGATGTTGTATTCACTATTCACCCTAGAAATAAACGGAGAAAGACTTGTGTTCGAGGGTAGAGATTTTTATTCCCAAGAAGAATGTATGAATTTCTCAACAAATAATATTATTAATCTAAACGATGCACTGATCTATCGTCTAGACAGAATGTACGGAGAAAACACATATAACATTCTAGAAATAGGCTGTGTCCAAAAAGATAACCATATGAATAGAAAAGTTATAGTAAATAATAACACAGGTAAAGAAACTTGAACCAAGAAAGATATCATAACTATATTCTAAGGAAAACAACAATGACAAATCAGTTAGAGTTAAAGATATATGAGTTAGAAGATAAAGTATCCATGTGCTTAAAGAGAATAGAAGAACTAGAAGCAAGAACACTATATCAAAGAAAAGACGCAACCGGTCAGCCAACAGGAATGGTATACGTTAAGGGACAAACTAAGAACCATGAGCCGAAGGGACACTACGTGTATGGAAAAGACGGTATCGTAAAACAATGATACAGCCGAGACACGTTAGAAAAACAGTGAAACCAGCGGTGTAAAGAGAGGAAAAAAAGATATGGAAGATATATTCGACTTTGGCTTCACGGCAGTAACCGAAGAAGAGCTAGACGCAGTTCAGGAAGCTCAGAGTAGATCAGAGGGCGCCGAGGAGACTGTGGAAGTAGCTAATGCCAAAGTGGCCAAGCTGTATAATGCCGTGATACCTCTACTGAATAACCTAAAGAAGAACCCCGAGAAAGACTATATCCATTGGCCAAACCGACTGACCAAAGTAGAGCAGTTCGAGGATATGCTAACTAAAATTTACAAATCATAACGATTTCTCTTGACATTAGTGGACACCTGTGTTAGGTTAGTGATAGAAAAAGAATCACTTATCTACTAGGAGACTACCATGTTATGCTATAATTCAGATCAGAAACCCGTTGTCAAAGCTCTCCAAGGCGAGAATTGGGACAATGAGGAGATCCAAAAGTACCTTGATTATCTGAATAAGAAGCGGACCCTTATCAATACTGGTCGTAAGCATGGTCATTATTCGCGTGATAGTGACCGTTCTAAGGTATATAATGCCGAATTTAAGTATGAGCGTACATATGGTGTGGGACTCCAGTTTGCCAATATCGCCATGGCTCAAAAGTATTGCGATAAAATTCTTGCTTCTGCTACTTGGAAGAAAATGAGCAAGGGTAGAATTTCAGAGAATTTAGCTATATCCCTAGGAACTATGCGCGGCTCAAGAATTGCTGGCAGAGCCTGGGGTCATCATATTGAATTGAATACTACTCGCGGCTTAGACGATCTGCCTATCGGATTGAACCAGTACGTACTGCTCCATGAACTAGCCCATTCTGTTGGTAATATGCACCACGATACACAGTTTCGTATTGATCTACTCAAGTTGGTATCACGGTTCATCGGTAAAGAGCAAGCCACTTATCTGAAAAAATGCTTCAAAGAAAAGAAGTTGAAGTTGTCTATCAATAAGAAAGTCATGGCACCAGACCAGTGGCGCAAGATGAGTCAACGTATGTCTAAAGCGCGGAGTGCCATGAAGTGAGCAAATACACACCTAGAGTATTCTTTTCAGATGAAATCGAGACTAGAAAGCATTGGGCAGTGGGTACTGAATGGTCCACCATCGGCAGTCGAGGAGATTCCTATGTCATAAAGATGGTCGATAAGGGATTTACTTGTAGCTGTCCAGCGTTTGTAAAGTGTAAACATATCAAAAAAATTGAAGAAACCTTTATTTAATGGTTGACAAGTGGTGATTATTGTGCTAGGTTAGTTATAGAAACAGAATCACTAGAAGAAAGAGACCAAAATGATCGTCGATGCAAAAAAAGTAGAAGTAACGCGCCTTGAAGTAATCAAGCTAAAAGAAAAAGCTGACCTCCATAAGCACAATAATGAAATTGATCAAGCGGATATTGCGCTGAAAATTTTTAATGCAAAGTTCCGTAAGTTAGAAAAAATGTTTAAAGAAGTGTATCAGTGCAGCCCTTTTGAATACATGAGAGAAACCAAAGGCGCTTATCATTTTGGATTTTTGTGCAAAGAACGCTCAATGAAAGAACTTAATGCAGTAAATCGTGGAGATATGGTATCTGCAAAAAAAGCAGCTATCTCCCACGCCGCTAAGTGGATTTAATGGTTGACAAGTAGTGATTATTGTGTTACCTTAGTTATAGAAAAAGAATCACTAGAAGAAAGAAACCAAATGTTAGTTCAAACAACAATCACTGAAAATAACAAAACATGCTACAGCTTCGAAGCCCGTGGCACTAAGTACGAAGTTGTTGATGATCGTGATGGTTTTTATGCTGTGTGGTCTAAGCGCAATAGCCTGACCACAACAAATCTTGTTCTAATGACACTGAAAGAAATGAAGGCTCGCTCAAAAGCCCTTAATCATCTTGCAACACTGATCGAAATGTAAGAAAGGATATCCTATGAATACTTTAGAGTACGCATATGCAATATACGGAACTGGTACTGCTAGTGTTCGTGGAGAAGAAAAAACTCTTGATAATGAGTTGGTGAATACTGAAATGTGTTATGGTAATGCCGCAGAGTGGGTTTGTGCTTACTCTGAGATTTATCCTAATGTTGAATTTAATATCGTAGAAGGAACATTATAATATGCGGGGACTTTTCATTTATGCAATCGTGTGCTTCATACTAGGATGTGTGTTTATTAACCAAGGCGATACAATTCTAGGATTATTGGTATGTGCAGCTGGACCTTTCTGGCTNGCCCTCGCCCATTATCTAGAAACAAGGAATAACAAATAATGTTAGAATTATTGGTAATGGTTATAGTGATCAGTCTAGCTATTCCGTTAGTTGGACTTATGTGGATGTTTTTCGATATGTTTAAGTAAAAACCTCTTGACAAATGGTTCTGTTTATGTTAGGTTAGTTGTAGAAAAAGAATCACTCTGTCTTGAAAGGACAATACTATGAAACTCAATACACTCTTCCCTAACTCAGTCGATTTTGTCTCTGCTCATAACGGTGGAATTCAAATGTTTTCTAACATGAGTTTAGTTGGCTTCGGTAAGACACCAGAAGCGATTGCATATGTTCTAAATACTAAGGGAATTGCTGCTGAAATCTTTCAATCATCTTCTATGGACTTTGCCACTGAAGAGGGTTTTGATACAGATGAAGGTGCAAGCTTGCTGATGAAAAGAGCGTTTGAGTTGGTATAATATACCCCTGCTTCACTAAGAAGAATCTTATTATAACAGATTTTTGAAAAGAGTCAAGTAAAATCAACATACTAAAGGAAAGAAAATGACTAAATCCCTGAGAGAAATTGGTTACAATGATGAAGGCAAGATTAATGGTCGCCAAGCAGCGCGGATCAAGCGGGCTATGCGTCGGAATACCAATAAAAGTTTTCTGATAAGAGCCAAAGCCCTGAAGAAAAAAGTTGACAACTAGGGTAGAATGTGCTACCTTAGTTATAGAAATAGAATCAGTCCAAAGGACCAGAAAAGATGAAAGTAGTTACTGTAACCGCAAGACGAGATTACGAAGGTATCGCTTGGACAAAATTGTTCAGTAGTGTGAGTAATGCTAAGGCATTCTTGCGCGAAGCTGATGGTCAGACATTTTCCTTTGTTGATAGTATCGTTGTTGATCGGGTTGGTGTTGATTCCGACGAGAACTACGAGCGTGTATTGGATTTTGATGTAAATTATCGTTATGATGCCGACACTGACGATTTTCGCGGAAATTTCAGTAGATGGAACAGTAGTGAAAGAACTCACGAAGAATATTATATTTAAAGGTTGACAACTAGGGTAGAATATGTTACCTTAGTTGTAGAAACAGAATCACTTGTCACGAAAGGACAAATCCATGATTACTTTTTTTAAAAAGACTTCTATCATCGAATGGGCAACAGCTCCTCAAGGCACCGCCTGTGACTGGATGTCCCAGACCACCGTCGAAGAATTTAATGTCGAAACCGGCGAATCACTTGGGCTAGAAGTCAAAGAGCCTGTCGTTGTAACTATGTTAGCAGAGGGATGGGCATAATGATTCGTTCTATAGTTCTCATAAGTATGCTCGGCGCAACGTCCGTAGCTGCACAAAACCAACAATGCGAAATTCGCCAAGTGCCTGTATATGCAACCCATAATGAATGGGGTGGTGCTCTTGTTGGTGGCATTATCGGCAATCAAGTCGGTAACGGTCAAGGGAAAGTTGCTGCTACTATTATCGGTATGATGCTGGGGCGTAATGTCGCACAACAGACGCAGACAACCAGAATTGTTGGTTATAAGCAGGTCCAAGTCTGTACATATAATATCGATTCGAATCATAACGCACCCCACCAGTACCAGAATAACACAAATGGTTATCCAATGCAACACAATAATATGCAAACTTTAACACAATGTAATGTTGGTGGGAGATTAGTCCGTTGCTGATTAACCAGAATCCAAACACGCATGGTATCGAAGTAGAAGAAAATGAACACGCTGTCGAGCGCAAACAGTATAATGACATTTTGCCTAGGATAGAACACTCGGATATTGCTAAAGAACTGAAACAGCAAGCTGGAACGAATCACTTGTTCAAATGTTTGGACACTGTTGAGTGGCGAGCCGCAGATCATATTATTGAACTTGAAAAGAAAATTGAGTTTTATGAAAGCCTGCTCCGCAAATACCATTTAGATGCAGTAAAAAGATTTAATGATTATAATGAAGCATTTACTGGATGGAATTATAAAAAATGAGTATGCATATGATCAAAGGAGTCCAAATACATGGCAGCGGTAAGAAGAAAAAACGCGCCGTTGGTTGGGCAAAAGCGGTAAATGATCACGAGGCTTTCCTCAAAAAGATGGGTGTGAGCGATAAGCCTAGTAACTATCGCTCAGATATGCCAGATTTGAGTGTGAGAAAATCGGTTGACACAAGCGATGTAATATGCAATAATGGCATTAAGAAAACGAATCAGACGTACACGGGTAATGAGATTGCAGGAATTGTAACTACACACAAGAGCAATTTAATGCCAGTCCGTAAAGATAATAAGCAGAGCATAATTGACGCTGCTAATATGCGAAGGTAGAATAAGAAATGAATATCGGTAATCATGTTACTTCCATTATAAGCGCCAACAGAAATATGGCTATTCCGTATTATTTAATGGCTTCATATGCTTATTATAAAGAAGATGACCCCATATTCTCAGACGATTTTTATGATATGCTATCTAAAAATATATTAAACAATTGGGATACTATAGAGCATTGCCATAAGCATTTGTTAGATGAAGATTCTTTGACCGCTGGCACATATTTAGGGGAATATCCTACTATTGTAATTGACGCTCTCGCTAATTTAAGAAGTATTCACGGTAAAAAGAAGCGGAAAAAGAAATGAAATCGGATATAATCGGATGAAATCGGTACGAATTAAAAGAATCCCTAGAAGCTTTGACAGTGATATTATGGATTGGCATATAACAGAATATCTAGGAGACATTGTACGGTGTGCATATCTCTATGAGAATATGAGTGATGCAATGGAACATGTGGAGGATTTTTTAATTGAACTGGATTGAAATAGACAGAGTATTAAGAAATATGGTTTCTATCTATAAAGATAGAGCTAAACTGTATGCAGATGTAAAGAAGAAATTTGCATGGAATAATAATCAGGCTAAGGCTGCACTAGATCCCATAGTGAATAAGATGGACGCTGTTGTAGTCGAGCCAGTGAAGCCAAAACGTAAGAGGCGTACCAAAGCTGAAATGGAAGCAAGTCGAAAGAAAGGTAAGAAATAATGTTTACTATAGAACACGAATTTGACCATAGTGTGATTGTTGTCATGGACAATGACGGATCTCACGACGATGTGGAATTGATCTTAGATGAGGATAACGTCTATATTCGACAGTACGACGAGGATGAAAGCTTTAATATCGTTGTTATCTCCCCCTTTATGCTCAAAGAAATCTTGAGTGCATACGATAAAGCCGAGGGTGCATATCTTACAAATAAATTAAAAACCGCTTGACATTGTAGGAGTATTATGCTACCTTAGTCATAGAAACAGAATCACTTGAAAGGGTTCAAAAAATGACTATAGAATTTGTACAGCTAAATGATAAATCTTATGAAATGAATTTCGATAAGATGAATTTCTCCGAAGATGTATCTAGGGTCCTCGATACTTTGCCAGAGCAAATGCGTTTAGTTCTGAAAGCACGTTTCGGATTTCTCTCAGAAGAAAAAATGACACTGGCTCAAGTTGGCGCCCTTATGAATTTAGCTCCAGAGCGTATACGTCAAATCCAAGACAAAGCTTTGAGAATGTTGAAGCACCCTAGCCGAAGCCGTTTGCTTCGCATATATTTGGACCAATAATATGACTGATCTAGATGTAAACCAAATGGTAAATGACTATCTCGATTCCGGTGGTACTATCACAAAGCGGAAACGCGCAGTCTGGGCAAAAGGTGCTCGGCTAAGACCGACGCAGCCAGTCGCTAAAAAATATCTCACGTACTCGAAAACATATAGCGGTCCAGTCGGCTTAACCTCACTAAACTACAAAGCTGCTGGTGACCGCGCTAGTGGCTATAACACAAAGTACATGATGGATTCTAACTCATAAGAAACCGCTTGACAAGGCTGGTAGAATATGCTAGTTTAGTTGTAGATAAAGAATCAGTCTTGAAAGGACTAAAAATGAACTATCTCGAATCTCTTTTTGACGAAGTTGTACATGATGTTATGGTTTCTGACAAATTCTCTAAATCAGTCGTTGCAGAGTACATCAAAAACCAAGAGCAAGGCTGGGGTGGCATATACACTCTCACAATTGACGGTGTTGCTCACCGCGGTGTTTATGCAGAGAAAATGGAATGCTTCGCAGATGTACTAGATCGTATTCAGCACGAATTAGATATGGAAAATTTACATATCCCGGGTTGTTCAGCCTACTCAAAAGAGGCTCAAAGGGCACTTTAAAGTAAATAATGGTTGACAAGGCTGGTAGAATATGCTAGTTTAGTCATAGAAACAGAATCACTTGAAAGAGAAACCAATGTATCGTATCAATCAAATCGCAAAAATCTTAAATTGTGCAGAAGTCTTTGCCGCGCAAGTTTTAAGCAAAATTTCTCATATGGATCTTAGTGAAATGAGCCAAGAAGAATTTGAGTTTTGGGTTAACTATTACTCGACAAGAGCCGANTGGGATCCCAGCACNATGCGCCAAGAAGAATTTGAGTTTTGGGTTAACTATTACTCGAAAGATTTGATCAATGCTTGATACGAATCATATGATTACTTTCGTGGCAGTCGCCTATGTAAATTAAGGGTTGACAAGACCCTTTTTTTATGCTATTAATAGTATGTAATCAGAGAGAAAAGAGAATCACTATGAAAATCGCAGAAACAATCCTTTCACAAATCAAAACAATTGATCCTCGCGCACTTTGGGCTTGGGGTTCAAAAGAATATATGCGTACCTCTACAGACGGTATCATGTTCAAAACTTCAGGAATGGTTAAGTGGAAAGGAAAAGTTCAGATCGAATTGAATGGTTCTGACCTTTATGATATTACTTTTATGCGTATCCGTAAAGTCAAAGGCGTACATACTTGTATCACTGATAAAAAAATGACAGACGTTTTTGTTGAGGATCTTGTTAGTGTTATTGATATGCAAGTAGGATAAAGCAATTATAAATAACGACAGTTGAGCCAGCATTGCTGGCTTTTCTATATAAAGACTAGACAAGATAAAAAAAATATGTTATAATAAGTGAAAGATGAATCGTTAAAGAAAGTGTCAAATGAATATCTTTATACTAGACAATGATCCGATCATTGCAGCACAACAGCAATGTGATAAACACGTTGTAAAAATGATAGTAGAAAGTGCCCAAATGCTTTCTACAGCACATAGAATGTTAGATGGTACCGTTGAAACACGACCATCAAAATCTGGTAAACGTATGATTAAATATTACCGCCATCCAGATGAAAGTTTAGAAAATACTTTGTATAGAGCGGTTCATCACCATCATCCATGTACTGTATGGACTATGAAAACCGATAATAACTATATGTGGCATTATGATCATTTTCGTGCCCTTTGTAAAGAATATACATATAGATATGGAAAAATTCATAAAACAGAACCTTTACTCACAAAAATATTACAATCTACTCCAAAAAATATTAAACCAGGCTACAAATACATGTTGTCTGAATTTGCGCTTGCAATGCAGCACGAACCTCAATGTATGTATCCAGATAATCCTGTAAAGTCTTATCGTGAATATTACAAAACAAAACAAGATAGGTTTAAAATGTCATGGACAAAACGAGAATGCCCAGATTGGTTCACAGCCGTAGCAAGTTAGTAAAATACGAATATAGCAATCTGCAAAGAGCTAGAAAATTGTCTGCAGAAAACCCTAATAAAATTGCTATAATTAAACTTTGGGAATTAGAACTACATAAGCAAAAATTAGCAATACAAATGGATATGTCATGCCCCTTTACACGATAAAAAATATTAAAACTAAAGAAGAATGGGATGTTGAATGTAGTTGGAATGAACTACAGGAAATGTTAAAAACAGATAATGATTTAACACAAAAACTATCTATGCCAAAAATTGTTGGAGGTGTAAGAGATCCCAAAACACCTGATGGATTTAAAGATCATTTAAGAAGAGTCAAGCAACAATCAGGTAAAGGTAACACTATTAGGGTATGAAAAAAACTAATTCACTCACAGTTAATATTGAAGAACTGGAAGAAATCGAACCCATCACTGAAAATCAAAACAAAGCATTTGATTACTGGGATGACAACTTAAATTTAATTCTGTCGGGCAGTGCTGGTACAGGTAAAACTTTTATAGCATTATATCTCGCCTTAGAAGCAATGTTAAATGATCCAGATATTTATCGTAAGATCATTGTATTGCGTTCTGCCGTCACGACAAGAGACCAAGGGTTCTTACCAGGAACTAAAGAAGAAAAAGAAGCGTCATATGAAGCACCATATCGTCTTGTATGCTCAGAACTATTTGGGTTTGAGGGTGCTTATAATAAAATGAAAACTGCAAACAAAATACAGTTTGAAACAACATCTTTTCTTAGAGGTTGTACTTTTGACCAAGCTATTGTTGTAGTCGATGAAATGCAAAATCTAAATTTTCACGAATTAGATTCTGTAATAACACGAATCGGTAAAGATTGTCGTATTATTTTTTGTGGTGATCATAAACAGACCGATTTTAAATTTAAAGATGAAAGTGATGGCATTATAAAGTTTATGAATATTATTGAGCAAATGAGATTTTTTAGAATTGTAAATTTTGGTTGGGAAGATATTGTTAGGTCTGATTTAGTTCGTGACTATATAATGACGAAAGATATTTTAAATGTTTAAGGAGAAAAAAATGATTAAACAATGGCTTGCCGAGAAAGTAGGAGAAAAAACTTCTTGGAATGGTGCCGCGTTAATTGGTTTTGGAGTTATTGTTCTTATTGCTGGACCATTGGCTAAACTTGCAGCATATGGTGCTATTATTTATGGTGCGTACTGTATTTGGGAGAAAGGTGATGATTGAAATATATGGAAAACCTAACTGCGGGTTTTGTGATATGTCTGTTGAATTAGCAGAAAGATATAATTTAAAATATGAATATAAAGATGCAACAGATTTAGAAATCTATAGCCAGCTTTTAGAAAAAATAGGATCAGTTCCTACAGTGCCACAAATATTTTGGAATAACAATCACATTGGTGGTTATGAAAGTTTTGTTGCAGAAATAGAAAATACAAGAGAATTTGGTCAAAGCGGCTTTTAAAAGGAGATAGAAATGACCTTTGAATTAAAAGAAGAACATATAGAAGAAATCCTTCATACAGAAAATTCTAATGAATGGTATTCTGCAATGAAAGAAATGTTTTCAAAGTATGAAATTAATACACCAAATCGTGTAGCTGGATTTTTAGCGCAAACAGGGCACGAAAGTGCAATGTATAAAACTATTACTGAAAATTTAAACTATTCGTCTAAAGCACTAGATGCTATTTTTGGTAAATACTTTAAACGTGCTGGTGTTGATGCTCAAAAATATCATAGACAACCAGAAAAGATTGCTAACCGTATCTATGCGGGTCGTATGGACAACGGAGATACTGCATCTGGCGATGGTTGGACATTCAGAGGTGGTGGCATCTTGCAACTCACTGGACGCTATAACTATACAGAGTTTGGTAAGACTGTAGGAATGTCGGCTGAAGAAGCAACAGATTATGTACGTACAAAACAAGGTGCTATTGAGAGTGCTTGTTGGTTTTGGAAAACAAATAATATTAATAAGTATTGTGATAATGATGATATTGTTGGTATGACAAAACGAATTAATGGCGGAACTATTGGACTAAAAGATAGAAAGCTTCATTACGCACACGCGCTAGAAATTCTAGGCGGACATTGGGAGCCAGATGATGATGACGATGATGTAAAATATAATCTTTTGAGAGTAGGCTCAAATGGAAGCGATGTAAAAAAATTACAAGAGGCTTTAGGTCTTGATGCTGATGGAATCTTTGGTCCAGGAACAGAAAGTGCAGTAAAAGCATGGCAGAGGGAAAACGATTGTTCTCCTGACGGTATTGCTGGACCACAAACACTAAGTAAAATTTATTCATAGAGGAGTAAGATGATTTAAGATGGCTAAATTCGGTAGGTACGACCCTCGGAATAAGAAGCGGGATAGAAATAAAACCCATTCTCAAAATAAAGATATTAGAATTAGGGATGTGGAAGAAAACCGATCTAGTTTTAAGATAAAAGGAAATACTCCTACATATGCTATAATAGATGAATGGGATGATGAGGAAAAAGATCGTGATTAAAACTATTCTGACGGATTGTGATGGTGTTCTTATGAATTGGGAACAAGCATTTAATGAATGGATGATCAGCAATGATCATTCAATTCACCCTGATTATGAAACTTCATATGATATGGCTAAAAAATATAATATTACTGAAGATACTAAGCGTAGTTTGGTTAAACAATTTAATGAATCATCACGTATTGGTTTTTTACCTCCGCTTAGAGATTCTATTAAATATGTTAAAAAACTTCATGAAGAACACGGATATGTTTTTCATATGATAACATCACTATCAAAAGATCATTGGGCAGGTAAACTAAGAATAGAAAATACCGAAAAACTTTTTGGTAAAACTGCTTTTGAAAAATATATCTTTCTTGATGTAGGTGCGGATAAAGATGATGCATTAAAGCAGTATGCAGATAGCGAACTTTTATGGATAGAAGATAAACATGAAAATGCTGTTACAGGAGATAGATTTGGATTAAATTCTGTTTTAATATCGCACGACCATAATAAAGATAGTTATTTTGAAAGATATGATAATTGGAAACAGTTATATGAGGCAATCACATGAAATCTATTGCAGAACTATTAAATCTAAGATATCAGTACGAAACCTTTATGTTAAGTTTAGAAATACCAGAAAATAGAAAATCTAGTTGTATAAATAACATAAAGTGGTTTAAGGAAAATGGTCATGTAAATAATCGTTTTAGACCAGGGTTTAATGAAAGTACTAGTATTGCAGACGTAATATTAGGAGAATATTACAAGAGGGAATAGATGGCAAGATCAAGATCAAGTTATGTAGCAAAAGCTTTCGGATCATCTGGAGTTTTTGCTACAGCTATTCCAGAACGGACCGCGGATGGTGTGGAAACAAAAGCCGCAGCAACTTCTGGAGCACCGACAATATCTGCAACGGCGCCTGATTCTCCTAAGTCGGGCGACTTTTGGTATAATACTACCTCAAAAGCTTTACAAGTATATGATACGAATCAATGGGTTGCAGCATCACCAGATAAATCGGTTGCTATGGCAATTGCNCTAAGTTAAAATTAAAGGGTAAAGGGTTATAAAAAATGGCTAAGAAAAGAGTGTACGGATATACGATAGATGCGGAAAATAATTATATTCGTATTCCAGACAATGTCCATAAAGAAAGACTTTTACTTATTACGGATGTAGATACCGGTAAAATACTTTATAATTTTGCTGATACTTCTTTTATTGCAACCGCCGTTAATTATAATGATGAAACTGAATATACTATTATTACTACGTCTGTTGATTTATCAACTGAAGGCGTAACTGATACTTCTAAATTACAAATTTTTATTGATAAAGAAGAAACTCTCTTTTCGCCGATCGAGCCTCTCCTCGATCCGGTAAGTAAATTAAGAGTATCCAATCCTGAAAACCTAATTGACACCGACTTTGAATACGGTATGCAAAGTACAAAATGGGAAACTTTGCAGACAGTAAATAATATACCAACAGTTTATAGTACAAGCGGAGATACGCCTGTCGAGGGTGTTACTTCGGT
>JGI24005J15628_10001285_pt1 | contig 13480 bp, 18 predicted proteins | sample LinPmetageLP40_FD_15628 | JGI IMG/M metagenome (IMG submission 15628)
ATCTAGAATATTCATATGAAGCTAATATGAGTAGCTGGATAGACGCCGCTAACTTTGAACGTAAACAATACAAAGAAGCATTGCTTACTCAAGAACAAGCTACAATGAAGTTCGAAGAATATTACCCAAGGAGTGAATATGGGCAGACTTAAATCAGCAATGATGGATGTAGGTGAAGACGCTATGGACATTGGCATACAAGCCGCGTCTACCAAGCACCATTTAAGCGAAGAAGATGTAAAATTATGTATATTACTAGCGTGTGGCTATGACGGAGACTGGGATCAGTTCGTTAAAGAAGGACACATGCAAGGTCCAATTATACATTAAGAGTTTGACTCTCTTGACGAAAAGCCACCCAACGTAACGCAGTGCCTCGAGGCTGAAGTAAGGTTAACAAGTGGCGTCCTTATCAACGAGGTGGAGATAGAGAGTCATTTAGTTTTAGTATCATTTGCAGTTACGCGCGTGGGTTTATATCAAACCCCATAGTCTAAGATATAACTTGATACTAAGCCGGGGAGTAATTACCTCGGGAGATGGTGCGTTAGGTCCTGGTGTACGTAAGTACACAGAGCCTAGCGGCTGTCTCGATTTTTAAAGTTTAGTTTCCGTACGGAAATAGGGGTTACACCAAAAAAGACTGGCTAGCGTGTGTAATTATATAGTCATCGGGGTTTGATTCCCTTAATGTACAATATTCCCCGCCTTTACAGAACATGCCAAGGAGTGGCATTAGTATAGCCCAAGTTTCGGTGTCCCGTCTTGGGCTATGCGCTTTTAGTTTACGATACGTAAACCCAGATTTCTAGCGTACCAGATACAACGTCGCCTGCTGGAGCTACTTCACAGATGATATCAATTGTATCGTCTACAGAATAGTTCACAGGAGCTAAGTCAGCGTCTGAATGATCTGCTGTACCACCTTGTCCGCATGTTGAAGCGCCAATGTACTTATCAGTATCACCGCCATCACCAACACCCCAAACAAGACCTGTACCAGTATCTAAATCACTAGATTTAATCTTTACATCATGTACTGTTTCACCAGCAAAAACGTCTACCATTTTAAAGACGTCAGCTGCGTTTGGTGCTGCAGTTAATGTAATTTTAGAATATCTAACACCTAAAGCTCCACTTGGGAAAGGTTTAAATGATTGATTTCCAGCTACCATGTCACTTGTAAAAGTTGCCATAATATATCTCCATTTGTGTTATTACCCATTATTAGGTAATATCTATAGTCATAAAGACAAGAATAGATTTTGTCAAGTTTAATTAACGGAGTAATTAGATGCCCCCAACACACGTTTATGTAAAACGTAACCCACTACATCCGTACACTTACAACAATCCAGATGACTTGCCGTATATACAATGGAAGTATGTAAAAATATCTATTGCTTACAGTATGTATACAAGTAAACAAATAGGCTGGGAGCGTGCAAAGCTTAGCGAGTACGATGACTGGTGTATAAAAATGAATAAGTTCAAGGAGGAACTATGAAACAACCAGAAGATTGGATAAAAATACATGAAGCTACTCTTGGCCATAAAGAAATGTTAGATAACTTTGAAGAAGTTTTAACTAACTTTAATATTAGTTGTTACCACGATGAAAAATTAGCACAACAACATCAATGCGATTTATTTATTGTATTAGAAAAGTTCAAGGAGGAACTATGAAATTAAATATAAAAACCAAAAAAGCAAACACAGCTGGTGTCCAATTCAGAATTGACCCAGACACAAAAAAGAAACTTACAGCCCTGAAGAAGTTCTACGGGGTAGGTACGGGCGTACTTATCAAGCAAATGATTGTGCAATGCCACGAATCATTATCAGAGGTAGACAAATGACACCATTAAGAAAAGCATTTTCAGATTTAGATAATGCATTACCTGATTCAATATTTGACTATGACTTAGACCAAGCAACAGTAGATGCGGTATGGCAGGAAATAGACAAAGCAGAAGAATTAATGGCTAAAGGCAAAGTTGCAGACAAATACGCAAAACAATGGAGTAAATAATGCAAAAAATTTATTTAGACTTTGAGACTTACTATGACGTACAACTGTCCCTGACAAAAATGTCTACCGTACAATATGTTAACCATCCTGAGTTTAAAGTATGGGGTGTAGGTATTAAAGTAGAAGATGGTGAAACAGAATGGTACAACGAAGAAGAAACACCAGAAATACTTGCACAAATCAATTGGGCAGATACAGCTGTAGTATGTCATAACACATTGTTTGACGCTTACATCCTTACTCAGTATTTTAGTTGTGTACCTGCGTTTTATTACGATACTGCGGCCATGTCTCGTGGTCTCTTCCCTAACATGTCCGCAAGTCTTGCTAACGCGTGCAAACGTGAATTTCCAAACGATGAAACAAAACGTAAAGGTGAAGAACTTGTGAATGCCAAAGGCGTACGCGACCTGGATCCAGAGCTCGATGCACAGATAGGCGGTTACTGCATCCAGGATGTCGACCTGACGTACGAATTGTTTCAGAATTATATGATTAATTATCCAGACAAAGAGCTGCGTATTATAGATCTAACTGTACGTATGTTTGTAGAACCAAAACTAATGCTGGACCGTGGATCGTTAATCGCGTACAAAGATGAAATTATCGAGCGCACAGCAGCAGCAATAGACGCATCTGGTATAGCAAGAGACGTCTTAGCTTCACAAGTAAAATTCAAAGCCCACTTAGAGTCGTTAGGTATAGTCGTACCTACAAAGAAAAGCCCAACAACAGGTAAACAAATACCTGCATTCGGTAAAAACGACAACGCTTATATACAAATGTGCAACATGTATCCAGAACACAAACACGTGTGGGAAGCCAGAGAGATGGTTAAGTCACGTATAGAAGAAACGCGTGCACAAAGGTTTATTGATTCAACTAATCCTGACGGTACGTTCAGTATACCGCTGCGTTACTACGCCGCACACACAGGCAGGTTTGGTGGTGCTGACAAAATTAACTTACAGAACCTCCCCCGGGGATCTAAACTTCGTACGGCACTTATGGCTCCTGAAGGACAAAAGCTCTATATAGCTGACTTGTCTAATATAGAAGCGCGTATGCTCGCATGGTTATCTAAAGAATATGAGTTACTCGAAGCCTTTCGTACAGGACGCGATGTGTACTGTGAATTTGCTTCACAAATATACGGTCGTACAATTACAAAAGACGACAAACTAGAAAGATATGTAGGTAAGACAGCTATCTTAGGGTTAGGTTACGGCATGGGCGCAGACAAATTCCAAGCTACACTTAAGACAGGCACACCTTCTGTAGATGTTACAGACAGCACAGCTAAGAATATTGTAATGCAGTACCGTGGCATGTATCCAAACATACCAAGGCTCTGGTCAGGTATGAAAGATTCATTGTTTCAAATGATTAACCCACGTGGCTTTGGCCTTAACTATGGACCGCTTACTATTAAACGTAAAGCACTAGAATTACCTAATGGCATGCGCCTAAGTTATCCGAACTTACGTTACGAAGCTGGTCAATTTGTATACAACACTGAACGTGAATACATACGTACACACGGTCCCAGAGTTACAGAGAATGTCGTACAAGCCCTGGCTAGATTGGTTATTACCGATCAAATGTTAGAGATACAAGACATGCCAGAAGTTGATATTGTATTGCAGGTACACGACGAAATTATAGCCATTGGCTCTGATTTAGATTCGGATGCTACAATGAGTAAAATTATAGATGCAATGCGTACAGCCCCAGAGTGGTGTAAAGATTTACCACTTGACGCTGAAGGAGGCGTAAGTCAGGTATATGACAAATAAAAACTTAATACTTACTCGTAAAAAAGGAGAAAAAATTATCGTACAACAAGATGGCAAAGTCCTCTGCACTGTAACGGTAACACATCTTTCTCCTACCCAATGCAAACTAGGGTTCGAAGCAGAGAAATCTGTACGAATAGATAGAGAGGAAGTATACTTAGAAAAGGAGATTTAATTATGGAAGTTGTGTTTTTAAACGCTAAAAAACCCCTGTCCAAAGAAATATCAGAAGACGGAATAAAACCATACCCACTAGTCAAAGACTTTAGTTCAGAACATTTTGATGTATCTGTAGATAAGAAAGGACTAAATAAACTATATAAACTATTAATAGAGCAAGCTGACAAAGGAGCATGTTTACACAAAGGATCTTTAAAACGTCCGTTAGACAACGAACCGCGAGCCTTTATGTCAGAACGTGCAAATACTACGCAGCTGTTAGTGCTGGATGTAGACGGATTACGTACATCTAACCCAGGGGACCTACAAGCACTAGCCGATAAAATTGTTATACAACTTCCAGAAGTATTTCATAACGTAAGTTATATTGCCCAAGCCAGCGCATCTTTAGGATTTAAGAAAGATACAGTGTCATTACATCTGTTCTTCTTATTAGATATGCCAGTACACCCCAAAACATTAAAAGATTTTATTCGTATGGCTAATTACCAAACTGATTTCTTAGCAGAACAAATTAAGTTATCGGCTAATGGACAAAGCCTTTCGTACATATTAGATCCCTCAGTTGCAGACAACAGCAAGTTAATATACATAGCAACACCTAAGTTTACTGGTGTAGCAGACCCTTATCCTGAAAACAGATTCATCAAGATTGACCGTGGTTCGCCTGTTCTTGAGATCTCCTCATCTTTAATCGGTGTGAATCCTGAAAAGGTACATACCCTTGGTTTGCAGATTAAAGATAATTTACGAAAGAAAAACAACCTTCCTAAAAGAGTTGGAAAAGTGAGCACGGTCAATGTTGCTGGAGAAGCGCACGAAATTTTACAAAACCCAGACAAGATGACCATCCAGATCACACGTGTGTCCGAACCTTTTGTTAACTGTAATGTAAACAATGGGGACAGTGGAGGTTATTATTTTACATTAACCAACCCACACTATATGTACAACTTTAAAGGTGAGCCTGTATGGGAAATAGAAAAAGCAGACCCTGACTTTTATAGAAGTATATTTGAAATATTTGCAGACAAAATAGATAACGAAACTAAAAAGAAACCTATAGTATTACGTGATTTCTTTACAGATACATATTACAACGGAGTGTATGATGAAACAAAACAACAATTTGACGACGACTACCCGCTCACCCCAACAGGGAAGAGTTCGGTTAATGATTTTCTTAAAAGTCATGGTCGCCCTACCATGGATTTTGTCCCTGATGCTCGTGTCGTATTCGATCCTAGCAGTGACAAAGGTATTGACCTGGAGACCATTCCATACTCAGTAAATTTGTTTAGGCGTACAGGTTACATGATGCGTAGCGAAGAAAACGTAAAAGAACTTTCGTACGGTGAAGCCATCCAGATCCAAAAAATTACACCAAATTTTTATAAGCTAATGATGCACGCACTAGGCAATGGTAAACCTGAGTTCGAACATTTTATAAACTGGCTAGCATACATTTATCAGTATCGTAAAAAAACTATGACTGCATGGATATTTACGGGCATACCAGGCACTGGTAAGGGTTTGTTCGTACACAAAGTACTTAAGCCTTTATTCGGTGAACAACAAACACCAATGCGAGCGTTAGAGAATATAGAAGAACAGTTTAATTTATACATGAGAACAGCTATGTTCTTAGTAGTAGATGAATTCCGTATGGCTGACTCAGGATCTGTAGGTAAAATGGCCGACAAGTTAAAACATCAGATCACAGAACCTACATTAACTGTAAGAGCTATGCGTACAAACCAAATAGAGCTGCCGTCTTTCACGAACTTTATCTTTCTTACTAACAGAGCAGATGCAGTTAAGATAGAAGACAGCGACAGAAGATACAATGTAGCACCACGACAAGAACAAAAAATAGAACAAGCATTTCCAGAGTTATTAAAGAACTTAGAAGCCTTAGAACCTGAGCTATATATTATTGCAGGCGTACTGAACAAGTTTAAAGTTGACGTACGTATGGCTCATACAGCTCTTGAGAATGACGCGAAGAAAGAAATGAAAGAAATATCTATGTCTGTTCTTGAAGAATTTGCAAATGCAATTCGTACACGCAACCTGGAATACTTTACTGACATATTAGATATACCACTTACAAACACCTTTGACGCAGGCGGCGTGAGTACGGCACAAAGATATGTTAAAGAATGGATAGCTACTTTAGGTGGTCAAACAATAATACCATTAGCTCATTTTAAGATTGTGTATGACACTCTTACCGACAGTCGTAACACTATGTCGCAAAGAGACTTTTCTAAAGCTATGTCACGGTTAAATATCAAGACAGCACGTAAACGTATCAGTAAAGATCGTGCAGCTGGTATTCCCCGTGGAGTTGTACTTACATGGAAAATAGATAATAATGTTAAAGAACAACTAATTAAAGAACACTTTGACGACAGGGATTTGAACTTATTAGAAAATGGAAACTCTAACATCACCCAAGCGTCCAGACCTAATCTCAACAGTTGAGGTCACGGAGGATTTAGAACTAGGTCTAGTACCAGCATGGTCGTACTCGGCCTTAAAAACCTTCGAATCTTGCGCATATAGAACCTACATTTCTAAAGTAAAACGTGTACAAGAAGACTATGGTCCAGCTGCAGCACGTGGCACACGCATACATGATGAAGCAGAACAATACGTACGACATCAAACTGCAGATCTACCTGACCCACTAAAAAAATTCCAACAGCAATTCAAAGAACTACGTGAATTGTTTGCAGAGGCTAAAGTAGAAACAGAAGGAGAATGGGGGTTTACCCTTAACTGGGAACCTACAGGTTGGATAGCACCTGACACTTGGGCTCGCGTTAAACTTGATGCTCTCGTACACGAAACAGAAACATCAGCAAGAGTTATAGATTATAAAACAGGTAAACAACTAGGCAACGAAATCGCGCACAGCCAACAAGCGCTGATCTACGCCATAAGCACGTTCTTTATGTACCCTGACTTAGAAATACTTAACACAGAAATGTGGTATTTAGATCATGGTACAACTATGGAACAAACATACACTAGAGATGAAGCTATGGTATTTATGCCCAAGCTACATGAGCGAGCAGTAACTATGACTACTGCTACTAAATTTCCACCTAATCCCAGTAATTATAACTGTAGGTGGTGTTCCTTTGGCAAAGGTCCAGAACCCCATTGTGAATGGGGCATTAATTAGTTATAATTAAATTACATAAGCGTTCACCCAAATAACACCGAACGCAATGGAGAAGTATAGATGTTAAATAATAGTATTCCTGCGCCCTACGCGCATCAACAAAACACAACAAATTTCATAGTAAACACTAAACAGTGTTTGATTACGTCTGACCCAGGCACTGGTAAAACTCGTGCAGTCCTAGACGCTCATGCTATACTCGGAGGTAAGACATTAGTCTTAGCGCCACTTTCAATATTGGAAGCAGCGTGGGGGGAGGATATAAATAAGTTCCAACCCACTATTAAATATGGAGTAGCTTATGCAAAAAATCGCACAAAAATATTTGAAGATGGTACATACGACATGGTCATCACTAATTTCGAAGCTGTCAACTTCTTACAAAAAAATCCACAATATTGTAAGCAGTTCGATACAATCGTTATTGACGAGTTTACCGCTTTTAAAAATCGCACAGCCAAGCGTAGTAAAAATCTCAACAAAATTATCTCACATTTTACTAATAGGATTGCCATGTCTGGTACTCCTAATAGTAATACTATTCTAGATATCTGGCATCCCTGCTATCTTATAGATGGCGGGGAACGTTTAGGTGCTAGATTCTATGCATTCAGACATCAAGCTTGTACACCTAAATTCAATGGCTTTGCTAATGAATGGATTGATAAGCCTGGTATAGAAGAAGTAGTAGCAACTAAGCTTAATGACATATCAATACGTTACGCTTTGTCAGATTGTATGGATCTACCAGACAAAATTATACGTACAGTTAACACTAGACTAACTCCTAACGTACAAAAACAATACAAGATGCTGGCAGATGAGTCAGTTTTGTATACAAAGTCAGGTACAGTCAACGCAGTACATGCCGCAGCTCGTGTCAAAAAGTTATTACAACTTGTGACGGGCGCTGTGTACGACGAAGATGGAGTAGTGCAGTTTGTACATCAAGAAAGATACGACATAGTTATGACACTTGTAACACAACGTGCGCATAGTCTTGTCGCATTCAATTGGAAACACGAACGCGATGCGTTGGTAGAAATAGCACAGAAAGAAGGTATTAGTTACGAAGTCATTGACGGTTCAGTAAAACCTGAGAAACGTAGTGATATTGTAGCAAGGTATCAAGCAGGCCAGATCAAGGTCCTATTCTGTCACCCGCAATCAGCGGGCCATGGTCTTACATTGACTAAAGCTAATACGGTTATATGGTGTTCACCTACATACAATGCTGAGCACTACCAACAATTTAACCAGCGTATATATAGAGCAGGTCAAACACAAAAGACTGAAACAATACTTATTCAAGCTAGAGATACTTGGGAACCTGAGGTGTACAAAAAACTTAATACTAAGTTAGGTCGTATGGAAAACCTCTTACATATATTAAAGGAGATATCATGAAAAATTTAAACGATTTATTAGCAGAAACAGCTAAGGTTCGTAATCAAATCAAAGTTGTGCAATCAGAAGAAAAGCTTTTGAAATCACAACAACGCGAACTAGAAAGTCAAATATCTATTAGGATGCAAGAGCAAGGGCTCGATAAAATCTCTAATGATATTTGTACAATTTCACTTAAAAATGAGATTGTGCCAACCGTAGAAGATTGGGACCAACTGCACGAACATATAACTGATACTAATCAGTTTGAGTTATTGCAAAAACGTGTGTCTGCAACCGCCTACAGAGAACTTATAGCAGCTGGTATGGATGTACCGGGTGTTAAAAGTACGGAGTTGACCCGAATTAATTTTAGGTCAGCATAATATTAATATTAGATTAAAAAGGAGAACGTTCTATGTCTAATGATATAAGTATAGTAACGAGCACAATGCCTGCTCATTTAAAGAAAGGCACAAATCTGGGTAATGAAAACATTAGCTCAGAACATTTGTCTACACCACGTTTAAAACAGCTACAGCAGTTGTCAAACGAAGTAGATGAAAACCACAGCGAGTATATTGAGGGCGCTAAAGTTGGCGACTTCATTAATACTGTAACTAAGGAAGACTACGGTAAAGAGCTTTATCTAGTAAATGTACACTTCAAAGAAGAGTTTGTCGTGTGGAAACAACTAGAAAAAGGTGGCGGTTTGTTAGGTACGTTTCCTACACAAAACGAAGCTTTGCAAAAGTTAGAAGATGAGAAACTTAAAGTAGAAGACTATGACATCAACAGAACCCAGACTCATACTTTACTTAAAGTAGATGAGAAAACAGGTAATGTATCTGACATACCTTTCTTGTTTGATTGTTCAATTTCTAAGTTAAGAGTATCTAGAGAATGGAATACTCAGATAGCTAAGTTAGGTGGCGATAGATTTTCTTCATTATGGAAAATGTCTTCCGTGCAAACAGCTAACAAATCTGGACAACGGTTCATGAATATAGCTGTATCAAATGTAGGTTGGCTTAAAGAAGACACTTACAATGTTGCTAAAGGTTTTTACGATAAAACATTTGCAAATAAATCCTAGGTAAGTACGTGCAATCCGCGTGCGACGTTTAATGTCGCATGCACGATTGTGCTATACTCAGGATGTGCGTGAAAAGGAGTTCATAAATAAAGTCCATAAGAAACTACCTAAGGAAGTTTATAGGTGGAAGATCAATGATCCTTACCACGGCGGTGTAGCGGACACTTACTACTCAGGTCCTACAAATCATTGTTGGATTGAATATAAGTACAAAGAAGACTTGCCTACAAAGCTTAACTCAAAAATAAAAATTAACTTATCTGAGCAACAGCGCATTTGGCTTACTCGCCAAAAACAACATGGTGTCTTTACGTACGCAGTATTTGCATCTGGGGATCTTGTGTACGTTACTGAAGATTTTGCAACTACTCACATTACAGTAGAGCAATTCCAAAAAGAAGCAATACCGTTTAAAATATTTGTAGAAGTATTAACTAATTTTTGTTTAGGAGAAACAAATGACTGATTATGTAAACTCACCACCACATTACAATAGTGGAAATATAGAATGCATAGATGCAATAGAAGAAAGTATGACGCCGGAGGCCTTCAAAGGTTACCTAAAAGGCAACATCCAAAAGTACATGTGGCGTTATGAAAACAAAAAGGGCCTTCAAGACGTGCTAAAAGCACAATGGTACCAAAATAGGTTAGTTAAAACGCTCGAAAAAGAAGAATCTGTGTCTGATGCACAGTCAAGTCCGCCAGATAAATACTGATTTAGCTGGACCTAAGGCCTTGGTTACCTTAACAAAATGCCTTACAGAGCGCCCTGTGAGGTCATTTTCTTGCAAAAGACCTATTTTTTGATCTATGTTGCACAACTACGTTTCTTGGAGAATTATTTGCTGGATTACCATCTCTATGATGTACATCCATCTGATCTCCCTTTTTAACACGACCATCTTTTAACATTTGCCTACGTATTTTATTGCGTTGCGCACGTCTTTTCTTTTGTGCAGGTGTACCTTGGTAGTTTGCATACTCTTTTTTATAATCTCTTGCCATTTAAATAGTATACACCTTCAGAGCTTTTGCTTTGCCTTTTACTTTTATAGTATCGTGTAACCGAACCCCCGAGATCTTAGAGGCTGTACGTTCTCCAATTAATATATCTACACCAGCTTCTTTAGTTGCACTTTCTAAACGCGCGGCTGTGTTAACTGCATCTCCTATTGCTGAATAATCAAAACGAGTATCCGAGCCCATGTTACCAATTACTGCTTCACCTGTATTTACACCTATACCAATAGCTACAGGTTCAGTTAATTCTTTTTGCAGCGTTTTCATTGCCGTACGCATATCCTGGGCACAGGCGACAGCGCGTTGTTCGTGTTCATCTAAATCTAGGGGGGAGTTAAAGATGGCCATGCACGCGTCGCCTATGAACTTATCAACCATACCGCCGTGAGCTTGAATGCATTCTACTTGTACAGTAAGAACTTTATTCATAATCTCTGTTACTTGCTCAGGTTCTAATTTTTCAGACAAATTTGTGAACCCCCTGACGTCGGTGAACAAGAACGTACAAGTTCTACGTTCTCCTCCTAGTTTAAGTAACTCTGGGTTGTTTTGTAATCGTGCAACTTGCCTGGGATCCAGGTAATGCTCGAATTGTTTTTTTATTAATTGTCTAAGTTTAAATTGCTCATTAAACCTTAAATAAAATTCTTGTACTGATATAAGTATGGCTGATAATATACTATAAGTTACATCTATAAGTATATTAGATGCAATTAAATACCAACCACCGACCGCGGTCAACGAAACAAGGCCCACGGTTCCTACTACGGTCCCGACGAGCCCTAGTGTACGTATTATAACTATGGTTAATAATAAAACTGTTACAAGTATAAGTAATTCATATAGTAACGCAGTGCCTGGTATTGCTGGCACATCTACGGTCATGCTCTCAGCTAACGCGGCTTGTATATGGTGGGGGTACAACAAGCCAACTGGCGTGGCTATTTGAGGCATTACACCTTTTGCGCTCACACCTACAAACACAAACTTATCACGTACATTCATCTCTTCCAGGCTAGTGCTCGGAGTGTCAATCCAAGATACCCATCTACGGCCAATGCTGTCTACAGGTATTTCTGCATAATTAGGAACAGTAAGTTCTTCGATCTGCCCTTGCTGCCCTTTAATAATGTACGTATCTGAACCACTAATCATTTTAATAACTTGTATACCAAAAGACGGAGTCCAACCATCTGGAGCCTGAAGCAATAAAGGTAAACGCCTAACTAAATTATCTACGTCAGTACGTGCGACTGCCAGCCCCTGATAGGCTGAGTCTGCTAGCACGGACACATTTCCAATTACACCCTGTGATGCAATGCCTTGTATAGGTTCTCCATCTCCTAATATAACTGTGCCTGTAGTTGGCGCATAAGAACTGCCTCCTTCAAACGTGGCGATTACACTAGGTCCTTGTAGTAGAGCATCTGCAAATGCCTGATCTCCACCGAATCTATCTGCTTGTGGAAAAGCAACAACCCAACCCACACCTAAAGCTCCCGCTTCTAACAAATCTAATTGTATTCGTGCAAGGTCTTGCCGCGGGTACGGCCATCCGCCCGCAAGCGCTACATCTTCTTCTGTTATATCTAACGTTACAAACCAGCCAGATGGATCTGGTGTTTGTACGAGTGCGTCAAATGTTTTTAGTTTTAGTACTTCTAGTGCCTGCCAGCTAAACAATAAAGGTAGAGTTAAGAAGCCTACAGTTATGTATGAATACCATTTCTTCATTTTTTACAGCACTCCTTACACACTTGCAATCTATACACTCTGTAGTCTTTTTGTCTAGTTGGGTAAAAATCAAGAGGGTAATCTTTTTTACAGTTTATACATTTTACTCTTGGTTCTTTCATCTTCTACTTCTTAGTTCTGTGGTAGAGAAAGAATGTTTACGATTAGTGTAATAAACCTCGTGCATGCCTTTGCCTGTGAAGTGTCTATCTACGTAGTCTTCTCCTATAAATCTTAAATGTATCTCTGTGCTTTCTAATAAATCAATCAGACTTTTTTCTGTGTCATAAGGTATGACCTCATCTATATATTTAACTGCCTGGAGCTGTATATAACGTTCGTAAATAGATTGAATGGGTTGGTTCTTTTCTTGTCTGTCTATGCTTGGGTCTGTTTGTAATCCTACTATTAAGTAATCACAATTCTCTTTAGCTTCTTTAAACATAACTACATGTCCTGCATGTAATAAATCAAAAGCTCCGCATGTAAATCCGATCATCCTGATCCTTGTGTAATCGTTATAGTAGAGTCACCTCCACCGTTTACTAACACTTGTTGTGTTTTACCATCCTGTAACAATATTATAGTATATCCCTGCGATATGTTTAAGGTCAACTTAGTAGCCTGCGTTACTGCTCTCTCTAAAATAAGAGTATCGTCTTGTGTAAAGGTTGTTATCTGAGTAGTTAAATCTTGACCAAACTTTGTACCCTGGACCAAAGAACCTGTAGCTAGAGCTTGATCTCCTAATGTGTCTAACTCTTGTATAACTGCTAGTAGATCTTCAAAAAAGTTTACATCTAAATAATTTATATCTAGCTCACTAAATTCAAGAGAGTCTTCTGCTAAGTAATCAAACTCTAAGTCCTCAAACTCTAGGTAGTCTATATCTAATATCGCACCNCTATTACTAATACCTTGTTCTTCTGCATATAAAGGGTTTTCTTTAGGTGGGTTAACAATAAGCATATTATCAATAATCTCTAACGTAAGATCTAAGATAACAGGCTTGCTTGGCGTAGATTCAAACACATTAACAC
>JGI24005J15628_10001288_pt1 | contig 13473 bp, 7 predicted proteins | sample LinPmetageLP40_FD_15628 | JGI IMG/M metagenome (IMG submission 15628)
ATTGAAACCTCATCGAAAATCACTCATTTTGTGAAAGATGACCTGTTTTCTTAGAGACACTATTTAAGAAGCACTGAGTGAAATAGATGAAAGTTGAGTCCACTCCGAAAACTCACAAAACTAAAAAATCTTCTTTTGGCGATATTTTCACTTTGTTCAACTAGCTGATGCACAGGCATCACCGAGTCTCAAAAAGCAAAAATTTCATCCAAAATAACTCTTTTTATAGAAATCGTCAGTTTTCGGAGTGGACTCAAAGTTGAAATTTCTATTAAAATGATTAATTTTAAATAGCACTAACCCTCAAAAGTATGATTCGCAACTACCTCTTGATGGCTTTTCGGAATTTTAGCAGAGAAAAGCTTTTCACCTTTCTGAATGTCATGGGTCTTTCTTTGGGGATTACAGCCACCCTCCTAATAGTCCAATATGTGAAATACGAAAAAAGCTTCGACAGTTTCCATAGCCAAGCCAAAGATATATATCGGATTCAGTACAATGGCTGGCAAAATGGACAATTAAGTTTTGAAAGTGCAGTGGCAGTCCCTATGTCAGCATCAGCATTAAAAGATAACTTTTCAGAAGTAGAGGAATTCACAAGATTCTTGCCTACCAGTGGAGTAATATCTTATGAAAAATCAGGTCAAGAGCCTATTTCGTTCCGAGAAGAACGGATGTTTTTTGCTGACACTTCCCTATTCAAAGTTTTTGATTTCAGCCTTATCGCAGGAAGCGAACAAGCCTGCCTAAGAGGAGTCAATAAAGTGATCATTTCAAAGAGCAGTGCTGAAAAATATTTCAAAGAGGAAGATCCCATTGGCAGGCAACTGCACTTAGACGGCAACGATGCCATTTTAGAAGTATCTGGAATATTTGAGGATGTTCCTGAAAACTCTCATATCAAGTTTGATTTTCTCATCTCTTATGAGACCATCAATGCATGGACTGATAACAACTCTGAAAATTCTTGGGGTTGGTATGATTTCTACTCTTTTGTATTGCTCAAATCCGGGACTGATGCGAACGAATTGCAAGATAAATGGGACAACCATCTGGCCGAAGTGCGGAAAGAAGATTGGGAAAAACGCAATTCTAAACAAGAGTTTATTTTACGTTCTCTCACTGATATTCACCTTTATTCGAATTTGCTGTATGAAACATCACCAAAAGAACTACGGGATGGTGATTCTATCAATGCCCTAAATATCATTGCGGTTTTTATCCTGTTTATCGCCTGGGTGAATTATATCAATCTGGCGACTGCCAGGTCATTGAAAAGAGCCAATGAAGTGGGTGTGCGCAAAGTGGTAGGTGCTACCAAGAAGCAACTCATCACGCAGTTTCTTACCGAGTCCTTTATCCTCAACCTGATAGCTACTTTACTCGCCATTGTTGTGATCAAGTTCTCATGGGCATCTTTTGCAGCACTCACAGGTTGGAATATCCCTTTCGACTTTTTTGGTCAAGGTGAATTTTGGTTGATTGTGGTATCCATATTTGTAATTGGGGCATTCTTGTCTGGTTTTTATCCAGCTTTGGTGCTGTCTTCTTTCAAGCCTATTTCCGTTTTGAAAGGCAAGCTCATCGCTTCTACCAGTGGGAAGTATTTGCGAAAGAGCCTCGTTATATTTCAGTTTGTGGCTTCTGTATTCTTGATAAGTGGGTCTATCATTGTCTACCAGCAGCTTGACTATATGAAGAATCTAGACCTTGGTGTAGATATCAAAGAAACGCTTGTCCTGAAAGCGCCTGGAGTAGTTGACTCCTTGTATGTCTCCAACTTTGAGTCATTTAAAACAGAACTATTAAGAATCCCCGGAATAGCGGGCGTAAGTGCTTCCTCTTCTATTCCAGGTGAGGAAAATTATTGGACAAACGCTATTGTCAGAACTTCTGGCGGTCCTGAAGGCCGCACCATCGTTACCAATATGGCCATTGATCATGACCACATTCCTCAGTTCGATATTGATATTATCGCAGGTAGAAACTTTGGGAGAGAATTTACTTCCGACAATGACAAAGTATTGATCAATGAGTCGCTAATGAAGGTATTACAATTTGAAGATGCCGAATCTGCTATCGGTGAATACGTATCCAATGGAGGTGACACGCTGGAAATCATTGGCGTATTGGCTGATTATCACCAGATGTCCTTAAAGGCCAAAGTCATTCCTGTAGTATTTCGAATGACTACAGTGGGATCGTTTTACGCATTGAAACTGGACACCAAAGATTATGGTCAAGTCATACAAGCACTGGACGAGCCATGGAAAGCTTTTTTTCCAGGGAATCCGTTGGATTATTTTTTCTTGGATGAATTCTTCAATGTGCAGTATGAGAATGATGATCGGTTTAGCCAAGTATTTACCTTATTCACAGGACTAGCAATTTTCATTGCTTCCTTAGGGCTTATTGGTCTTGCTTCATTTCTGACATTGCAACGTACGCGTGAGATTGGCATCCGAAAAGTACTCGGTTCCACTGTGTCAGGAATTGTGATGTTGCTTTCAAAAGAATTTCTTCAACCAGTATTAATCGGTATCCTACTCGCTTGTCCCCTTGGATGGTGGCTCATGAATCAATGGCTAGCGTCATTTCCATACCGCATAGATGTGAGTATTTGGGCTTTCTTGATTTCAGGAACATTGGTATTGTTCATTGCGTTTACCTCCGTTTTCTCCCAAACTATAAAAGCAGCACTTACCAAGCCTGCCGAAACTTTGAAGTATGAGTAATCATTAGTGAATGGGATAAAATTCAATCACAGGTAGTTAAATTTCTACATCAGAGAATGTTCACAATGGTCGAAGAATTTGGGAACCGTTCTTCATTAGAATGAGATAAAGATCATTCATTGACATCAATCATCATTCATAGGTTGTTAAAGTCTATGGCTGTTAACAACCTATGCTTATTTCAACTTTTCAATCTTAGCAATATTATCTACACCAAGTAGCTTGTCTTCCTTATTGGTGTACCACGTGCGAAGTTTTGGGATTTTGATTCCGTCAATCTCGACCATGCCTTCTAGGGTGATATATTCACCATCATTCTTGGACTCATCATGAAAAAATTGATAGGCTGACATCTCATAAGTAATTGGACTAATGTAGAAGTACCAGATGTCCTTGCCTACTGCCGCATTGTAAGTGACTTTGAGTTTAAAGTACTCCTTACCCATAAATTTGACTTTGGCCACTTTCTCATCTACCTGAGTTCCATTATCCTTGAGCTTCATAGGTAGTCCATATAGATAAACATAATAGTCGCGCATCTTCTGAGCGCGCTCACAAGTGAGTCTATGTTTTTCCTTCTCTTCATAAGAAAACTCGCTACTCCCATCCAATGTCAATGTACATTTATCACCATCCAGTATCTGTACCACTTCATGTTCTCCATCATTGCGATATCCTTTGAAGTAATCTCCCCCATTTCTAAACTCAATAATCTGCTTGATCATTTTGCCATTGCGCTCATCCTCAGCAAATGTGATTTTAGTACCCAGAGATTCCCAATTACCATTTGGGTCATGGTAAGCAATGGTCTCATCCAATAACGCTGATCCTGTTATGTTTTGAGCAGATATAGAAAGTGAAAAGAATAAGAGTGAAAGTAGCAATTGATTTTTCATAGTAGGTTGGATTGATGAAAGTCCAATTTAAGTAGTTTTCGATTGATTAGTCTATTTTAATAATTTTTAGCAAATTGTAGTGTTAGCAATCTCAACATCTAAGCACGCACAACATGAAAAGAATCAAGAAAGAAGACATAAGTCAGGAGGTTTATGACTTGTTTGACAGTTATGTTCATAGCAAAATAGATCGAAGAAAGTTTGTTCATAAATTATCCGCACATGCCATTGGTGGCCTTACAGTCACCTCCATGTTGGCATTCTTACTGCCGAAATATGCGGAAGCTCAGCAAGTAAAAACCAATGACCCTCGATTAAAATCTGAGTATATTGAATATAATTCTCCAAAAGGTGCTGGTAAGATGAGAGGGCTATTGACTAGACCAGTTGAGAGTTCCGCTAAGCTGCCTGGGATTATTGTAGTCCACGAGAACAGAGGGCTGAATCCCCACATCGAAGATGTTGCCAGAAGAGCAGCTTTAGAGGGATTTGTAGCGTTTGCTCCAGATGCACTCTACCCATTAGGTGGATACCCAGGGACAGACGATGAAGGTCGTGATATGCAGCGTAAACGTGATCGTGATGAAATGCTCGAAGACTTTATCGCAGCATATGATTATTTGAAAGCCAATGATGAATGCACGGGTAGTGTGGGTGTGGTAGGATTCTGCTTTGGAGGATCTATTTCTAACAAAATGGCGGTTCGTATTCCAGACTTAATGGCTTCTGTCCCCTTTTATGGCGGGCAACCGGCTAAAGAAGATGTGCCTCAGATCAAGGCTCCATTGCTTCTTCACTTTGCAGGATTAGACAAAAGAGTCAACGAGGGATGGCCAGGTTATGAAGAGGCTTTAATTGCCAATAAAAAAGAATATACAGCCCACATGTACCCAGAAGTCAACCATGGATTCCATAATGACACGACTCCTCGGTATGATGAAAAAGCAGCTAAACTTGCTTGGCAGCGTACTATAGATTTCTTCAAAGAGAAACTAATATAGATATACGATCAAATACCAGTCTCTGTTTGTTATTAAGACTCACTACTCATCCTTCAGTGTGTGTGCAGGATTCAGTGTAGCCGCTTTCACCACGCGGTAACTCACTGATCCCAAAGCGATCAACAATGCAACACCTCCGGCCACCAAAAATTCACCCGCTCCCAGTCCAAATTTAAAAGCAAATGTACTTAGCCATTTACTCATAAAGTACCATGAGATTGGCACTGCAATCAAAAAAGCTACCCCTACTTGAATGACGAAAGTTTTTGATAACAATATAAATAATTGAGTGATAGATGCACCTAAAACTTTACGTACGCCTATTTCTTTGGTGCGCTTCTGTACTATAAATGAGGCGAGACCGAATAATCCTAAGCAAGCAATCAAAATAGTAATAGCTGCCCCTATCATAAATATATCCCCTGCTCTTTGATCATTCTTATAAAAATCTGCCCATTGCTGGTCTAGAAAATGATACTCAATAGGAGAAAATTCATCGAACATATTGTGAACACTGGTGGCATGCGCCAGTGCTTCTTGCGCATGTTCTGGATCAAATTTTAAAGAAAAATAGTCAATTGATTGTATGCTGTTAGCTCTAAACCCCAGAATCAAAGGAGCTATTTCATTGTGCAACGATTGGAAGTTGAAATTTTTCACAACAGCAGAAATCTGATACAACCCTCCTCTCAATTCTATATATCGCCCTATCGGATCGGCTAGATTCAGCGTCTGAACCGCGGCTTCATTGATCATCACATGAAGTGAGTCTACTGAAGTATTGCCAGTGAAGTTTTCCCCAGACAAAAGCGCTATGCCATAGACATCTAACATGTCTTTATCAAAAGCGATATAATTGATCCTAAGAGAGTCCAAATTCTCACTCTGAGTCAATTTTGCATATACTTGTCTAATATTTTTCCATTCTCCAGGAACACGAGAAGAAACGGCTACTTTCTGAATGTAAGGAGACTTGGCATATTCTGTTTTCATGGTCTCAAATCTTCTTCGGACATTGCCATTATTGATATCTACAATCATTAATTGTTCCTTATCAAAACCCAGAGATTTATTTTGGATAAAATCCATTTGTCTGGAAGCCACAATAGTAGCGATGATCATGATGATCGATAGCGAAAATTGTGTGATCACCAGTACTTTTCTCAACAATAAGCTGCCGGTACCAGTACTCATTTCGCCTTTCAAAATACCAGCGGGGCGAAGTCTGGACATCAGTAGTGCTGGATAGCTTCCAGAGAGCAGACCTACTACTAACGTGATGATCAACAATAAGATAAGAACACCCGAAAATGTCTCCATATTGAAAACGAATGATTTATCAGTTAGTTGGTTAAAATAGGGAAGTAACAAGTCAACTAATCCAATTGAAAAAGCAAATGATATGAAGGAAATCAATGTGGACTCACTCAAAAATTGTATCATCAACTGACCTCTGGTAGCGCCAGAAACCTTGCGCATACCAATTTCTTTTCCTCTGTGCATTGATTTCGCTGTGGCGAGGTTCATGTAATTGATACATGCTATCAGCAGCATAAAAACCCCTATCGAAATGAACACATAAATGTAGTTTATTTCTCCTTTAACAGCGTCCGTTCCATATTCTATGTCTTTAGACCCAAAATGTATGTCATTTAATGATTGTAGGTAAAAATTACGTTTATCCTCTGCAGCAAAATACTTAGCAATAAAATCAGGAATTTTTTGAGATAAGGTTGCAACATCTGCATGCTCATCTAACAACACATAGGTGTAAGCTCCATACTCACTCCAATCATTCATATAAGCTTGTAACCTATCATTCATTGCCGGGTAAGACAATAGTATTTTGAACTGCAAATGAGAATTTTCAGGTAGATTTCTGACAACACCTGTTACGTAACTAGGGTTTTCTTCGTCAAGTAATATCTCTTTCCCTATAGGATCTTCACTACCAAATAGTCGTTGTGCCCAATCTTCATCAATAACAACAGCATATGGTTTATTCAAGGCTGTCTGCTTATCTCCAGCTATCCAATCAACATCAAATACGCTTAGAAATAAGGAGTCAGCAAAATAATAGCTCCGTTCATCAAACTTGACATCTGCTTGACTAAACACAATCTGTCCACCGAATTTAAATAACTGTGTGGAGCTCAAAACCTCAGGATAATCAGCAACCAGTGTTCGCCCAACAGGCATAGCAGTTTGGCCATAATATCGTGTATCATCTTCTGTCTCATCTACTTCGACAATTCGGAATATTTGATCTTTCTTTTCATGCATCGAATCGAAAGACAACTCATCGATCACGAACAAAAACAAAAGACTGCTGCATGTAATACCGAGTGTAAGACCAGCAATATTGATGAAGGAATATGCCTTATTTCTAAAGAGATTCCTGAAAGCGATTTTGATATAGTTTTTGAGCATAATTAACAGTTATTTAAATGTTACTCACTTCTAAGTGTTTTTGCAGGATTGGCATTTGCAGCACTTAGTGATTGATAGCTTACTGTGATCAAAGCAACTAATAGTGCTATTATTCCTGCCACAATAAAAACCCCTGCGCCCATATTTATTCTGTAGGCAAAAGAATCAAGCCAGGATGTCATAAAATACCAACTTATAGGTATTGATATGAAAAAGGCAAGCAACACCAGCATGGTGAAATCCTTAGAAAGGAGATAAACTAAATTTTGCATGGATGCCCCCATTACTTTTCTGACACTAATTTCTTTGGCCCGTTGCTCGACCATAAAGGAAGAAAGTCCAAACAAGCCCAGACAGGAAATGATGATTGCCAAAACAGAAAAGTAGCTAAATAACTTAGCGGTTCGTTCTTCTGACCGGTAAAGGTCGTTAAAGTCATCATCGAGAAAAGAATAACTGAATTCTCTTGACGGATTTTGTTTTTTCCATTGAGCTTTGATTTTTGAAACTGACTCTTTTATATTTTCATGATCAATTTTAATCAGTGTTCTAGAAATCCAAGCTGGGTTACTAAACATGACCAAAGGCTCGATAGGTTGATGTATTGATTTGAAATGGAAATCTTTTGCTATACCTACAATGGCAAACTCCGCCCCGGCCTGTAGTTTAGCTCCAATGGGATTTCCAAATCCCATAATTCTTAATGCACTTTCATTAATTATTATGGCACTGGAGTCAGCAATTTGATCTGTAATATTCCGGCCTTCAACAAGTTCAATTTCCATAGTAGGAACATAACCAGGATCTATAACCTGGACGTGGATCAATATGGTCTCATCAGGATTGGCGCCTTGCCATGATATACCCGAAGTAGAGTTATTGACATATGCCGGGTGTTGATTTGTAAAACCAACAGATTTAATTCCATTTTGTGCTTGTAGCTCATCGCGGAAAACTTCATGGTTTTCACTTATTGAACGAATATAGACAACCTGGTCCCTGTTGATTCCCAAATTTTTATTTTGAATGAATTCGATTTGATTGGAAACCGTAATAGTCCCTATCAACAAAATAATGGATACTGTAAACTGAAGGATCACCAATACCTTTCTAAACAAACCTCCACTCATTATTTTTTGTCCTTTGAGCACATTGGCCGGATGAAATGAAGATAAAAATATGGCTGGATAGCTGCCCGCCAATATGCCGGTTAGTATTGCTGATCCGGCCAGCAAAAGCATAATTTCAAACCCGCTGTCAGAATTCAAAAAGTCCAATTCCAAAGATTTTCCTGACAGTTGATTAAAAGACGGAAGTAAAATATCAACGAGCAGTACCGCAAATACTACGGCTATTATTGACATGAGAATGGACTCGCCAAGAAATTGGCTCACAAGCTGGAAACGGCTGGCGCCAACGGCCTTCCTCAGCCCAACTTCCTTCGCTCTTTTTACTGATCTGGCTGTAGCCAGATTCATAAAATTGATGCAGGCGATGACCAAGATGAAAAGTGCCACAATCGAAAATATTTCAACATAAATAATGCTACCCTTTCCATCCACATCGGCCGTGAAATTCACAGTACCCAAATGAATATCTGTAAGTGGTTGTAAATAAATATCCGTTACAGATCCTTCATGATTCTTTTTTATCTGCTCCTTAATTTTTTCGTTAAGGGTCTTAAATTCAGCTCCATCAGTTAGTCTAACATAAGTATATAACGTGTTGTTGCCCCAAGCCACATCCATTTCATCCCAGGTTGTTCTTAGCCTATCTGTAGACATCAGGTAACTAAAATCAAGATGAGAATTTTTCGGAACATTGCTGAAGACCCCAGTAACAATCATTTCGTCAGATTCATTGAGCTTTATTAATTGCCCTATCGGATCAGAATTAGGAAAATACTTTTCAGCCAATTTCTCATCAATGACCAATGCGTTGACCTGATCAAAAACACTTTCGGGATTTCCCTTCTTTAATTCAAAAGAGAATATGTTAAAAAAATCCTTATCTACATACAGGCCAGTTTCTCTAATCGATTCATTGCCATAATCAAAACGATCCATGTTAAACATGGCGCGTGTTACAAAATCAATCTCAGCAAAATCCTCCTTCAATGATGGAGCCAAGGGCCCTGGAGTAACCGCCACAGGAAAAACTAGTTGACCCGCGTAGTATTGATTTTCTACAACACGATAGATCCTTTCATGATCCGCATGAAACTGATCATAACTCAATTCATCATTGACATACAAGACAATCAGTATGACGCTAGTGAGGCCAACGGTTAATCCGAAAATGTTCACAAACGCATAGAACTTCTGTTTCTGGATATTTCTTAGAGCTATTTTGATATAGTTTTTAAGCATAGTGAGGTATTTTAGAGGTTCTTGCTTTCATGGTTTATTCGTCTTTCAATACATCTACAGGATTGGTTCTAGCCGCTCTTATGGATTGATAGCCTATCGTCAGCCATGCTATCATCACAGACAAAACTCCTGCGATTAAGTATGTCACAACTCCCGGGGTGATCCTATAAGCGAAGGTGTCCAGCCAGATATCCATCCCATAAATCGAAATCGGGACAGATAATATAAATGCGATAACAACCAACAAGGAAAGGTCTTTGGAAACCAGAATAAGTATATCTTTTAGTCCTGCCCCAAGTGCTTTGCGTACTCCAATTTCTTTAAATCTTCTCTCAGCAACAAACATGGATAAGGCATAAATCCCATGCAGCTTATAAACACAGATATGAAAGCAAAATACTTGATCAGGTTAAAAGTTTTGAAATCACTCTTGTATTGATCTATCAAGTGGTCATTGAGCACAAAGGACTCAAAAGGATTATCAGGAATTAACTCTGCCCACATACTACTCAACGATCCGATAGTAGAAGTGTAATCGCTGATATCCGTTTCAACAATCATGTTAGAAAATCCTTCCTCTCTCAATGATAACATCAGAGGCTCAATCTTAGAGTGTAAAGAATATTGATTGATGTTTTCTACTACTCCCTTGACCTCGTATTTATAAGAGATATCCATCCAATCGAAAAATAGTAATTCCCCAACAGCTTCCTCCACACTATATCCAAGTTGATCTGCTGCTTCTCGATTTATGAGTATTTTTATGATAGAATCTTGCTGATTAAACTCTCCCAATTCACTACCTGATAGCAAATCTACTTCCAATGTGTTGATATAGTCGTTGTCCACATCGTTGCTAAAAATATGAATAGCATCATCCATTGTCTGACCACTCTTGTAGATAAGCAAGTCGTTGGTTATAACTTCTCCAGGCACGACCGTAGTTCCAGTAATCTGTTTGACCTGAGACAAAGTTGAGAATTGTTGTTTGAGCAATTTGAACTTGCCTTGCAGATCATTGGTACTTAGTGGAACTACTATTCTTGATTTTGACTCAAATCCCAAATCTTTATTTTTGATAAAATCAACTTGTTCTGAAATAACCAGTATGGCACTAATAAGCACTATCGAAATTACAAATTGGAAAGTGACTAGTACTTTTCTCAGTAGAGATACGCTTTCTTTGTCCCTATTTCTTCCTTTAAGAACCGATGTTGGTTTAAAAGAAGATAGGTAGATTGCTGGATAAAGTCCCGCAACCAAAGTGNTTACAATCAAAAACACGCCCATATATTGAGCAATCAATGTCATATTGGTGAGTGTAAAGGAAATCGGATGATCAATCAATTGATTAAAAACGGGTAGGGCTAATTCCGCAATTAAAATACTGGTAATCAAAGAAATGAGTATTATAATAAATGATTCTCCCAAAAATTGTAGAATAAGTCTTTTAGCACTAATTCCCATAACTTTTCTCACCCCCACCTCNAGNGCTCTATTTCCAGCTTGNGCCGTAGATAGATTTACATAATTGACACAAGCAAGAATAAGTATCAGAANACCTATTCCTGCTAGTACATTTATAAATGTAATACTGACTACATCACTCACTTCTATCATATAACCTGGTGTAGTATGGATACTATTAATAGGCTGGAGACTCATGATCTTGGACAACCCTGTTTCCTTCATTTGTTCTGCACCATTCTTTTGGAAAATCTTATCGATCTTCATTTCCACATCTTTAGGATCGGCTGAAGAAGTCAATCTTAAGTAAGTGTAGACTATATTAACTCCCACCCATTGAGTGGATAGGTTTCTAAACAGATTATTATTCCAATTTGTATTATGGGAAGGAATAATAAATGAGGGTAGCAAGTGAGAATTGAAAGTGTTTTCATCATATATGGCGGTCACTTCAAACTCCGATGCACCCATCATTGTATTTACATTCACTAATTGGCCGATTGGACTCTCTTCTCCGAAAAGTTTAGTGCTCCACTCAGTATTGAGAACTATCGAATTTCCATGTGCTAACGGATTTTGTGAATCACCTAAAACAATGTCAAAATTGAGTACGCCAAAAATGGATGAATCTGCAACTGCTCCTCCTTCTATATAAAATGAGTCATCACCATGGGATATCATGTCCTTCCCACCTAAAATACTAGTGGTTGTAATTCTAGAAGCTGTTTCTATTTCGGGTATGTCTATTTCAATAGCATGAGCAATTGGTGCTGAAGAGGAAGCCGCATTAAACTCAGTTCCGTTCTTTTGCATCAGCAAAGAAGTCAGTCGATATACATGCTCACCATGCTGTTTGTCATAACCAAGTTGATTTGACACATAGACAAACAGTAATAAACAGCAAGCAATACTGACCGACAGTCCTAAAATATTGATTGTGGTGAAGAGTTTGTTTCTCACCATATTTCTGAAAGTAATTTTGATATAGTTCTTAAGCATAACAGTACGATCTTAAGTCAGGCATGTCAAGGCATGTGCCAAAAAATACAAATAATTGATAATCAAATACTTACAACATTTTTAGCATGATCCTAATTTGGACAGTGTCCATCTGTGTGTAAAAAAGTGTCCATTCGTGGGCGGTTTGTGTGGGATTTAAAAAGTGTTTTTTTACTTTTAGACTTACGAAGCCTTAAAGGCTTCGTAAGTCTAAAATATAAAGTCTCATATATGACTGACTGCCAATTAAACTTAATCAGGCACTAGCTTTACTAAACTTTTAAAGTTTAGTAAAGCTGAAATCGAACCTGCTTTTAATAGATGACAAGTTATCATGCACATTTAGAATCCGGTAGTTATTACCACATATACAACCGTGGTAATAATAAGGAATCAATATTCCTTGATGAGGATAATTATCTGTACTTCCTTACTAAATGGAAAAAGTATCTTCATCCATTTGTGGATACATTAGCTTACTGTCTGATGCCTAATCATTTTCATTTCCTTATAAAAGTGAAGCCTGAGGATAACTTCACTAAACTTTCGACAGCAAATAATCTTACTAAGTCTCAAAGACTTGGTAAGATTGATTTTTCGGTCAAAGTGAAGAATGTGGATAGCTTTACTAAACTTCAAAAGTTTAGTAAAGCTGAACAACAATCTTCAGATGTAAATAAATTTCTTGAGAATCAGTTTAAAGGATTGTTTACGAGTTATGCCCTAGCCTTCAACAAACAACAAAACCGAACAGGAAGCCTGTTCCAAAAAAGGTTTAAAAGAGTGCAAATTGAAGATAATGAGAATATCACACGGCTAATCCATTACATTCATCATAATCCTATACATCATGGATTTGTGCAGAAATATGAAAACTGGAGGTACTGTTCATATAATGCTATCACAGAAGATCGTGCCACTTTAATAGACAAACAAGAGGTCTTGAAATGGTTTGATGGAAAAGAACAATTTCATCTATTCCATCAAGAAATGAAGTATTTTGAAGGAGATATTTATATTGACAATAGTTAAATTTATAGTCTTACCAAGTCTTTGAGACTTAGTAAGACTACCTATACATAATTACTTGATTCAAGCTTTACTAAACTTTTAAAGTTTAGTAAAGCTGAGCGACTAATACAAATATTACTATGCACAAACAAAAAGGAAAAATACTCATAGTAGATGATGATGCTTATGTAGCACTTAGTTTGAAGATGTATCTGGAACAACATTTTGATGAGGTCACGACTATCCATCAACCCGATAAGATTCCTTCAGAACTACAGAAATTGGATGTGGACGTAGTACTACTTGATATGAACTTCCAGCAAGGAGAATCCTCTGGAAAAGAAGGCATGAAATGGCTTAGAAAAATAGTCGAGCTATCTCCCGATACATCAGTGATACTCATGACGGCATATGGCGATATCAATTTGGCAGTCGAGGCTATCAAAGAAGGGGCATCGGACTTTCTGGTAAAACCATGGCAGAATGAAAAACTACTGGCCACGGTCAATACTGCCTACAAACTCAATCAAGAAAAAAGGACTGTCAAACACTTACGTTCCAAACA
>JGI24005J15628_10001289_pt1 | contig 13469 bp, 10 predicted proteins | sample LinPmetageLP40_FD_15628 | JGI IMG/M metagenome (IMG submission 15628)
CTAAATGGGTGAATTTGATCCCCAAAAGCAGCATTTGATATATTAGTATTAAAAAATGAAGGATCTAAATCTATTGTAACTGGAGGTAGTTTAAAACTAGCTTCAGTAGTACCACCTGCTGGTTGTATTGATGCTTGTGGTACTAAAGGTAAATTAGAGGTATTTGAACTACCTGAATGGTAAATACCCTTACTTAATATATCAGCTACTACAGCGTTTCCTCCTGAAGCACTATATGCTATAGAGGCAGATAATATCCAAGGAACATTTGGTGTTCTTGGTATAGTATAAACACCCCAATCATAAGCTTCTTGATCATTTAATATCCCAGTTGTTAAATAATCAATAGACCCAGTATCAAAAAACCCTAAGGCATCATTATATATATCATTATAATATCTTATAGGTTGTAATTGAAAATTTGAAAGTGCGTGAAAGAAATTTTGTGAGTTTGGATCAAAACCAGGTACAGAAGGGTTTGCTGATGATGATATATTACCAGATACTCTTAAACTCCAATCTTCAGTACCACCATTGGATGAGGATACAAATCTATAATCTCCTCTGCTAGTATCTACATTTAATAAAGCAGAATTAGGGTTAATAGTTGTTCCTTCTATATAATACTTTTTAAAACCTTCAGGAAATATAAGTTGTATAAATTCAACACCTAGTAAATAATCTCTTACCTCTTCTCCCTCATAATCCCTGGATGCTAATTTAATTTTTGTAGCTTCATATTCTTGGGTTACTGGGTTTCTTTCAGTAAATATCCAAACATAACCTGGTAGAGGTTCGTTTCTATTATCTTGCCAAAGACCTACAGTTGTTGTACCATAAAAGAAATCGGTAGAAGAATCGGAGAAAAATAATGGATAATATCTAAGTGGGGCATCTGGTACCTTATGATAAGGCATACAATCTGGACTTAAAGACTGAGTTGTAACTATTATTTCTGATCCACTAAATTCTCCATTAAAGAATTCATCTTGGTTAAATATAATCTGAACTTCTCTACCTAATTTGCCTTCTAAAGATTCAGAATAACTCTGAGTTATACCATATTTGTTAGTTAAATTATAAGCCGATGCTGATGGTGATGTTCTTAATCCACTATATTGTTGTAATGAACCACCTGTTCCTCCACTAAATCTATAAATAGATGAACCACTAATAAACTCATATGCTCCTGTATCTCCTGAACCTGTACTGTAATCTCTTACTTGGGGTTTAAGCGTACCCGAATATGCGGCACTTAACCAAGATACTTGAGGAGGTCTTACTCTATTTCTTTCTAATAAATTTTGTTTTATTACTACACCAGAAGTTAAACTTGTTCTAGCAGGTACAAAATCTTTAATCATTTTAAATAATGAATTATCAAAAAATTTCATTAATCTAATAAAGTCATTAAGATTATAACCACTTATATATTTTTGGAAATACTCATCTCTTAAAGTATCTAAATTGGGATAAGAATAACCCGATTCTGATATTTGTCTTGGGTCACCTATATATTCACCTAAATTAAAATACCCCATTTGTGAATTAATATCATCATTAACCTGATCCTGTGGTGAAAAAGCTACCTCCATATAATCTACACCAGGAGTATAACTAGCACTTTCGAAAGAAAGTTGTTGAAGTGATCTTATTGCAGATAAAGTATTACCTGCAGGCATTATTAATTCATTAGTTGAAATTTTATCTGTTACTCTATTTCTTATTCCACCTAATACTTGATCTTGATGTATATATTCTCTATTAATTGAAAAATTAGAGGAACTAATGTAAAAACTACTATTAGTTGCAAAAGATGAGGTTATAAAAGGAGCTGATCCTGTTATTTTAGGATGAACAGATGTTGTACTTCCAGTATTTAAGAGAGTACCTAAATCTGCTCTAAAAATTAACTCATTTGGGGCACTATTTATTTTATTACCTTCAAATGAAAAGGGATTCATTGTATAATCATAAAATACATTTGGAAGTATTTCTGTATTATAATATCTTATTTCTTGGTATGAACCAGAAAATAGGGTATATGTTTTACTACCTACAAATACATCATTACCCTCATTAGGGAAATATACTTCATCGGCATTAAAATAGTAATTACTATCAAAACCAGTAACAGTACTTGAACCTGTAAATCCTAGATTTTTATTTATTTGATTAGCTGCTAATAATGAAGCAGTATTATCAGTGTTTACTGTAGTTTGTACTGACCACCAATCCCCATCAAAGAATGGAAAATATAAACTAGATGAAATGTTTGGTTTAGTATTAACATCAGGAATAAACTTTAATGTACCATATTCATTTTTAGGATCTGGAATACTACCAGAATATGAACCACTAATAAGACCACTTCCTGTATATTCTAATACTAGTACACTTCCACCTCCAAATGTTTGGTATATAGATTGAGAGTAATGTGTACCAGAAGGGATTCCATCAGTTTTAAATCTTAATTGTACTGTTTTTGGTGAGTCATATCCATCGCTTAAATTAACATTAGGATCAAAGGATGATGAAATAATATATTTTCCATCAGTATCAAATTTATAATTAAATACTCTTTGTTGTAAATCCCAATCTTGAGAATTATTTCTATCTTTACCCCCAAACTCATTTATTCTTAAAATAGTATCAGGAATACCATACGCAGTAATTAATGCTCTTAAGCCAGGTACTGTACCCTTAGTTTTAATTAAATATGGTAAATTATGGTATAAACGCTTATATAAACGCTTATTAGCATCATCCAATGGCATTATATCATTAGACCCCGATATTTGATTATTTACGTACTCATACCCAGAAGGTGTATTAACTTCACCACCAATTGACCCGGTTATATTAGGGAAAGGAAATGCACTACCTGATGGTGTTAATCCTAAAAACGCGGTATATAAATCATCAGTATTAAAATTGTTTGAATATAATTTTATACCAAAATCTTTAATAGCATCTGATACTAAATCCTTTGATATTCCATAATTTAAACGGTTATCAGCATTATATTTGTTACTTAAATCCTTGGTATATACCCAAGTATTATCATATTGTTGAGCAACCATATCTACAAATATTAGATATTGGTTATTATTAACATCATCCCTTAAATATTCAGGGATAGCATAATATAAATAATCTTGATTATTTACATCATAATTAGAAGCTGATAGTAATTGCCCCCCATAATTAATACTTCCTTCATCTTCACTACCTAACCAATCTATAGCTTCTGTACTACCTGTAGAGTAAAGTTTAAAGGGAGGAAAAGAATTTGATTTAGGCCAAGAGTATTTAGATCCACTATTATAATAAAGAAAATAATCATAACCATCAAAATTTGAAATGATTGTATTTATACTTCTTTGATATAAATTTTTAGATCTTAAAACAGCTCGAGAATCTTTAGTATCACTTAATATTGAATTTGATAAAGTAGCTATAGAATTAGTATAACTTTCTATTAAACCTACCTTATAAGAAAAATTCTTTAATCTTGAAGTAGCAGAACTAAAATTAACAAAATTATTATAATTTTCATAATCTATATTAATTTGTATTTCTTTTTTATCTAAAAGGGTTTGGAGTTGATTTGCAGAACTTGTAATTTCAGAATTAACTAACTCAGTAAAATTATACAGTTGTCCTGATTCACCCGTTTGGTTTACTACATTTAAGTTAAAATTGGGACCCTTAATAAAATTTAGATTAAATTCGTTTAAAGGAATAAAAGGGAATTGAACCCTATACATTTGAGGAGAAGAAACTTCTTCTACTACCCATAAAGTTGATTTTATATCAAAATTTGAGGGTAATGGTTCGTATAGTTTTATTAATATAGTTGGATCTTCTGAATCTTCATCCTCTATTTTAATGTTATTGGCTATAATAGTTTGATTTTCTCCAAAATTTAAATAAAAATCTACAAAATATTCAGCAGTATTTCTAGATTGAATAAAGTCAGTAGTAGTACTAACCATATTTAAATTAGTAATAGTATTACTATCTAATCTAATTTCTGTTCTATCGGATGATATTTCTTTTATATAATAATTAAGATCAATATTAGAACCTAATCTGTATCTGTAAAATGAATANAGTATACTATATATAGAANTNTNATATCCTAANTTTNTTAAATCTAATTCAGGNGTTAATACTATNTCTCCTTGAAGNACATCATAACTAGTTAACTTTAAAGTACCATTTAAAGGGTATATTAAAGTATTATTTTCATCATATACATAAAATTCAATATAATCTGTTTCTTCATTAAATACGGTATCTAAATCTGATGATGCTATTAATTCCTGATCACTAGGAATATATTCCTGTAATTCGAAATTAGTAGGGTCTTGAGTTTGTATAATTATTTTATCTTCTTCCATATTTTATTTAAAAATATCCTATTCCTGTAATATTACTGGTATCTGGTTCTAGTTCTTTTGGAGATAAATCCCCTATATCTTGTGATAACTCCTGAGCTGATGCTGCAAGTGTAGACTGAGCGCCTTCTAATTCTAATTGTAATTGTGATAATGCTTTCATTGTTTCTGGTGATGTGCTACCTGATACTTGTAGTTTAACATTTTCCATTTGTAATGTAAGATTATCCGACCTTAGTGAGGCAATTTCTGCTCTTAATGCTTCAATTTCAATATTATCATCTTCAAAATTTATATAATCACCACTTGTTTTTACTAAATACTCATGGGAATTTATTTCTCCATTAGGGGGTATGTCATAAAAAAGTTCACTATATTGATCAAAAAATTCTTCTACATTAGGTTGAGCTATTAAGTCATCACCTATTGAAGTAACCCCTAATTCACTAAAACTAGTATCTATAGTCTTTATGTATTGGGCTTTACTAAAAACCTCTTTTCTTAAATCAATTATTTCTTTTGCCATTATCCATTAACTACTTTAAAATAATAATCTTCATCTTTAACTAGTACACTACCATTAACCGTAGTTTTTATTAATATCTTATAATATCTTTCTGGTTGTAAACCATTCATATACACATCAAAATAATTACTATTATTATCACAACTAATTTTTGTAAAATTACTATCAAAATCTACAATAAATTCATTAGTATCTAAATCTTTAATAGCATAATATGAATCCTGCGGTAAAGCAAAATTATTAGTATACACAGATGCCGTTTGGAATGTACGAACTGGAAATTCGGGACGCACGTTTAATCTAAATCTATTAAAACTTTGTGAATAAAAGATTCCGGGGTTTTGGTCTACACTTATAAATAAATCGGTTGTTGCTATTTCAGTTAAAGTAGTACTATATGAAAAATCATCCCATTTTAATTCTAAAACTGGAGGGTATATTGTATTAGTATCAACTGAGTAATATTTTAGTATAGGTTGAATTGATCTAGATGGAGTAAATTCTATACTATCATCCCATTTTAATATAAACCCATCATTAGGGAATTGTAAATATGTACCAGGGGCTATATTTTTACTGCTTGAATACCATAATTTTATAGTATCAGTTACACCTATGTTTAGATCTTTTGTAGATCTAACACTAAAAGTTTGTGAACCTACAAGTGAAGTTATATTGACATTATTTGAGCCTGTTAACCAAGTTCCACCACCACTATTACCTGATGTATATGAACTGGTAACAAAAGGTCTAATATCATCTACAGGCCATTTGTGAGATCCAGAGTCATTTGTAAATATCCAGCTTACACCATTTACTGTTTGAGGTGAATCTAAATATTGCCCTGTGCCATTAACCCATGATCCAGATACTGGGTAGACATATACAGTAGATGTTTGGGTAATTCCTTCAGCTACGGCTATAGAAGTTTTTAAACTACTAGACCAATTAGAATTTAATATTTTAGTATCAAAAACACTATTTATTTCGGTTTGATCAAATTCAATTAAGCTTCTAGCCACTCTAGGGCTAGGGGTTAGTGTAATAGGAAATTCACTATTTACTTCTAACATTGCATCTAAACCAGTATTCATAGCTGGGTAGCCAGAATATATAGTTGCATCTTTAATTGGGAATAATTTATATACTGCCATAATTATAAGTTTACTACTTGTCCTTTTATATCAAGATTAGGAAATTTAATTTCAAATATCATAGGATCTATTGAAGGATAAAGTACTTGGTTATTCATTGCTCCATCTATATCATATGCATATTGTGAATATCCTTGAGATACATCGTTTTTATTTGTTATTATTAAATTTTTTACTGTTTGTACTCCTTTTACACTATCTAATAATATCATTAAATTAGATACCATAATAGGTTGATTTATTTGCATACCATTAGTACTTAATGATGATCTTAATACATTTATACAAGTTTGTAATACAGAATTATTGTTTACTTCAGGGATAGTAGTTACTTCAAATTCTATTCCATAATTTATTATAAAGGCATCTTTTATATTAATACTATCTCCTATCATTCTATAATTACTTAAATAAGTTTTTATATTTTGTTTTAAACTTGGAGAAGATGGAGCTAAAGTACCGTCATTATTTTGACTTAAAACATATAAATCTAAAGTAGCATCCTCTTCATTAGATAAGGGTTTTTGGGCGTAAGCTTTCGTTACTATACCATATTTTCCAGGCATACTTAGAGTTCTAATTAAATAATCATCAGCAGTAACTGCTCTTAATTGTGTATTAGAATTAGATAATGTGTTTTCCCTTAATTCAGTTATAGTATCTCCCCCTCTACCACCTGAGGCAGCTTCTGGGTTATTTACTGCTATAGAATTAAATACATAATCTGATGTAGAAGCATTTAAGAATGGTTTGAGAAATGTTATATTTGATGTATTTATAAAGGTTAAACTATTTGCAGGAACATTTGAAGTAACACCCCCACCAGATAAATAATTTACAGTAATTTCTGTTTCCGATGGAGCAATACCATACGTGTTAGTAAATATAAAATTGGTTGGACTATAAGCTGTAGTTAATTGGTCTCTTTTAAATGTTAAACCTAACCCTACATTGTCTGGGTTTGGTATTATTAATTCTGCTGTATCATTTGGATTACCTGAGCCAAATTGTATTAGGGTTTGACTTCCATTTATTACTCTAGATGTAAATCTAAAAGGAGTTTGACGAGTTTGTAAAATATAGGGTACATTTCCTTTATTTTGGTAATTATTAGGATCATTTATATTTGTATTTTTAGTATCTACAAATACTAACTCTTGTGCTAAATAATTAACTTCTGAATATTCATTACCATTACCATCTCTTATACTTACAATACCACCCATTTGATTATCTGGTAGAATTAATGATGGGAATTCTTTATAGGATCCTATTGAATATTGAACACTTTTAATTTCCCCGGATAAAGCATTTCTTTGTTTTCTTAATAAAAAATAAGAGGGTTCACCTGAGGTTATTTGGGCTACTGAAACTTCAGTTGGATCTAAAGAATTTGAAACTGAAAAATCTACAGAATCTTCAATAGTAAAAGTAATTCCTCTATCGGAATTTACAGATGTATTTGCAGGTATAGAAAGGGCATAATCATAATCAGGAACATATTCAGTACCTACTTGTTTAGATGGTATTTGTTGGTAAAAATCAACGAAGGTTGTTGCTAGTCCTGTTAGTTTAGGTTTATACCCAAACATATATGCCATTTCATATAAATTATTGTTTTGATTAGCAAATTGTAAATATGTTTCTTGTATTTGTGAATCTAGATAAAAGGACAATACATCACCTACATAGGCAGCTTGTTCCATAAACATTATTCCTGTAGATGCTTGATCAAAATCCGTATAGGTGTTAGGGAAATAAGTTTGAGAAAAATTTATTAATTCATTTCTTAAATCTGTAAATCCCCTATTTGTATAAGATATATTTCTATTTGTTGCTCTATTTATCATTAGGTAAAGTTTAATTCTAATTCATCATTAATGTTAGTATTTGGGATACTATAATTTATTTTAACTGTAATATTATTTCTATCTTGATCTGAAAGTATTATTACATTTTCTACTAATACATTAGGAAAATTATTTAATATTTTATTTTGAATATCTTGTTTTAAATATTCTAAATTTTCTGCCTCTATTTGAGTAAATATAAATGCTCTTAAACCACCTCCAAACTGAGGGTTTGCCGGTCTTTCTCCGGGATTTGTAAGCAAATAATTTATTAAATTAACTTTAATAGCGTCCCTAGTTTGAAAATTAGGATTAAATACCGCATCCCCATTTATAGGAAGATCAAATCCTATAGCTGTACCTGGGGCTAGATCATTTGGGTATATTTGTCCTGCTAAATAAGCCATAATTTATTTTTTCATTAACCCCATTATTTGATCCATACTTACACTTCCTTCTGGAAGTTTTCCATTTGGAGACATTGTATCCATTCCAGGTGTTACACTCATAGGGACATTAGAGGTTGTTGCATTAATTGTTCCATTTGCTCCTGGCATCATTGATCCTAATACATTTTGAATGTTTTCTCTCATAGCCATTCTATTATCTTCGGGCATTGGAGTTTGCATCATAGGATTCATTGGTCCAGGTGTGTCTGCTACTTTTAAGGGTGCAGCTGTTCTAGTTTCGATAACTGTTTGTTTAGGTGAGCGTACAGCCTCCATAAGAATGTCTTTCATTTCTTCTTGGATTGCTTCCTTTACGGCTTCCTTTACGATTGTTTTTAATTGACTTAGTTTCATACGTATATGATTTATTATAAATATTAAATTAGAATGCTTTTAACTTATTTGATTTAATGTAAAATGCAAGTTCATTAATTAAAACTTGATCCGTAGCACTAAATGATTGTTCTCCTCGAAGTTGTATAACACCATCTGAGTTTTTTGCAATTGCTTGTCTTGGGGTAATAGATCCTACTACATTTTTCCCTTCTATTACTACAATATCAAAACCATTTACTTTACCTATAGTAGCTAAACCTTGTTCTTCATTTTCAGCTTCTAGATTATTTAACTCCTCTCTTAATTCTTCAAGAGTAATTTCACCACTATCTATTTTATCTTGAGCACATTTACTAATAGATTTATCTATAGCTTTAATTAAAAGTTTAGCAATAATTAATCCTGCTATAAGAAAGGCTAAAGATATTATAACTTGTTTATTAAGAGTTTTATTTATATCTTCTAATTCTTCTAGTAAATCATCTATTCTTTGTAAAGCAGCTATAACATTATAAGTTATAGAACCAGCTAAACCCCCAAAATCTTTAGCAGGTGGAGTACCAAAGGACATAGGAAATGGAAGAGCATCTAAATTCATCCTAGTAGCAAATAAAGAATTAGTTAAAACTAAAAATACAGCGGCTAAACCAGTATTGATAATAACAGATGTAAAGATTTGATTAATTTGCCTAATTGCTCTATTTCTCCTTGCTATTGCATCCTTTAAATTCTGAGGTGAAGGACATACTGCTTGTTCCATCTGGGATGGTTTTGATATAGCAAATGTAAGTAATATACCTATTAATAAGGGGATTAACTTTTGTGTAAGTAAATTAGTAACTTTTTGTACACTTTTTTTTCTGCCTATTAGTACCTTTTCAGCTATTTCTAAACCAAAACTACTAATTCTTTGACCTGCTGCATATATAGTGTTATTAAATTCATCTTTAGCTAATTCAGCTGCTTGGTCAATATTAAACAACCCCTTAGTGCTAATATCTTTTTTTATTTTATTATTTAATGTTATTAAGGAAGTAGAAGTTGGTAGNTATTTAGNTTTTTGAAAGTTTAAACCTAAACCTAATATTGAAGTTAATTCTCTTTTTTCTCCATTATTATTATCATCTTCNATACCAAGAACTAAAGCTTTAAAAGTTATTGAATAGTACCCATCTTTATCTGTAGTTGTAGGTGGTAGTTTAGCAGTTAATATAGGAAGTGGGGTGTATACTCTAAAATCAGTAGCAAGTTTAATATCTACATTTAATGCTGATAGTTCTTTAGGTAAATTTGTTCCAACATCTCCTTCTAAAGGTGGAACACCTAAACTAGCAGCATCTATCCCAAGTGATACTTTTACACCCTTAAGTGGGGTTGCTGTTTGAGAATCATAGATTCTTCCATTAACTGTATAAGTTTCAAAACGTGGAATGTTTTGTTGTTTTAATAATTCAATTTTTCTTTTAATTTCTTGAATTTTAACTTTTACCTTAGATTTTGCTTTATTTTTTAATTCAGAATTTTTTAATGATTGTTGTCCTACAGTTAAATTTTCATCTTGATTAGGTTCTATTCCTATCCCGGATATAGATTCTTCAACAATTTCTTGCTGTTCTTTTAAATCATCCATTAAATCTTTTAAAACCTTAGCAAACTCTTTACCCGCTGTTTTACCTATAATTTTTTCAAATTTAGGTTGTTCAATTAATTTAGTTCCTAGGTCTTGGAGAAAAGATAAATCCATATTATATGCTTTTTACAGATTTAGATAAATAAGTTTTTGTTTGACTTTTCATATTTTCGGCCATTACTTTTAAATTAGCGGCAGTTGCTGAAGAGGGTCCTAAAAGAGGTTCTGATGATAAGGAATCACATAGTAAAGATATACCAAATAGTAATTGTTCAAATCCAACCATAAATTTATCACCTAATATAATAGACTCACTTGCATTTTTTTCTCCTAATCTTACTTCTTTACCTTGTAATATAATATTACTTTTTCTTGAAAAAAGACCAATATCTTTTACGGCATTAAGTGATACACTTTGGTTAGAAGTTAAAAATATACTATCCGTAGAGGAGTTTAAAACTAATCTTCCTGAGCTTAGTAGTATTTGATTAGCAGAGTATTCATTTAATGAGGAAGGGTTTGTATTTAATGCAGGAAAATCAGGAAATTCTGAATTTATAGGTATAACTTGGTTTGAAGTTAAATAAATAGAAGATAAATCTTTATTTATATTTTCAATAATAGGTTCAAATCCTTCAGAGGATGTATCTGAGGGTTGACCATTTCTTATTATTGTAATGGGATTCCCATTTTCTCCTGAATTTGACCAATTGTTTTTATATAAAATACTATCACTTTTTGCAGTATTACCTAAACGAATAGAATTACCAAATCTTCCCTCCATAATTACATCACCCATAAAAGGTAATAAAGGGTGGATGTTATCTTTTTCTACAAAAGTACCACCAGTAGGGGGATTTAAATTTAATTCAAACTCACTATCTTGAGTAGTTTGTGGTACTCCACTTTCCATTTGGATATAATCCGTATCATTTACAGGTTCTGCTTCTTGTTCTGTTAGAAGAGGGTTTGGAACTGCATTATGGTGGGGATGATTCCAACAACTTGTAGGTGAAATATAATAATATTTAAAAGTTTCATTTAAACGTCCACTTTGTGTTTTATCAGGTAGTGAAAAAATTAATAGTATTTCATTTATTACAGGATAATTTGTTAAGTGGGGAAATAAAGGTGAAGCATTACTTACGGTATCACTTGCATTAGGTTCATTTACATTTTCAAATTCAACTGTCCCTATCCCATTCCACTGTCCATATTTTTTAAAATTAGGGCTAGTATCACTTATAACAATATTAGTTACTCTTCCACTTATAACTTTTCCATTAATAGCTTCTAATGAAGATAATATATTATTATTATCATTACCATTAGTTAAACTATTGTTTAAACCCGAAAATCCATAATTAGTTGCCATCCTTTTTCTCTTCGAAGTTTTCGTTAAGCTTATCCAACTCAGCCATTAATTCTGCTTTTTCTTCTTCCGTTATACCCATGGAGTCTTCGCTAGAACTATTATTAAGCGCACGCTGTACTATGGTCGCCATTTTAATTAATTGTTCATCGTTACGTACGCCAATATCCATGTATTCTTTGATAAGTGGTACAATTAAAGTAGCATCACCTATATCATTGATAAGGGGTTTAAGTTCTGAAATTAAACCTGTTATTTGTGTTGCTTTTTTCTTTTGGTTGTTGTAGATTTCTTCTAAAATACTTGAGAATTTTTTCTTCCCAAATACAACGCTGTCTAGTGCTCCCATAATATTTTTGTTATAAATATTAAGAAGGGTTAGAATTTAGTATAACCGTTCTCTAAATAAAATATATATTGCTGTTTAAATATATCATGAAGTTTATCAGCTATTTTAGTTATTTTAGGTGTTTTTACATCTACCATTTCTCTAATGTAAATATAAAGTGCCTTTTTATTAAATACCTCTAATGTTTCCCTTTTTCTAAATAATTCTAAAATGGCATCTGCTATTTGGGCATCATTCTTTTTTGGGAATAATCTAAAAATATTTTCTGAAACATGGTTTACATATATGTCAACATATTTATCTAAATCACTTTTAATTCTGTCATCTCCCATACTGTAAATATGTGATGATCCTTCTTTAGATAATTCTTCAACCCCTACATTATTAATTTTTTTCTTATAATTTTTAGTATTATATAAAATTAACCAACGTTTTACTATAGTACCAAAATAAGAATAGGCTTTAGCTCCTCTTGTAGGATCAAATAGGTGAATTTTTGATAACAAAAAAGTAATTATTTCATGTTGTAAATGTTCTAAATCATTTACCTCAGTATGATAAAATTTAAAGGTATGAATTATATTTTGGGTAAGTTTAAAGAAAGGATAATGAATATGTGCTTCATATATGTTGCTTTTATATCCAAAATCCTTTGAAATATTATACTTAACAATATAGTCCTCTGTTTCTTGAGTAAAGTAGTTCTTACTCTTAGGTCTTCTTTTTTTGATTGCCATTATTTGGATTTAAATGCCGAAAGGTTGGTTTGTAAAATTTTAACTTCTTCAAAAAACCAACCTATCTCATCATCACTTTTAAAAGACCCTTTTTCATCAATTTCATTTAAACGAATTGTAGCTTTTTCTATTTGTGATGACACACCTTCAATAAAAACATCCTGGGAAACAATAATATCTTCTGCTTCCTCACTTTTCCTTAAAAGATTAAAAGTCGTATATCCTAAGATAACGACTAATAAACTTAAAATTCCTGTTGCTATTGCTAATATCATAAATTATCCAACATATTCTTTAATCCTGGGCTAGACAATGTATTTAATGCCTTAGCTTTAGATGATTTTATGTTGCCCGTTAATGTATAATTCTTCTTTGGCGTCGCCACGCTATTCTTAGAGAACTTTGGTAACCATTCTATTTCAAATTCAATACGTGCCGCCATCATATCAGCTTGGTGCAAAATAAATGGAAGTGATGTGCGAGGTTTCTGTTCTGGCATGAATGCTTTTAAATATTTTTCATTTGCTGAGTCATATAAACCATCATGTGTTTGAATAGCAACCATCTCATTAAAAGTATATTTAATATCATGTTGCTGGAGTAGAAATAATCCACGATCTGGAACGGCTGCAAAGGGTAATGCCTTATTAAACATATAATCTT
>JGI24005J15628_10001290_pt1 | contig 13466 bp, 8 predicted proteins | sample LinPmetageLP40_FD_15628 | JGI IMG/M metagenome (IMG submission 15628)
TTTAGAGATGAAAGTAAACAATCATTATTTAACCTAACTAAAATATATCAACAAATAGATTATAATGATTCTTTAATAAAAGACAGGTTTTTAACAAAAGGTAATTTTAACTGGAAAAATGGAATAAAAGATGGAGAAGTTTTATGGAGTCCAGATACTCGTGGTAGATTTTTAATTTCTTGGACACCTAAAAAAGAATTGCAAAATAAGAGTTATATTAAGAACGGAAGGAAACATCCAGGTAATGATCATATTGGTGCTTTTGGTTGTGACAGTTATGATATATCTGGTACAGTAGGTGGTGGAGGGTCTAATGGTGCGTTGCACGGAGTTACTCGTTTTAATATGGATGACGCTCCAAGTAATGAGTTTTTTTTAGAGTATGTAGCTAGACCTCAGACAGCTGAGATATTTTTTGAAGAAGTATTAATGGCTTGTGTTTTTTACGGAATGCCAATTTTAGTAGAAAATAACAAACCTAGATTATTATATCATTTTAAAAATAGAGGTTATAGAGCGTATAGTATAAATAGACCAGATAAAACTTATAATAAACTATCTAAAACTGAAAAAGAATTAGGTGGTATACCAAACTCCAGTGAAGATGTAAAACAATCGCACGCATCTTCTATTGAATCTTACATAGAAAAACACGTAGGATTAGATTTTAGTGGAGATTATAGAGACCCTGATTTAATAGGAAATATGTATTTTAGTCGTACTTTAGAGGATTGGGCGCGTTTTGATATTAACAATAGAACTAAGTTTGATGCTACGATCAGTTCTGGTCTAGCTTTAATGGCTATTCAGAAACACTTATATCAGGCGGTTAAAAAAGAATCAAAAATAAAGTTTAACTTTGCAAGATATGACAATAAGGGAAGTTACAGCAAAATTATAAGGTAAATGCAAGATGTAAAAATAGACATTAATCCTATGGGATTTCCAAGTCAGTTTGTTTCTGATTCCACAAAGAAATCACTTGAGTTTGGATTACAGATAGGACAAGCTATTCAATACGAATGGTTCAGAAAAGACGGAAATACAAATAGATTTTATAATCAATGGGGTGACTTTCATAGACTAAGACTTTATGCTAGAGGAGAACAATCTGTTTCTAAGTATAAAAATGAATTAGCAGTTGATGGTGATTTAAGTTATCTTAACTTAGATTGGACACCAGTTCCTATTATTCCTAAGTTCGTAGATATTGTAGTTAATGGTATGTCTGATAGAATTTTTCAGGTAAATGCCTACGCACAAGATGCTATGTCAATGGATAGAAGAAATGAATATCAGCGTATGATTGCTGCTGATATGGCTTCTAAAGAATTAATTACTCAAGTAAACAAAGATTTTGATGTAGACGCATTCTCTAGTAATGTAGATGAGTTACCTAACGACAGTGAGGAACTTGCTTTGCATATGCAAATGAAGTATAAACCATCAATAGAAATAGCAGAAGAAGAAGCTATTAATACTGTATTTGAAGAAAACAAATATTTAGAAATTAAAAGACGTTTAGATTACGATCAAACAGTTTTAGGTATTTCTGTAGCTAGACATTCTTTTTTACCAGGTGATGGAATTAAAATTGATTATGTAGATCCAGCTAACTTAGTTTATAGTTATACTGAAGATCCTCATTTTAAAGATTGTTTTTATTGGGGTGAAATTAAAACTCTACCTATTATTGAATTAAAGAAAATAGATCCTACTTTAACTAATGAAGATATGGAGGAAATTTCTAAATATAGTCAAAGTTGGTATGATTATCATAATACTTCTCAATTTTATAATAACAGTTTATTTAGTAAAGACAGTGCTACTGTTTTGTTTTTTAACTACAAAACAACAAACACTTTTACATATAAGAAAAAAATTAATAATGTAGGTGCTGAAAAAGTTATTGAAAAAACTGATCAATTTGATCCTTCTGTTGAAATGATGGAAGAAGGTAATTTTGAAAAAGTTTCAAAAACTATTGATGTTTGGTATGAAGGTGTAATGGTTATGGGAACTAATATTATTCTTAAATGGCAAATGGCTGAAAATATGGCTAGACCACAATCCGCTAGTCAGAATGTATATCCTGAATTTATAGCTTGTGCGCCAAGAATGTATAAAGGTGTTTTAGAGTCTTTAGTTAGNCGAATGATAACCTTTGCTGATTTAATTCAGATAACTCATTTAAAGCTACANCAAGTGCTTTCTAAGGTGGTTCCAGACGGTGTCTTTATAGATGCAGATGGATTAAACGAAGTAGATTTAGGAAATGGCGCTGCTTACAATCCTGAAGATGCATTAAGAATGTATTTTCAAACAGGTAGTGTTATTGGTAGAAGTTATACTCAAGATGGAGATTATAATCAAGCTAAAATTCCTATTCAACAATTAACTGCTAGTTCTGGTCAATCAAAAATTCAAAGTTTAATTGGTACTTATAATCATTATTTAAATATGATTAGAGATGTAACCGGATTAAATGAAGCTAGAGATGGATCGTTGCCAGATGAAAACTCATTAGTAGGGTTACAAAAAATGGCTGCTTTAAATAGCAATACAGCTACAAGACATATATTACAAGCTGGTTTAAGCATTACTCAAAATTTAGCAACTGCACTATCTTCAAGAATTGCAGATGTTTTAGAGTATGCAGACTTTAGAGATGAATTTATAAATCAAATTGGAAAATATAACGTTTCGGTTTTAAATGAAATTAAAAATTTATATTTAAGTGATTTTGGTATTTTTATAGAAGTAACTCCTGATGAAGAGGAAAGAGCTATGCTAGAGAAAAATATTCAAATGGCTTTACAAAGAGATTCTATTAACTTAGAAGATGCAATTGATATTAGAGAAATTAAAAACTTAAAGGTTGCTAATCAAGTACTAAACTTAAGAGAAAAAGAAAACAAGAAGCTGAAGAAAAATCAAAAGCAGCTGCTGCACAACAACAAGCGCAAATTAATCAGCAATCTCAACAGATGGCTGCACAAGCTGCAATGCAAAAATTACAAGCTGAAACTCAAGCTAAACAACAATTGCAACAAAGTGATATGCAATTTCAAATTGAAAAAATGAGAGGTGAAGCTTCTATTAAATCTGAACTAATGCAGTTAGAATTTGATTTACAAATGCAATTAAAAGGAGTAGAAGTATCTGCACTACAAGAAAGAGAAACACAAAGAGAAACAGCAAAATCAGATAGAATAAGTCAAACTAACACAGAACAATCAAAATTAATTCAGCAACGTAAAAATAACACTGCTCCAATTAAGTTTGAATCTAAAGAAGATAGTTTAGATGGTTTTGATTTAGCTGAATTTGAGCCAAGGTAATATACCTTAAAAATATAATTAAATTAATACTAACTTTGTAAAAATTAAATCAAATGGAATTCAAACAAGTAAAAGAGGTTACGCCGTTAGAAGCGAAATCCAAACAAGAAGTTGAACAAGATCTTTTAAACAAACACGAGGAAAGTTTAAAAGTTTCTGAGTTTAGCGAAACAAAATCTGAAACACCAGTAATTGATGTTCCAGAAACTAAAGTTGAAAATACTCAAGAGGTTAATGAAGATGTTTCATTACCTGAGTTAAAAGACGAAGATGTTCTTTCTTATATTAAAGAAAGATATAATAAAGATATTTCTTCAGTAGATGAATTATTTTCAGAAAGAAAAGAAAATGAAGCATTGCCTGATGAAGTATCAAAATATTTAGAGTTTAAAAAAGAAACTGGTAGAGGTTTTGAAGATTTTATTAAAGCAAATAAAAGCTATGATAATTTAAATGACAATCAAATACTAGCAGAATATTATTCTCTAACTGAATCTGAATTAGATTCCGAAGATATTCAATATCTAATGGAAGATAAATTTGGGTATGATGAAGATGTAGATGAAGAAAGAGATATTAAGAAAAAAAATATCTCCAAAAAAAAAGAACTTGCAATAGCTAAAAAGTATTTAAGTAAGCTATCGGATACATATAAAACTCCTCTTGAGTCAAGTGGGGGTTCGTTTTCGGAAGATCAGCTTAAAGAATTTAACGCTTACAAGGATTACGTTCAAGAGGCTCGAACTGAAGTAGATGCCAATAAAAGAAAATCTGAATATTTTCAGAAAAAAACAGAAGACGTTTTTAACTCTGAATTCAAAGGTTTTGAGTTCACAGTAGGAGATAAAAATGTAGTTTATTCTTCTGGAGATGCAAATGAAATTAAATCAAAACAACTAAACGTACAGACTTTTATAGATCAGTACTTAGGTGAAGATGGTTTAATTAACGATGCAAAAGGTTGGCACAAAGCATTAAATGCCGCAATGAACCCAGACAAACTAGCTCAATATTTTTATGAGCAAGGAAAAGCTGATGCCATAGGAGATGTTTCGAAAAAAAGTAAAAACATTAATATGAATTTGAGGCAAACACCTCAATCAGCTCCACAGACAGGGTTTCAAGCACGAGCAGTTGGTCAAGATTCAGGCAGAGGCTTAAGAATTAGAAGTAGAAATAAAAATAATTAATAATTAAAAATTTAAAAATTTAAAAAATGGCAGGATCAGTAGCAGGAAATCCTACTTTTGCACTACAGCCTAGTGCAGAACAGGTAGTATTACAATCAAACTATATCACAAATTTTGATTTCTTAAATCAATATTTACCAGATACTTATGAAAAAGAATTTGAAAGATATGGAAACAGAACAGTAGCATCATTCTTAAGAATGGTAGGCGCTGAAATGCCTTCTAACTCAGACCTTATCAAATGGGCAGAGCAAGGAAGGTTACACACTAAGTATTCTAACGTAACTTCAGCAGGAGCTGCAGGAGCAAATACAGCAGTGTTAACTATTAATGACACATTGATTCCAAACACTGGTACAATTGCATTAAGAGTAGGTCAGACAATTATGATTTCTGACAATACAGGAGCTTCAGTTTTAAATAACAAAGCTTTAATTACAGCAGTAGATACAGCTAACGCAACTATTACAGTAGCTTATTATGAAGCAGCTGGACAAGCAGTAGCAGTAGGAATTGTAACTTCTTTATTTGTTTATGGTTCTGAATTCCAAAAAGGTTCAAGCGGTATGCAAGGTCAACTAGAAGCTGACGATGTTATCTTTAGCAATTCACCAATTATCATTAAAGACCGTTACGCAGTATCTGGTTCTGATATGGCTCAAATTGGATGGATTGAAGTAACTACAGAAAACGGCGCAACTGGTTTCTTATGGTATTTAAAATCTGAACACGAAACAAGACTAAGATTTGAAGATTACTTAGAGACAGCAATGGTGGAAGCAGTTCCAGCAATCGCAGGAAGTGGTGTTGCAGCAATTGCAGCAGGTGTAGCTTCAGGAGTAGGTAACAAAGGATCTGAAGGTTTATTCTATGTAGTAAATAACAGAGGAAATGTATGGTCAGGTGGAAACCCAAGTACATTAGCTGAATTTGATTCTATTATCCAAAGATTAGACAAACAAGGATCTATTGAAGAAAATGTTATTTTCTTAAACAGAGAGTTTGGATTTGATATTGATGATATGTTAGCTTCTCAAAATTCTTATGGTGCAAATGGCACTTCTTATGGTCTTTTTGACAATGATAAGGATATGGCATTAAACTTAGGGTTTACAGGATTTAGAAGAGGATATGACTTTTACAAGTCTGACTGGAAATACTTAAACGATCCTACAATGAGAGGTGGTTTAGTAGGTGGAAAAATCAACGGTATTTTAGTACCAGCTGGTTCAACTACAGTTTATGACCAAGTACTTGGTAAAAACGCTAAAAGACCATTCTTACACGTAAGATACAGAGCTTCAGAAACTGAAGACAGACGTTATAAAACTTGGATTACAGGTTCTGCAGGTGGAGCAGCTACTTCTAGCTTAGATGCAATGGAAGTAAACTTCTTATCAGAAAGAGCTTTATGTACTTTAGGTGCTAATAACTTCTTCTTATTTAAACAATAAGAATAACAATTTGTAATTTTTACCCTCGTTTTAAAACGGGGGTAACTATTACTTTATAAACTTTAAATTAAATCAAATGAAAAAATTAAATAAAACTGTCTTAAAAGACAAAACATATAAATTAACAGGAGATGTTGCTCCTTTAAGCCTTATGATTCCAGCTAGAAATAGCAGAAGATCACCGTTAATGTATTTTGACGAAGAACAAGGTATCAACAGACCTTTGCGTTATGCAAAAAACCAAAAAAGTCCTTTTGAGGACGAACAAGATGGAAATGCTATTTTAGAACCAATTGTGTTTGAAGATGGTTTTCTTTTTGTGCCAAAAACAAATCCTGTACTACAAGAGTTTTTATCTTTACATCCTTCTAATACACATTTATTTATTGAGGTTGATAAAGAAATAGATGCTAATGTTGATGTTGAGTATTTAGACTATGAATTAGAAGCTCAGGTTTCTGCAAAAGATTTAAGTCTTGAATTAATGGAAACAATAGGTAGAGTAGTTATAGGTTTGAATGTAGATAAATTAAGTTCTGCAGAGTTAAAAAGAGATATTAGGTTATTTGCAAAAAGATATCCTCAAGATTTCTTAGAGTCTCTTAACGATCCATTATTGATTATGCAAAACAAGTGTTCTCAATTTTTATCTAACAGTTTAATTATAATGAAAAACGAAAAAGACGTTTATTATAACTTAAAACAAAATAAGAAAAAACTTTTAACTGTTCCTTATGGAGAAGATCCTTTATTTATACTGGCATCATTTTTTCAAAGTGATGAAGGACAGCAAGTTTTTACTTTATTAAGTAATAGATTAAAAAAAGTAGACGAATAAAAACAACTAACTTTAAAAGAAGGCTCTAGAAATAGAGTCTTTTTTTTTTACTATATTTGTAGAAACAATTAATAAAAAACATATAATGTCAAAACTTATATCTATACCTATTTCTCTTCAAGTAGATTCAGGTACTCAATCAACACTTACTTCAGGTACAGCAACGGCTTATGTAGCTAACGCATTAACTGATGCTACAAAAGACTTTGTAACTCTAGGAGTTAAAGAAGGTGATACAGTAACAGACACTGTAAATAATGACACAGCTTTAGTTATTCTTGTTGCACCAGGAGGTGATACAGCAGTTTTAACTTTAGATGCAGATATTTTTTCAGCAGCTAACGAAACTTACAATATATCTGTTCCTGCAAATGTTCTTTGTCAAGATAATCAAAATTTTATTGCTAGCGTAAGTATTGGAGATTTTGTATTTAATACAACAGACAGTACATCTGCTCAAGTAACATCAATAGTAAATAATAAAAGAGTTAATTTAGATAGTTCAATAATGGCTATTGGAGAAACATATACTGTAAATAGTGGGTCGCAATCTAGTCCTCTTATAGTAAACGTAGATTCAGTTGTTACAAGCGCTTACGCTTCAGCTACTTCAACTAAAATATATTGTAAAGGAGATTATGTAATTACATTAGCTAATACAAGTGACTTTAATGAGTATGCTAATAAAGCAATACAAGATGCTTTAATATCATCTTATGATTCATTAAGTACTGTTGAAAAGGTAATAATAACACCTCCAACAGTAGTATTTACTACATCAGCTATAGCATAAAACACAATAGTTTATTTAAATTATAGAGAGGTTTCAATAAAATGAAGCCTCTTTTTTTTTTCGTATCTTTGTTTAAATAACAATTTGAAATGATTAACACAGTAAGAGCAACAGTCTTGTCAATTGCAAATAAAAACAATTACGGATATATAACTCCTAGTGATTTTAACTTATATGCAAAACAAGCTCAACTAGATATATTTGAAGATTATTTTTATCAATACAACAGCTGGATTATAAAACAAAATGCTCGTGTATCTGGTAGTGAATATGCAGATATTTTAAAAGGATTAGTAGAAGTAATTGATAGTTTTTCTGAAACAAGAGGGTTAACTACATCTGGTATTAATTTATATAATTTACCAGAAAATTATTATTTAATTAATAAAATAAATTACTATCCTAATGCAGTTTTTTCTTCAACTACTACGGCAGCTGGAGCAAACACTTTAACAGATACTAACGCAACGTTTACTACAACTGGTACGGTATTACCGGGTCAGTTTGTTACTAATACTTCTTTAACTAGTGTATCAGCTGGTTTTGGAGCTTATATAGTTAGTGTAGATTCAGAAACACAATTAACATTGTCTGAGAATCCATTTGGTAGTGCTGCAACAGTTGGAAATTCTTATACCATTGTTACTACAACTGGTATTAGAGAAGTAGAAAGAGTTTCTCAAAATAAAATATTTTATTTAAACTCATCTTCATTAACTTCTCCTAATATTTCTTATCCAGCTTATGTTTTAGGTGGCGCAAATAATCTTTTAACAGGTAATACCATTACAGTATATCCTGAAACTATTATTGGTGCTGGTAAAATTTTATCACAATATATAAGATATCCTTTAGATCCAAATTGGACTTATAGTTCATTGACAGGTGGCGAACCTGTTTTTGATGAGGGTGCAGCAGATTATCAAGACTTTGAACTTCCTGATTCTGATGAGCCTAATTTAGTAAACAAAATATTACAATATGCTGGTGTATCTATTAGAGATAAAGACATAGCTGTTTTTGGTAATATTCAAGAACAAGAAGATAATCAACAACAATCATAAGCTATGGCATATATAACAGACTATCAATATTATGAAAACGGAGGAGTAAATCCTACGAACTCAAACTGGGGGTCATATCAATTTGTATCATTAGACGATATAGTAACTAACTTTATGTTAATGTATGTTGGTAATGATAAATTAATAAACAATGTAGAAAAATATAATATTTTATTTCACGCAAAAAGAGGAATTCAAGAATTGAATTATGATGCAATGAAAGAAATAAAAATACTAGAGCTTAGTGTATGTGATCAATTAAGGTATGTTTTACCTCCTGATTATGTAAATTGGGTAAGAATTTCTGTATATCAAAATGGTGTATTAATGCCATTAACTGAAAATATACAAACAAATTGGAGTAATTCTTATTTACAAGATAATGACTGTAAAATATTGTTTGATGAAAATGGAAATATATTAAAACCTGAAAACTCTACTATAGATATGGATAGAATTTCTGGAAGTAAAAAAAGTCTTTATTTAAATTCAAATAGTAGTCAAGATGGTAATATGGGTTACAATGTTGATGGTGCTTGGTTTTTTGACTATAGTATTGGTCAGCGTTATGGTCTTAATACAGAGACTGCAAATTCTAATCCTACGTTTACAATTAACAAAGCATCTGGAGTAATTAATTTTAGTTCTGGAGCTTCTGATAAACTAGTTATTCTAGAATATGTTTCAGATGGTATGGAGAATGGTGTAGACTCACAGATTAATTTAAATAAATTATTTGAAGATTTTATCTATGCTTATATTAAATATGCTATATTAACTAGCAAATACGGTGTTCAAGAATATATAATTAATAGAGCTAAAAAAGAAAAAACAGCTTTATTAAGAAACGCCAAAATAAGATTAAGTAACATACATCCAGGAAGATTGTTAATGAATCTTAGGGGTCAAGATAAATGGTTGAAATAATATGCCACAGTTTACAAGAAATTTTATAAAAGGAAGAATGAATAAAAGCGTTGATGAACGATTAGTTCCTCAAGGTGAATATATTGATGCTTTAAATTGTAGGCTTGGATCTACAGAAAACACTGAAATAGGTGCTGTAGAAAATTCTTTAGGAAATACAAAACTTACAACTTTAACTTATGAAGGATTAGCATTAAGCTCTCAAGCAAAATGTATTGGAGCTTATGAAGATGGTGGTGAGGAAACTATGTACTGGTTTATAAATGATCCAGCAAACGTAAATTCAAATACTGGTAAAGTTGATATGATAGTATCATATAATACTAAATTAGATTTGTTATTCTATCACGTTATATCTACTAGTCTTTTAAACTTTGATGATACTTATTTAGTTACAGGTATTAATCTTATAGATGGGTTATTGTTTTTTACAGATAATTTAAATCCTCCTAGAAAAATAAATATAAACAGAACATATCCATATCCAATAAACGATGTTGATCAAGTTACTGAACAAGATATAGGTGTTATTGTAGCGCCACCTTTATTTGCGCCTACACTTACACCAACTCAACAAGGCGGAGGAGAAAATTATATGACAGATATAATGATTTCTTTTGCATATAGATATAAGTATGAAGACAACGAGTATTCTGCTGTTTCTCCTTTTTCACCAATATCTTTTTCACCAGGACCATTTCAATTAGATTTTTCTACCTATGATAATATAGGTATGCAAAATGTATTTAATAGTGTTATTATGAAATTTAACACAGGTGGAAAAAATGTAAAAGGAATAGATTTATTATTTAAGTCAACAAATTTTGCAGCAATAAATGTTATTGAAAGATTTAATAAATTAGATCAAGGTTGGTTAGATAATGTTGAACAAACATTTCAATTTACAAATCAAAAAATATATACTGTTTTACCAGAAGCTCAGCTTTTAAGACTTTTTGATAATGTGCCTAAAATTGCACAAGCTCAAACACTTATGGGTAATAGACTTATGTATGGCAATTATGTTGATGGATATAATATTACAAATCAAAATGGTCAAGATGTATATTTAGACTATAGTTTAGATTTAATATCAGAAAATTTAGATGCTGGGGAAACTCCTTCAGTAAATACTACTTTTAATTATAGTATAAACGGATCAGTTTCTGTTATTAACGGAACAGCTACATACGATACAACTGGGTTTGATTTAAAAGCTGGTTCTCAAATAGGTATTTCTTTTAATTTAGGTCATTCTCAATTTTCTGGAGCTGCTGAATATGTAGATGGAACAGAACCTTTAAATAAATATGAATCTACGTTTTTATTTAACGTTCAAGAAGACTTTTCTAATGCTTATGATTTAGTTAATTCTCCATCATTTATAGCTGCAATGTCTGAATTTGTTGCGCCTTCTAGTTCTACTTGTTTTTCTCAATTATGTTCTACAGGATGTGAAAGTGGTACATCAGTTACAGATTTAATTAACTGTGGTGTTGTTGCTAAAACAAGTTGGTATAAAGTAGGTTTTGGAATATCTGGTACAAATCAAGGTATTGTAATTGGATCTACTCCTGGTAGTAATAGTTTTTCTTTAACTGTACAAGCAATAAAATATGAAAAATATGATACAACTGTAACACCTAATGTGGGGTTAGGAATTTTTGCTTATGAATATTTTACTGTAATACAATCAGAATTCCTTTACAGTTTAGATTCTTCAAAAAGCAGTTTACATAGTGATAGAGATTATGAAGTTGGTATTGTATATGAAGATAATTATGGAAGAGCAAGTACCGCTTTAGTAGATACAAATAATACAGTATATATTCCTTGTGACAATTCTATTACAAAAAACACAATTAAAGTTACACTAAATAGTTACCCTCCTTTTTGGGCTACTAAATATAAGTTTGTTTTAAAACCATCTAAAGACGAATACAGAACAGTTTACTCTAATATATTTTTTCAAGAAGAAGAAACTGGTAATGTGTGGTTTAAATTAGAAGGAGATAATAAATCTAAAGTTGTTTTAGATGAAAACTTAAAAGTTAAAACAGATACCAATGGGCCAGTACTTAGATGTGTTGAAACAAAAGTTTTAGATTATGGAAGTCAAGTAGAAAACTGGCTTTGTCAAAGAGCAAGCGATGGTACTTTAATAGATGACACTTGTTCTCAACCAACAGGAGTTTATATGCAACTTAGACCAAGTAATTTTTCAGCTGGTATTGCAGAAGATGCATTAATAAATACTGGGGAAGATGGATGTAAAGGATCTTATTGTGCTGTAAAGTATGATGTATCTATTCCTAATCCAGATACAACTGGACCAACAAATTTATTTATACCATATACTATACCAGCAGGAAGTCTTGTTACAATAAAACTTGAAGCAAATAGATTTAAAAGAGGATCTAAATGTGGAGGTAGACGATATCTTTTTGATAAAACTTTTACAGCAAGTCAAGATTATGATAGTATGTATGCTTTTGTAGAAGGTGATAATATTGATTTAACAGCTGGAATTAGTTCAGGAAGTGACGACACTATAAATAACGTTAATCAACCTAGTACATTATATCCTTATTTTACATCATTAGCAACTGGAGGTCAAACCTACATTACTTTTCAAACAGATGCTGCAAACGGTAAAATGTATCTTGTTTTTCAAAATGGAACTCCTAATTGTGGATCACCAAATAAAAGAAATTCTTATGGTAATGTACAAGTTATAGCTCAAAGAGCAACTACATTAATGGTTTTTGAAACTGAAGCAAAAGATGCTAATACTGAGCTTTATTATGAAAACGAGCAAGTTTTTAATATAACTGGAGGGTATCATCAATCAGGAACAGATGCTACTGATCAAAATCAAACAGTAAGTTTACCAGCTGTAGTTAATTTAACTTTTTCTAATTGTTTTACTTTTGGAAATGGAGTAGAGTCTAATAGAGTATTAGATGCTTTAACTACACCTAGTTTTACTATAGGCGAAAAAGTAACTTCTGTTTCTCAAGAAGAATACAAAGAAGTTCATAGATTTAGTGATATAACATATAGTGGTAATTTTAATAAAGAATCTAATGTAAATAAGTTAAACGAGTTTAATTTATCTTTAGGTAATTATAAGGCTTTAGAAAGTTCTTATGGTCCAATTAGAAAATTACACTCAAGACAAACAGACATACTTACTTTACAAGAAGATAAAATATCTTATGTATTAGTAGAGAAAAATTTACTTTCTGATGCTGCAGCTGGTGGAGCTGTAACTTCAATACCTGAAGTTTTAGGTACTCAGTTAGCCAGAATAGAAGAGTATGGTATAAGTAATAATCCTGAAAGCTTTGCTTCTTATGGTTATGATGTATATTTTACTGATGCTAAAAGAAGTTCTGTTATAAATATTAGAGGTGGAGTAAATGCTAAGTCAGATAAACTACAAGTTATATCTTCATTAGGTATGCGTAGTTGGTTTAGAGATTTATTTACAGAAAGTTTTGATACTCAAAAATTAGGAGGATATGATCCTTATATGAATGAGTTTGTTTTAAGTAGTAATACAGAAAAAGTACCAGTCCCACCAACAAATAGAGATTGTGGTTATGAAGTTAGACAGTCTAACTCAAGTGAAGCTACATCTTTTAATATAGATTGTACATCACTTATAGGTGATGTTGCTTGTGTTTATAATTTTGATTCAGGCTCTGCTGTTTTATTAGTTAATTACAATGGTGTTGCTGTTGTTAATCAAACAATAAGTGGAACAGGAACTGTAACTTGGAATAAAGGACAATCTTTCCCAACTGCTGCTCAAGTAACTATTACACCTACAGCTGCAACATACTCATTATCATTA
>JGI24005J15628_10001295_pt1 | contig 13433 bp, 19 predicted proteins | sample LinPmetageLP40_FD_15628 | JGI IMG/M metagenome (IMG submission 15628)
GTAACTTAGGAGACTCTATATACCATGCCAACTTTTTAGAGTTAGTAAAAGAAAGTAAACTAGTTGCTAAATCTGTTATCATTACTACCAATGGCAGCCGTAAAAGTAAATCATGGTGGAAAAAACTTAATGCGATACTAGACGATAAGGACAAAATAACATTTAGCATTGATGGTACTCCAGATAACTTTACCCAATATCGTATTAACGGAGATTGGCCTAGTGTTCGTGTTGGTATAGGCGAATGCGTATTAGGTCCAGCAAAAGTAGTATGGAAATATATCCCATTTAAGTTTAATGAAAATGATATAGAATCTACACGGTTACTATCAAATAAACTAGGAATAGACGAGTTTAAAGTTGAGCCCAGTGACAGATGGAATGAAAAAGACGAGAGTATTGACACTCTACGTCCTACATTAGAGTCGTTAGTAGGCGCCAGGGATATTGTACAAAGAGACTTTGAAACTACTCCTAATAGAGATTTTGTTATAGATCCTAAATGCAAAAATAACAGACATCATTTTATTAGCAGTGACGGCTACTATTCACCGTGCTGTTATAGCAAACACTATAACTTTTATTATAAGAGTCAATGGCGTAAAAATAAAGAGGACCATAATATTAAAACTAGTAAATTAAGTAATCAAATTAGCATGTTTAATAGTTTCTATGCTACAATACAGACTAGTAGACCAGATTATTGCTTATTTAATTGCGGGACCGCCGTGGCTAAACAAATTCAAGAGGTATTAAATGAATAAAGAATATAGTGCAGATTTACAAAAGTTATTCTTAGAAATGATGATGCAAGATGCACAGAATTATGTGCGAGTACAAAACATCTTTAATGCAGAAAACTTCGACAGGAGTTTGAAGGATACTGCTGACTTTATAAAGGCACAATGTACAGATCATACTACAATGCCTACTTATGAAATGATTAAAGCAAAAACTGGATTAGAACTAAAGCCAATTCCTGAAATGGCAGAAGGACACAATGACTGGTTCATGTTGGAGTTTGAGGGATTTACTAGACGTAACGAACTTGAAAGAGCAATATTAAAAAGTGCAGACTTACTTGAGAAAGGCGAGTATGATCCAGTTGAGAAGTTAATTAAAGATGCAGTACAAATAAGTCTTACAAAAGATATGGGAACAGATTACTTTGAAGATCCTAGAGCAAGACTTATGGCACTTAAAGATAACAATGGACAAGTAAGTACAGGATGGGCAAACTTAGATAGAAAACTGTTTGGTGGTATGAACAAAGGTGAACTTAATATCTTTGCAGGTGGTAGTGGCAGTGGTAAGAGTTTGTTTATGCAGAACTTGGCAGTAAATTGGATAACACAAGGACTTAGTGGAGTTTATTTAACACTAGAACTTAGTGAAGGTCTGAGTGCTATGAGAATAGATAGTATGTTAACAAATGTGAGTACTAAAGAAGTATTTAAAGACTTAGATAATGTTGAAATGAAAGTTAGGATGACTGGAAAGAAGTCAGGTAAGTTACAAATTAAGTACATGCCTGCACAAAGTACAGTTAATGACATTAGAGCATACTTAAAAGAACTTGAGATTACAAAAGGATTTAAAGCAGAGTTTTTATTAATTGATTATTTAGATCTATTAATGCCAGTTAGTGCTAAAGTAAGTCCAAATGATTTATTTGTTAAAGACAAATATGTAAGTGAAGAATTAAGAAACTTAGCAAAAGAATTAAATTGTATATTCGTAACGGCTTCGCAGTTAAACAGAAGTGCAGTAGAAGAGATTGAGTTCGACCACAGTCATATTAGTGGGGGTATTAGTAAGATTAATACTGCTGACAATGTGTTTGGTATATTTACAAGTAGAGCAATGAGAGAACGTGGTAGGTATCAACTACAGTTAATGAAAACTAGAAGTAGTAGTGGAGTTGGTCAAAAGGTAGACTTAGAATTTGATCTTGAGAGTTTAAGAATTAGAAACTTAGATGAAGATGAAGATGGCAACAGACCACAAGGTAATATAATGGGTCAAATTAAACAAAACTCAGAAGGTAGTACAGACCAAGAGGTTGGTAAGATTACTGCAAGTGTACAAAGTAGTAAACTTAAAGATATGTTGGCAGGGTTGAAGAATGAATGACCGAATTTTGTAGACATCTAAGTAATGCATTTGTAATTAACAACAACGGATCAAACTTCACTACAAGTCCTTGTTGTTATTTTATAGACAACGACATAGTTAGCGATTTAACTACATTACCTGCCTTACAAGAAAAATGGAAGTCAAGCGACTTACAAACCAATTGCCGTATTTGTTTAGATCAAGAAGAACAAAAGCAAACTAGTTACAGACAGGCTGGGTTTGATATAATGGATAACTCGTTAAAGTTGCAGATGCTTACAATAGCAGTAACCAAACAATGCAATCTTGCTTGTACGAGTTGTGGTAGTCATAGTAGTAGTTTTTGGCATGATGAAAATGTGCGAAATGGAATAGCATCAGGCCCGTTTATTGATAGAAAAGGTGTAAATGCTGACTTAAAATTAATAGAATGGTTCGATAGTTTAGATACCACAAATTTAAAGTATATAAAATTTGGCGGCGGAGAACCATTAATGAATAATACACACATAAAGATCCTAGAACTAATCACTAACCCACAGGATATTATTGTACAATACACCAGTAATTACACACTTTTTCCTACTGCAAAAACACTTGCTCAATGGGATCGTTTTAAATTAGTTAAGTGGATAGGTAGTATAGATGGAGTAGGAAAGCATTTTGAATATTTACGTTGGCCTGGGCAGTTTAATATTATAGAACAAAACATTACTAGAGGAATACAGGATTGTCCTAGCAATGTAATGTTTGGAATAGAACATACACTTAATCCTTTTAACGTATATTACTACGATAAGATAAAACAATGGTTTGATAATACAATGGCTGCAAATAGGTTTGGTGACACAAGTGATTTTAATATTCATCCGTGTTCGGGAAACATCGGTATAGAAAAAACACCTCCTTTGTTGAGAGAAAGCATAAAACAAAAGTACGGAGAAAATCATCTAATAAGTATCATGTTAGATCAATACCCGTACACTGAACATACATCTGCAATTAAATGGGTAGAAAAACTAGATAAATGGAGAAATCTTCAATGGGACACAACTTTCAATGACGTTGCCAAATATTTTAATAGCCACTGATTTTGCTTGCGGTGGCATTATTGTTACTATATTAAACAATAAACAAATCATCTGGAATCCTCGTTTACAAGGCAGTGTTGATGGCCCTGAACATCAACTATTAAAATATCTAAAGGGTTTTGATCAGGCTATTAAAGAATGTAAACCAGATGTTTGGTATCATACGCATGAGGATAACATACCATTAGAGTATTTCGATAAAAAGTTAATAGTTACAACAGAGGATATTAGAAGCAGGTATATAATATTTCTAAGATGTCATAAGTTTGTAAATCCAAACTGGATCGAAAACGACACACTTGAATCAATTGATAAGATTAGAGAGTTAGCCAAGGCATATGCTATACCAAGAATAACAAAGACTCAACCAGGATGTAAAAGTATAGAACTAATAGATTTACTTAATGACAATCATAAATTATTTAATACAAGTGATAAACAATGGGAAAGTTGGAAAAAGGCAAATAGTTATTTGTATGAATCACACAGGTGGTTACAAAAAAGATTTGACGAGGCAGTATGGGAAATAGAAAATCAGCAACCTTATCGATATTTATAACGACTTGTAGTAAAAACTTATAAAACCACAATATATAGTCAAACAAAAAACAGAATACCTATTTATGGCATCAATAAGCATCTATGCTATTATTACTATTGACATGTTAAGCCTAAATAGTAGACTGGTTATGTGCGTAGGACCACTGCTGGTATAACAGAAAGGAGATCCATATGGATATCTTAACAAACATCAAAGGATGGGCGAATGCCCTAACAGAAGTAGCAGTATCGTTACTTGCATTAGGCATTGTACTTGAAGTCTTAGTCGGCGGACAGAACGTTCCATTTTGGCCTGACATTGCAGTAATAGGCAATGTGCAATCTATAATTGCAGGCTTTTCAGCACAGGGCTTAGTTGGCCTAGTTGCTATCTGGGTTTTATATCACATTTACAAATCTAAATAGAAATATAGAACTGTTACAATTATTGTAGCAGGGTGTTCCTAGCCGAGTGCCCTGCTATAATTTATTTTATATGTTATCTTTGTTTGGCTCTATTGAGCCGTTACCAAATAAATCAACTGCTTTCCAAGACAAGTAAATCTTATACTTAGGAATTTTTGGATCTGCATCCTGCATGCCTAATAAGAAGACCTTGTCTGATGCAATCTTAGCCAACTTAACAAGTTCACTATCTTGTTTATCGCCTTTTTTCCAACGGTACTGTCTTATAGTTTTATATAGTAAGTCGTGAATAATTGCTGCTCTTGCTACATCAAATGGTGCTATTAACCACCACATTGCTCTTGGCACAGATGCTAAATCAGTTACAAATCCATGTGGTACTGTAATAGTTTGGTTAGTAACTTTAATTCCTACACCTTTTAGTGCTTTTATATCTTCGGCTGTTAAATCTTCTGTAGTATATGATAAACTTCTACCAAGTACCCATTTTCTAGGTGGATTAAACTCTGCCATTATTTTATTATTAAACTGTCCCATGATATAATACCCTCTCTTGCAAATTTATTTATATGTAGGGGTTTCAATTGACATAATGCCCTACTCATGTTATACTGTATTTAACGATAAATACTAAAAAGTAAATGGATATAGTAATGAGAAAACAAACCAGAAGTATATTACAAGAACTTAATTCGGTTGTTCATGAAAGAGATCGTAAACATCTGATTGAAAGTCGTGGAAACAATATTATACAAAGTGCAATAAACTTAATAGAAGAAATTTATCGTAACTACGACGAAGAAACTTCTGGCGATTTAGAACGTAGAATTATTAATAGTATTAAACATAGGGACGGTAGAAAATTTACCCGTGGAATTGATAGGATTAATGAGGTAAGACATGATAATTAAAGAAGGCGGAAATATATTTAAAGATGAGGAAGGTAAGCCAGTTACACAACGTATCAGCCAAGGAGACGTAGATCCTACTCTTGCATGGGTCGAAGCAATAACAGGCATACCTCATAAAGATTTTAAACTAGGATCAACTGGTATCAGAAGTACTAGTGGCGACATGGACATTGCAGTTAATCAAGCAGAAGTAGATAAGCAAGAATTGTATAATAAGTTGGCGGCATGGGCAAAACAAAATCATCCTGAAGATGATGTTAGAAAATGGGTAGCAAAGTCAGGCATCAGTGTACATTTTAAAACTCCTATCAACGGAGATCCAAGCCAAGGATATGTACAGACAGATCTAATGTTTGGAGATCCTAGTTGGATGAAGTTTGCATTAAAAGGCAGTGGAGATAATACTCCATACAAAGGATCGCACCGTATGATTCTTCTTGCTAGTATTGCAAAAGCACAAGGTATGATGTGGTCACCTACAAAAGGATTAGTTAACAGAGAAACTAAAGAAGTTATTACAAAAGATCCTAATCAAATAGCACAGATGCTTTTAGGCAAAGGTGCAAAGCAACCTGACCTTGATAGTGTAGAAAGTATTATTACAATGATTAAACCTCGTAGCGATTATGAAACACTAGTAGCAGATGCTAGAGATAATTTTGCTAGAGAAGAACTTACGTTACCAGAGAGTAAACAGTTTTACAGAATGATAGAGTTAGCAGGACTATGAGATTTCACCAATTCAATAAGCCGTTATTATTAGAAGCATCTGCACGTATACAACATGCTGAAGATATTATTTTCTTTGAAGGTTCTGCTGGAGCAATGAGAGTTTTAAATAGTCTTAGGAATTTAGAAAAAGGCGGATACTCTGATGTTACAGTTAAGTGGGATGGCAGTCCTGCAATTATATTCGGACGTAATCAGAACGGAGAATTTATACTTACAGACAAAGGCGGCTTTGTAGCAAAAGGTTATGATGGAAAGGCTACTAGTGCAGAAGCATTAGAAGCAATGTTAAAGGCTAGACCTGGCTATGCTAAAGATCCTAAAGGGTATGGACCTTTTGTTGCAAATATGAAAAATGTATTTGCTATGTATGAAAAGGCAGTTCCAAATACTTACGTAGGATTTTTTAAAGGTGATCTATTATACTTTAACACTCCAAAGATTGAAGAAGGAAGTTATGTATTCAAACCACAAATTGTAACATACTCTGTTGATACAAACAGTGAACTAGGAAAAAAGATTAGTGCAAGTAAAACAGGTGTTGTAGTTCATAGTCAAGTTGGGATAGATGGAACAGAAACTAAACCAACTGATACAGATAATTTTATAGGTAATGAAGTACTTGTTTTTCCTCCAGTAACTGTAGAGAAAGCACCACAGGTTCCAAACGCACCTTTAGACAATGCAGAAAGAATTATAAAGAAAGATGCACAAGCAATAGATAGTCTATTAAATAAAAGCACACTAGGAAGTCTACAGATAACAGACTTTGCAGATATACTTTATGCATATACAAACAGTAAAGTAGACACAGGACTTAGTAACCTAGGCGGTGATTTTGCACAATGGTTAGAGACTACACCAAGAGTAAGTAAAAATAAAAAAGTAAAGATAGCACAATACATTCAAGATAACGCACAAGGTTTTAGTAGTCTTTGGGAAGTAGTAAACACTATTATGAAAGTTAAAGATCAAGTCATACAGGATATGGATAGCCAAAGTTCAACAGTTAAACAGAGTATTAATGGTAATACAGGTGGTGAAGGATATGTTCTAGCAAGTCCAAAAGGTTCTATGAAACTAGTACCTAGGGCAACCTTTAGTGCGGCAAACCGAGCAGTAAAACGGTAGGATAAATACGTTTATGAAGTTTAATGAAATAATAAATGAAGACAGACAAAGAACTGATGAAGTAATTCTTCCAGTAGTCTATGCGGCTAGTCTTGGATATACTGCCTATGAGATTTATAATAATTATAATGCATTTGACTCCGGAAAGATAACTCTCAAAGAACTAGGGGCAAGAGTCGGCGGTGATGTTGCTTTAGCACTTGCAGGCGGCGGACTACTAGCAGGATTTAAGATGGCAGTCAAAGGATTTAAGTTAGCCAAAGGTACTAAAAATCTTAACAAAACAAAAAAAGAAATCAATGACGCAACCAAAGAATTAAATGATTTAAAGAACAAGAAAATAGAACCTAATGCAAAATCAGTAGACAAGTTAAAAAATAAAGCGGCAATAAATGATGCACAAAAAAAATTAGACAACTTAAATTTAAAGCAATCGAATCTAGGACAAAAGATAGGACAACAAAAAAGAATTTTGGGTAAAACAAAAGATTTTTACAAAGGATCTGCCGTTGGTGCGTTGGTTCCAGATAGTTTTGACCCACTAAGAGATCCTACATACAAAGCACTAGGTGGCAAAAGCGATGAACAACCACCAGCAGGTACTGGCATGGATGGCAACGATTCGAAAACACAACCTAAAGTTCCTGGAACGATTTCAACTGATATAGGATATATGCCAGGCAGTAGTGCAGCCAATCTTAGAAAAGGTGCAGTGAAATTTGATAGATCTAAATATCCTGAGATATTTAACAAGTATTCACCAGTTGGTGCATTGGATAATACAAAAGGGGTAGACTATAATAAAGATGATAAAAAAGTAAAGCCTGATGTAAAAAAAGTAAAGCCTGATGTAAAAAAAGTAAAGCCTGATGTAAAAAAAGTAAAGTCTAATAAAGATATTAAGTATGATAGAAATGCAGATGTTACACAAGGTTCAACTATTTCACAGAAACCAGTAGTAAAGTTTAATCCAGTAAACCAAAAGCCTATTACTAATCCAAATCCTACGACTGTCAAAGACAAAGACACTGGTGGCATTATTAATAAAAATATCGATAAGGATTTTATAGAAAAGAATATGCCAGGTAAAACACTGAATAAAAAAGGTGTTATTGTTAAAAAAGAAGATGTAGTTGAAGACTTTGTGTCCGAAGAAAACAAAACGACAAAGTATCAGTTTTTAAATAATGAACTAGCAGAAGCAAAGTATATGAGAACTGACAGAGATACTATAGGTCGTAGTTCTGATAATATCGCACAAGGTTTCTTTGAACACTTGTTAGTGCTACAACAGATGAGATTTGAGAATCCTACCTGGGCACAGAAATATGCTAAAGATACAATGCGTTACATGAGTTTTAATAATGTTAGAACAGGTGCAACAGATCTACACAATTTAGCAAGTATTGTAAACAATCCTGCTAAGTATGCAAGTAAAATTGGAAACAGTTCAGCAACTATAAACGAACTAGGTTTTAAGAGATACCTTAGAAATATTATTAATGGTAAGTATGTTCCAGGACAGGATCGTGCATTCTTTTTAGCAACACAAAAAAGTTTAGGTATTAAGAATAGTTTACTTAAACAAGCAAGAAGAGTTATGAGTGACTACGGAGTTACTAATAAAAACGAAAGAGCATCTGTAAGTACAAGACTTACAAATAGTTTTAGACAAGATAGTAGATATAGAAGTGACGTATTTAAACCATATGCATCTACTATTAAGAAAAACAAAGTTATGCCACCAGAGAAAAAAGGCATGGGCATTGCAGCAAAGACTGCAATCGGTATGGTCGGTGGTGCAGTTGCTGGATATAAACTAGGACAATGGGCGTCTAGTTAATAAATACATATATAGAAACGCAGTAATGCGTAAATAGAAACGGAGAAAAGAAATGCCAGTAGTAACAAGAGTAGGCGGAACTTCGCATATGACAGTTGGTGTACAACACGAAACAGGTTGTCACTGTTACTTATTAACAGTACAAAATGCTTCAAACAGTGCGATTGATCTTAGAGCTGAAGATGATGCAGTTAACGAAACTGTAGAAGCAATAATAATGGATCTTAATCCATTAGCATATTTTATAACAAATTCTAATGCAGGAACAGTAATGTTAATTATGGATAAACAGTTTAATGACCATGCTGATTTACAGACACGCATTAGACGAATAGGTATAGACTCAGGCGCAACAACAACTAGTATTGGACCAAACGATGTTGATATCAGTGGATCAGATGTATTACCAGTTAGAGCATTAGGTGCATTAACAACTGAAGGTGTAATGGCATTTACTGGTGCAACTTAATAGTTTGCAATAAATAACATTAATAGCATTTTACATTAAATGCAAAATTTTTAGAAGGAAAATAAAATGGCAGAATTAACAACTACAAACGTTGGCAATACTTTTAATAGTGGAGCCCAATTTCATCTTACAAAAGCAGCAAAGACAAATATGACTCAGGCTGAATTAGATGCAATGTTAAGATTTATTTCATTGACTACAACAGTTGTTGGAGTGGGTGATGATACAGCAGGTGGATTTAACGCAGGTGCTTCGGATGCAGTTCACATTATAACAGAAGGCGGAGTTGCTCCAGCAGCGGAGTCAAACTTTGGTGTAGGCAGTACTGGAATAACAACTACTGTTGTTTCACTATTTAATAACTTAAATCAAGGTTAGTAATTTTACAAATACTTTTTAAAAAGCACACATTCAAGTGTGCTTTTTTATTGACTTTTAGATAAATAATTGTAAGAACTTTAAAAGTTCTCAATTAACAGGAGATAAAGAAGATGGCAAGTTTAACAAGAGTACATCCTACAACTGCACCAATTAATGTAGAAACAATAGGTCAACCATTACAAATATTCACAATTGATTATATTAATGCAGTGAATGCTGGAAATGGCCCAGAAGGCGTACAAGCACTAGTACAAAATGCAATAATGGCTACTGCTACTATAGTAATAAATGGACCACTAGGTAATTCAAACACTGAGCAAACTTTCGTAACAGAAGGTTCTGATTCAATAGTAGTTGGAACATTACAAACTGCAATTAGAGCATTAGGCACAACTGCTGGAGACACATCAGTTGACGTATCTACAGCAACAGTAACAGCAAAGACATTTACTGTAGCAGTGTAATATTCTTAAAAAAATATTTAAAAGGATCAGTTTATTACTGGTCCTTTTTTTACGACTGTAAATACATTTATGTTAGAGCAGTATAAAGAGATATGGTGTCTTATGACACTAGTGGATATAACAAAAACTAGTGATATCAAAGGTGCTGGTAAAACAAGAAATCAGCAACGTAATTTTGAAACACTACAACAAGCAGTTGGCATACTGTCACAAACTTGGAGTTTAGGTCCTCCTAAGTCTTGGAAGTTAGATCAAATCCACAGACAGTTAAAAGATGTATCAGTAACATTTGGAAAACAACATGACTTTACACAAGAAATGGGCATGGATCTAACTGTTTGGAGTTGGAGATTTGGTATTGAACACAATGATGTTTTTGGATATAGAGGTGAAGCGTTACTTGATCAATTAAATAAAATACCTATCATAACTGGTTTAAATGAAAATGCAGAAATAACTGTTCCTGTGTTTGATACAGATTACGATAGCGATAGGCGTAATGTACTGTTAATATGCGAAACGTTACTATAGATAAATAAAAATGATGCTAATACAAAGGCACAAAAACAGGCACACATAAAACTTAAGGCAATAAGAATAAATCAAGCATCACCTAAAAGAGGTGAAGAATGTCGATAAAAGACATAGAAAAAGAGAACCTAGAAGCACATGTAGAACTGTGTTCTGAAAGGTACAAGTCATTGCATGATAAACTCGATGCGGTGAATCTTCGACTAGATAAGCATGAAACGATGCTAGTCGAAGTACATGCCGCTGTCATCTCTACAGAAAAAAATCGCAATAATCAACTAATTGCATGGGGAGCAGGCACGATTGCAGTGCTTGTAAGTACTATTGGTACACTCATGTATATTATCCTAACTTAAAAATTTAATAAATACATATATGTTAATAGAAGAAATTGAAGAAGGTATGGCTTGGGCTAAACGAGGGAACAAAGTAGTTCGTAAGTTTCGTTGTGGTAGTGGTAAACGTAAAGGCAGAGTAGTTAGTTCACCTGCACAATGTTTCGCGGCACCTGATATTAAAAAACGTATGAAGTTAAAGCAGACTAAAGCAAGACTTGGTGCAAGAATGGTGCGTAAAGCAAAGAAGACTAAAAGAGTAAACCCTGCTAGTAAAAGAGTAGCGGCTTTAAACAAGTAAGGTAGTAACATGAAGTATTCAGATATTAAACCAAAGATGATAATTAATGAAGTACAGTATGTATTAAAAAATGTACAAGGTTTTACTGTAACATTAGGAATGGTAGAAGATCCTAATCAAGAAGTTCAACTTAACTTAGCAGACAAAAAAGTTGATATGAGTGGACCAGGCGGAATGGTTACAGTTACAGACGAACTCAGTCCAGCAGAACGTACAAATTTACTACGACGAGCCAAAGGTGCTTTGATCGACGTTCAAGTCAGTAACATGAGATAATGAGGTTTTTAGAATTTAAAAAAGGTATTACAGTTGTTATTACCAATGAGGAACAAGATGTACTCGAAATGCTTCGCGACAAAGGCACAGTTAACAAGACAAAAATGTCTGAACGTGAACAAACGATTGCTAATCAATTAGTCAACAAAAATATAATTGTTAGGAAAAAAAGCAATGAGCAAATCACTTATAAACTCCAACCTTCGCAGGCAAGTCTCTAATCTAGTAGATAGTACAGAATCTGCTATTAAGATAACTAAACTCTCCAACAACAATGTTAAAGTTAACCGTAGATTAGTTTCTAAAATGAGAAACTTATATACTATTAGCGATAGTAAAGAAACTTTTTATTTAAAGAAGTCGGCGATCGGGTATGCATTAACTTTAGAAGATAATAATTACGGAATGGGCTCTACTATTATGCGATTAGATCATAATATTGGAAAATTAACGGAAGATATTGACTGGTACAAGGCTAGTTATGTTAGAACACAAGATACTAACAGAAGAACAACGTTATATAATAGAATAAGTTCAGTACAACCTGAATTAGAAAATGCAAGAGAACAGTTGACTAAACATTTAAAATCAATTAAAATAGCATAAATACAATAATAGCCGGATACGACTAAAGGAATAAACAATGCAACTCACAGATTTAATACCAGCACCAGATAGTAAAACAATATCTCAAATAGCAGAAAAAGTTTTTGGTAGAACTATTGATATAACAAAGTTAAATGAAAGCAAGGCTCGTAAGTTACGTGATACGTTTGCTAATAGATTAGTTAAATTAGAAAATAAGTTAGGATTTAGTATTGCTAACAACAAAACCTACTTAGAAAACAAGATGTTTTTAGAAACCGTTGACAAGTACATAAGCGAAATTCCAACTTCAATGCAAAGTATGGATAGAGATATGGCATATGAAATTGTTACTGTCGGTGAGAATGATGGAGATTTGTACAAACAACAAATGGTACCGATAATTAGAAACTTGTTGAGAAAAGCAGTTAAAGGAATCTTTGATAACAACAAAGGTATTAAGTTATTAAGATATTTTACAGACAATGTTGTGAAGAAAAATTACAAACAAATGGGTGCAATGAACACAACAGATATTAACGGTGCAACAAGAAACGAAGCAGCAAAGATGATATTAGATAGTATTATGGCAGAGATGAAACTAGGTAACTATGATGATAACGCCAGCATGGGTACAAAAGGATTATTTTATCCACAAGAAGATAAGTTTCCAGCAAACACAAGTGCTACACAAGGAAAGATGATGGGTAGTAATGCAGATGAAGTAATGAAAAACGAAAGTGTTATAGCAGAAGGTGAAGTAGAAGTTGCTGAACATATTATGGCTAGTAAGAATATGGTAGATAAGATTCAAGGTATGCTTGAAGACTTAGGAGAAATGGTCAACGAAGATCTTCCACCATTAACTGACAGTATCCGTGACAACATGGATAGTGCAACTGCAGAAACGTTTAGCGGAATGATGTCAGCAGTACTTTCACAAACACTAGAGGCTATGAGAGTAGCAAGAGAAGGTGCAGATACTGCAAGTAGAGTACTAACAGGCGAAACACCACAAGTAGATAATATGATGGGCGATGAAACAGAAGTTGCTATGGAACCTACAATAGACCAAGAAGAAACTGCAACGGCAGAAGAAGACTTTGGAGCGGCTGAAGAAGCACAAGGCGGAGATGAAGAAGTAGGCAGAGAACGTCGTGCTTAAAAGTTTACTAGAATATATCGAACAAGTATCAGAAGAAACAAATCCTGTTAATACTATATTAGCAGTATCAGAGTTGATTCGTAAAGATGCTGACAGTGAAGATAGACCTGCAAAAATTAGAATGTTTACTTTTATAAATG
>JGI24005J15628_10001296_pt1 | contig 13432 bp, 24 predicted proteins | sample LinPmetageLP40_FD_15628 | JGI IMG/M metagenome (IMG submission 15628)
CATCACGGCTAAACGCCCTTGTCTAGGTGCGAGTCCCCATGGCTGTAACATGCTTAGATCACGATTTTGTGGTCGTATCAGTCGGGAGGCTACAATGCAGACAACTATCTCACCACCATCTTCAGAATGGTCATTTTATTTCCACATGCACGTAATAGGCAACGTCCTTAAAGACATCGCGCAGCTGGAACTAATGGTGAGCGTTTATGATTGTGATCATCCTGACACGCTGTGGTTAGCGGAACAATTAACTAGCCTCAACCACGAACTTAACCTTCTAATAGGAGACTAAAATGTCAAAGTCGAAAAACAACGTAGTAAAATTCAAGACCTTCAAAAATGGCCCAACAATTGATGATATCGATGTGATGGCTACATCTAACTTAGAATTCTATCCGATGACACTACTTGATGACGATAGATTCGAATTCAATGCAGTATCGGGCGAGGCCAACGAACGATACAACAGCGATGCCAAATACATGCTTGGTGGTATCATTGCACAATACGGTTGGTCGCTACAGCGCAAGCACGAAGTCCTCAAAGAAAGGGAGGCTGCGCGCGCACAGGAGCTTGAAATCAACGGCGCAGAATCGTCTGAGCTACCGCGCATGGATCTTACAATCACCAAGATTCAAGAGGGTATCATGTTCTGGGAGTTCCAGATGATGGTGCATGTTGAGATGTTCGAACGCATCGCACGCATGTCGTGGGGCGAAGGCAAAGCGTTCACAGCGAATGACAAATACGGTCAGGCTTGGTGGGCCTCTTACAAAGAGCGTATGTCAGGCCGCCGCGTACTTGCACCAACAAGCAGTGAGGAATCCAAGAAACGCTTACTGCAGAAACGCGCAGGGTAACACATACAGGGCAGGGTGCATCACGCACTCTGTCCTTTCTTATTCGACCATCGGCCCCACTGCGTGCCGCCTACCCCACCCCGCTATCGCTAATCACATAGACCCGACCCTTCACCAGTAGCGCAACCCCTGTGGTAACGCGACTCGTAGCTGATTTCCCATGGCTGTGAAGTTTGTCTCAACAGTAAAAGGATTTGGCATGAACATCATTGTAAATGTCGTTTTGATTTCAGGATATGTCGTAGGGATTGCTGGCTTTGTAATCCTTCTTATTCATACAGGCGACACGTTTGTGCGTAGACGTAAACGCCGCCGTAACTTTGGATCAAACAATGATAGATACATACATCTACATAGTCAGTCAGACGACAGGCTTCAGTAAAACAGAACTGCTATCACGAGGCCGCACCGCTCATCTGGCTAACGTGCGGTTCTGTTTATACCTTGCGCTACATGACACAACCAATCTGTCTTACTCAGAGATNGGCAAGCANCTGCGCAANGATCACACCACAATTATGCACGGTGTCAANAAAGCAAAGTGCAAACTCATCAATGATGCTGGGTTTGCACATCTCTATCACACTATCGAAACCATCTTATCAGAGGAGATACAAAATGGATGGCATGACAAACACAGAATGTACGTGGAATTTCCCAGTGGAGTTTCAGGAACTGAGTTACTCCAAAGACATTAACCTCTTTGACGTACCAGCATCACTTGGTCGTGTACTTGTACGCACAGATACCAATGAGCCACTAGCTATTCACAAGGAACGTTACACAATCAAGACCAATGAGGATTGTGTGAATCAAATGGAAGATGCAATTCGTAGAGCTAACATCAGCCGTGATTATAAATGGGACATCCAAACCATTGATGGTGGTCGGCGCATGAAAGCAACAGTAGACTTCCCTGATCTAGTGATAGAGCCAGAGAAGAATGACTACATCAACTTTCGTATCAGCCTGTTCAATTCATATGACGGTACATGGTCATTCATATTCAGCGCAGCTGGTCTACGTTTATGGTGTCTCAATGGATGCACTACCCCAGATAATGTAGCCACCTCACGCACCAAACACACAGCCAGTGTCAACGTGAACCAAGAAGCTGGCAAGATTGGTAATGCTCTCGACATCTTTATGAACCAGCGTGAGGTATGGCAACGCTATGCATCGACAGACATCAGTCATTTATCACACGTAACTGAAGAGATGTTACGCAATCAGCTGTGCAAGCTACCCAATCCAACAAGCAAAATGAAATACAACGAACGCCAGTTGGAAATACTAATGCGGCAACTCAACATCGAGTTCAGCACAATGGGGCATAACATGTGGGCTTTGTACAACACCCTCACACATTGGGCATCACACCCTGAACACAACCGCGCTGATGATGCAATCACTACACGCAATCGTGATGTAGCAATTGCAAAATGCATGCAGTCAAGCGCATGGAAATTATTGGAGACAGCGTAATGAATGCACAAACTGCGTATAACAAAGCCTATGCAGAAGCAGTCAAAGAAAAAGCACGACCATCAACAATTGGTGGCATGTCTGATCTTGACATAGCTATTGAAGAAAAGATGAACGACATGGGATTCAGACGTGTTCCCGAGTTTGAAAGACTGCCAACCCAGCGTCTAAATTGGACAAAAGAGTAATAGTAAATTGAAATAATTCCTCCCCACTGGGCAGGTAGTCATCACGGCTACCTGCCCTTTTTTTGTGTAAGGAAAAGGAGATACAAATGTATGCAACATCAAGCACAAATGATCACATCACTGTTCAGCGTATCGTTACAGAAAACTGGACATGCATGCGGTTCAAAATTCAATGCAGAACAACAGGTAAGATCGATGAACTGACTGTACACTTTGACAGTCTTGACCCACAGATTCGTGAGTTACCTGCCATGGTTGACGAAGATTTATCTGATACATCACACAACTTCAATCGTTGTCGCGTACCTTTATTCATACCACAGATGACTGACGTGGAAGAAGATCATATGCAGCGTGAGTATGAGAAGGATTGTGAGGCAGCTTTTGCCGAAGATTATGTCCCGAACCATCAACTATCAAAGGTGTCGTGATATAATAACCGTAAGTTCAACAACAACAGAAAGGACATTTGCAAGACAAATAACCAATCAGTGTTTGTCTTTCTTGTTTAAAAATTGGAGCAATGGGGCTGGCTTACCACATGCTGTAAAGCATAGTCAGCCCCTATTCAAAGTCTACAATTGCATGAATAACTTTACCAAATAATCGTTCATCACCAACAGATTCAATTGGTATAGCCGACCAATCTCTATACCCATCAAAGCCTTTTTTAAATTCTTGCGGCATTTGATGAGGATCAACAGGATAAAACATAATCAATCCAGATCTATATTCACCGCAAAGAATACCATATGTACGGCTGTCATATGCAATTATGTCACCATCTTTACACTCATCAAACGAATCCATTGGCTCTACAATAACAGTAGCGTTATGGCCTATGCCCTTTGATCCCATACCTGTATATTGTCTACACTTGTATGCGACAACATCATCTCTATCGAACAAAATCATGCTTACACACTTACCCTTATAATCAATTACAGGTATTTTGTGTTTCGTCTCTGTTGCTTTATTTAACAACTGAGGCGAACTACCTGCAATTTTAGCAAGCTTAGCCAGAGTCCTCACACTGGGCATAAACTTACTATCCGTATTGAGAAAGCGTGTGATATTAGTAGGGCTAGTACCAGCCAAAGTTGCCCACGAATTCGCAGTTAACCTCTTTTGTTGCATCACTTCACGCATCCAGACTCGGATGGTCCGTCTTTCAATTTCTTCCACATGTATCTCCCTGCATTAATGCACAGTCTTGATACAGCAGACCCGCTAATCATTCATCCATTATTAATGCAGTTTATAAGAACTATTCTTATTGCGCAAGCTGCATAAATGCAGTACGCTTCAAAGCATGATAAGCTATTTTGAAATATTGCAAACAGCTGCAACGCAACGTGACATTGACTTACGACTAGCGTTTGATCATGCGCATCTCCCATCAAGTACATTTTATCGTGCGCAAAAAAGAAATGACATGAGGTTTGCAACTGCATGCAGAGTGATGAATGCAATTGAAAAACTTTACACACTTGAAAAGCCCAGTAGTGGTTGACCCAAACTGGGAAGTAATTGTCTCTCGCTTAGTAGAAGAGCGACACAGGAAATCCCTGTCACAAGAAGCTCTTGCCCACAAGATAGGTTGTGCTTCAAGCCTGATACATAAGTGGGAACAATTTAAACGATTACCGTCTGGCTTTCTATTTCTGTGCTGGCTTCAGGCATTGGAATGTGAAGTTGAAATCAAAAAACATTAACAAAGGTAGGTCAGCAAAGTGTGACATATGTAACGTAACTCACCAGTATTTTGTTTGCCCTCTCAAATCAATCGAACCAGCAGAGTATTACGTTGTCTGCATAGACTGCTACGAGAAACCAGAATGGCAAGCAAAGCTCGCATCAAAGGCAACTACCACGAAAACTTCTTCGTCAAACTCTTCAAAGACTGGCGCATCAAGTGCAAGAAACAGCCGCTTAGTGGCTCACTTGGAGGAGAATACAGCGGCGACCTCATCCTCACGCTCAACGGCATTAGATTGGTGGCAGAAGTAAAGTACCGCAAGTCATCTAGCTTTCCATCTCCATTCACAGTTCTAGATAACCGCGATGTAGCTCTCTTCAAACGCGGAACAGGCACTAATCCCAAGTGGGTTATGGTCATACCAGACCGTATTGTTAAACAACTATTCGTGAAGGAGAAGTAATGTCATTCGCACTAATGGGTGCAGTATACAAAACTGACGTTGGTGATGCTCTTGCCAAGTTTGTGTTACTTGTAATCGCAGAGCATGCCAACACCGAGTCAGGTGAATGCTGGCCCTCAATCACACGCATCCAAAACGTCACGCATCTGTCACGCCAAACAGTAGTCAACAAGCTAGACTATCTAGAACGTAACGGATTTATCCATCGTGACAAAACCAAGCGGCGGTCTAACACCTATACCATGCTAGTCAACCAGCTAGACCAGGCTAGTCTATCAGGTAGACCCGAACCTGTAAGTAAACCTAATAACAATAGATACCCTATACCAGAATCTTGGGTAGCTAATGACGCACTACGTAGTTCTATCGAAGGAGATATCAACCATGACCTTGAGCAAATTAAATTTAGAGATTACTGGCAAGCAGATGGNAGGCCCCTTGCCAACTGGGATGCCAAGTACCGCAGCTGGTGNGGTAACGCAAGAGCCTTCAATAGCTTTGAAGGCAGTGGCAAAGCTGGTCAAAAACGAGCCACAGGAAACAGACAGAAAACTTCTTTCTTTGATGACCTCGCGCGGCATATTGCTGACGGATAAAAGCGAAATGCGCTTTCCAAAAGATGGNGAACCATACGCAGTCAAACGTGGATACTCAGTTAAACTATCATTACTTGGACATGACGTNGATGCTGCGCTGCGTGATGTATCGCTAGCAATGACACCAATGNCACAAGAAGATATGATTAAATCTCTTGCAGCTGTAATGATGCTAATGGTCAAGCCAGCTGGTGAGACATCTAAAGATGCAAGCATGCGCTGTAAGCTGTACGCCAATCAAATGCATGACTGGCCCGCAGATATATTTGTGAAGGTGCTGGATATNATATCCAAGACAATGACCTTCTGGCCNGCCTTTGCTGAGTTCAACAAACATTACGAAAGGCTAGTTATAGATCGTAAAAANATGCTNAAAGAACTGCATAAATGCAGAGAAATGACTTGAAACCACTGCATAAGTGCAGTATAACCATGAAGTAAGGAGATACAGAATGCAAGATCGTAAAGGATTTATTGGTGGCAGCGACTGCTATCGCATCATGAATGGTGAGTGGCANGACNTATGGCTAGAAAAAACAGGGCGTGAAGAGCCTGATGATTTGTCTGGCATCTTTGCTGTTCGTCTTGGCAGTTACACAGAAGAGTTTCATATCCAAGAATTAGAACGTGAGTTCGATGTAAAGATTGATCGTCAATTCCAATCTTCAGTTGACATCGATGGTGTGCCATGCCGCGCAACAATGGACGGTGTGTATGGTGCTATCGGTGTAGAATGCAAGCACACTAATTCACGCACGAACATGGATCAGCAGCTGCAACGCTACATGCCACAGCTACAGTTTTACATGATGGTGACTGGCATAAACAAGACCGTGTTCTCCTGCATCTTTGGCAATCAAGAACGCAAGCATGTGACTGTCGATGCATGTGAAGTGTACCAGCATGATCTGCGTACCGAGGTAACAAAGTTCTGGTCACACGTTAAGGATGATCTAGAGCCTGACCGCGGCATCCTTCATGCCATCATGCCATCGATGGATGCCGTACCAGTCAACAGCATGATCGCTATCGATGCGTCAACAAACAATCGGTTCATGGCTGAAGCAGAAGTATTTGCAATCACCAAAAACAAAGCTATTGCACATGAAAATGCCAAGAAGAATCTCAAAGAAATGATGCCATCCAATTGCCGCGAAATGTATTGCAATGACTTTGCAATCAAGCGCGCATCCAACGGTTCACTTCGTATGTATGTAGAGGAGGCGGTCAATGCCTAAGATCAAAAAGGTCAAGAAGCTATGGCAGGGTAAGTATGTTTCTATTCGTGATTATGAAATCAAAGATGGCATTTCAAAAGGCGGCATAGAAATCAAACACAATGATCAAATCATGTTCCTGTCACCCGACCAGCTGACCACACTCAAGCCAAGCGGCAAGCTACATCAATCCAAATTTACAGGTACATATCAGCTTGTAGATATTACATGGACACCGCTTAAGAACGACCCACGACAAGGAGACTTGTTGGAATTAGTAACAGGGTGATTCACATCCAAATAAATCACCCTGTTTTCACACTAACGTCATGCAATGGAGATACATCAGATGACAAAAAACAATAACACAGCCCCGATTCCCAAAGCAAGTATAGTACCGCAAGATACTGCAACCATGGATCTAGCACTTCTTGCATGGTCAAAAAGCAAACCTATCTGCGAAAAGAATGGCATGGCTAATTACGGCCCATACTCAACCCTTGAAGACGTAATCAAATGCGTTGATCAGGCAGCTGCATATGGCCTGACCTTTGTTCAAGAAAATAATTTTGAACGCGACCCGCATGGCAACCTCGACGAGTTCATCATCACGCGCATGATCCACGCAGCCACCAGCACAGAGCGTGTTGGTCGCACCCTTGTCAAAATCAAAGGCGCAGCCATCGACAACCCACAACAAATGGGCAGCGGCATCACATATGCCAAACGCTATGGGCTTCAAGCCATGTTCGGGTTGGCATCAGATGATGATGGCAACCTAGCAGCTGGCAATGCGTCAGCAAACAATTCAGTAAGTAGTCGAAAAGGAAAAGCAATACCCAAGGTTTCACAATCACCAAATCCATTTCAATAGGAGATAATCAATGGATGGACAATATGACAACACTAACTCAGCTGTTGCTTACAACCCAAGAGACAACGAAACACTGTTGTCGACTGGCAAAGTAAACAACAATGGTAATGAAGAACGCATTGTAATTCTAAAGAGCGCACTACCTGATGGTCGCGTCATTCGTGATGTGTACGAAAAAGTGGGTACGTTATTTCAGAATGATAAGGCTGGTGAGAACATGCCTTTATTCTCTGGTCCGTTTAAAGAACGGCGTATTGCATTCTGGCTAAAACAAAACGATCAATACGGCCCATTCTTATCTGGTAAAATAGAAGATAAGTATGACCCAAATGCTATGCAATCTGACACACCAGCTGCACCAACAGAACAAAAGAAAGTTTTGGTTGATGACGACATCCCTTTCTGAGATTCTAACCCTAGATGAAGTGTGCGCCGCACTGCAAACTTCACCCTCAAAAGTGAAGAAGCTGTGCGGCAAGCACAACATACCTGTAATTAGGATAGGGCATCAACGTAGGCTGACAAAAGAAGCGTATGAAGAACTGATAGGAAAACTGGCATGTCAATCAAACTCAAAAAACGTGGTCAGTATTGGTTCGCAAGAGGTACGGTTGCGTGGGGTAACAAATCAATCTTCATACGACAGTCTACAAAACGCACTCTCAGACGAGAAGCACAAGAAGTAGCTGATGAACTCTATCAGAAAGCACTTGAAACATTAAAGAACGGCGGCTCAATGACTGCCGTTCCTTTTACACTAGCTGCAACAAACTGGATTAAAGTTAAACGCAGAGGTGACACCTGCCGCCGCAACGTAAAAGAACTTGGTGACTTCTTTAAGCACTCTATGGTTGAAGAAATCACACCTGATGCATGGCGCAGATTTGTATTGGAGACACAGGCAAACAGCAGACCCGCTTATGTCAATCGGAAACGAAGTACTCTCGTATCGATCCTGCGCCATGCAGCGATAAAAACAGAAATAGAAAAAGAAAAAGAACTAGATGAACGCAATGTTTATCTCTCACTAGAAAAACAAAACGAACTTCTATCTCACTACCCAGCCTTTGCAGCTGACCTGTTCCATACCTACTGTTATCAGGGCATGCGCAAATCAGAAGGCACTCGTTTATTAAAAGAACATGTCAATTTTATTGACGACCTTATCTATATAAGAGGCGAGACAAATCATACTGGCAATAGTCGGTTCATACCACTTCACAAAAAGGTCAAAGCACGCCTTGAAGCTATGAAAAATAATCACAAAAATTCAAGCGAGTTTGTATTTCTAAATAAGAATGGACAGCCCTATGCAGAACAAGGCCCACGTAAAGTGCATGACACAGCCAGAAATAAAGTTGGACTACCTGACTTTACAATACATGACTGGCGACATCATTGGGCTAGCAGCCTAGCTATGAAGGGTACAAATTCCTCGACTCTGATGGAGCTTGGTGGGTGGAAATCACCAGAAATGGTGCAACGATACGTAACTATCGGAAATCAATACAAAAGTTCTCAATTAAACCTGTTAGAATAAAACAAGAAAATAAATTATACCGCCCAATATGCGCCCAATCACTACAAAGAGATATTACCATGACATTTACTGAAGCTGTTTTATCTAACTTTTTCAATAAGAAGTCTGGAGCGGGTGAAGGGATTCGAACCCTCGACCCCAACCTTGGCAAGGGAACGCTCTTACGATATTCCAACAATAATGTTATCCCATCGACAATGATAACAGCTTGTAAACCAACAGTAAAACGAACCAAAAAAACACGCCTACAATACTGCGTTTATGCAGCTTTAGTGTGTTTCGTATGGTTTCTAATCCTTTACTAATGCATTTAAATAACATTCGGGCGCCCAATTTGCGCCCAAGGAGAGAGCATGAACAAGTTTGATTTATTATCTAAAGCCTCTGAAATCGTAGAAAATAGAGGCGGTGCTTATGGTGATGTTTTAGACAATCACAATCGCATCGCTGCTATTTGGTCTGTAATATTAGGGATTCATATTAAAGCAGAGCAAGTAGCCCTATGCATGGCTGGCACAAAGATAGCCAGACTCACCAACACACCTGATCACATGGACTCATGGCTTGACCTAGCTGGTTACGCAGCCGTGGGCAGTGAGTGTTTACAAATTAAAAAAGAAAAGGAACAAGAATGAGTGTACCTACATTTGAAGAGATCAAAGAAAATCTCAGGTTAGTCAGTAACAACCCATCATATAAAAAACGTATCAGTCGTGACGCTGCCAAAGATAAAGGATTAAAAAGATTCTTTACTGGCAGTGAGTGTATACATGGTCATGTAGCAGACAGGTTAGTTTCGAACGGAAACTGTGTAATATGCTTTAATAGCAGGGTAGGATCATACACGGACATGTCTCAGCACCTGTCCTGAGTCATCCTAGAGCGATTTTTTCTAGCAAAATCCATGTCGATAGCCGTTTTGCCTATCATAAGTAAGAATCTCTTTACGATTATCTTCCCACGTATGAGAGCAATGTATCCATCCAGTGTTCCCACCAGTGTAACATTCAAGTATCAACTGATCGTAATTAAGATTGTCTTTAATCCAATTAGCCAGTTCTAAATTATCAACACCAGCAACCTCGAAGTCAGCTGCCTCGCCTATTGCATGTTGACTGGTTAATTTTGACCCGATGGCAAGACACAACTCACCACAACGAAACCCTGACGACACAATAAACGCACCAAAGTTATCACGTATCGGTTGCAATATATTATCAGCCAATAGCATCATAGACTTTATCTGCTCATCATTAGGCTCGTTAGGTATACCGCGCCGCGCTGCAGTCTGACTCTTTATCATTTCATCTAGCGTAAAATTCTTTGACAGGTTCATTTCTTAATCCCCTTTAAAGATCTTAAACCGAAACTCGCCGCTATGCTGGCATAAACGGCATACTGAAACCACGGCGGTGTATTGGAAAGAGCTTCAAACCCACGCTCAACAAAAGGCTGGGTAAACGGAATAAAGCACATACCTATTATAATTATAAATAAAATTGTCCACGCTTCATCTTTCCAGCTGTTGTCACTGGCTCTTGCCATGACCTTTTCCCAACCAGCTTCATGCTTCATCAACTCAGCTTCAGCGTCAGCCTTTGCCAAAGCAACTCTACCTTTAGCTTTAGTAGACTCGACTTTAGATTCCATCCAGCTGCTAGCTAATGATGCAATAGGTCCAATTAATGCCTGAATCATTTGCCTGTTGTCCTAGATTCTTTACCAAGATAAATGCCATACACACCTGTCATCACGCCCATAATCACACTGACAAAAGCAGATTGCTGCGTTGTTGGTGATTCCAAATCCATGAACCATTCTGCGCACCGCCATGACATAGCAACTGATGCAATCATTGTTAGCTTTGCAGTAATATTAAATTGCAAATATCTTTTCCACCAATCAGCCATGATGCAAAACCAAGCTTTCTTCTAACCTGTGACCTTTTGCTACAGAAATCATAAGGATTACAAACAAGCCAACCGTTACCACAAGAACACCACAAACAATCATTACTGTTTTTATGGTTTCATGTAACTCTTCCGAGCGTTTTATAGCTTCCTTTCGGGCAGCAACTTGTGCTTCTTTAGCTTCTTGTATGCGCCTTGATCTTTCAGCCAGAATGCCAGCCCATGTTCCGTGACCAAATCTAAGATCAATCATTTGAGAAATTTCATATAAACGTTCGGCAGCTAATTTTGCATTTATTGTTTCTTCAGCAACCGACTCAACGCCAAACTGATCTGCTATACCACCACCAGATTTTTTAGCTCTAGCTTGTTGGGTTTCTTTTTCACCTTTGAACAAATCATCTATGCTTGATGCAAGCGTAGAAATGTCCTGACATGTTGAAATATTAGACTTAATAAATTCAACAGACTTTTGGACTAAAGCAATACCAGTAAGAACTTCAGCTACTACCATTAGTCAGGCTTTGGATTATCTGCTTTGATTTTGGCAACATATTCTTGCCACTTGTCCAAACCATTTTCCGTTATGTATTCAACTTGCGCCTCTACTGTGCCGTAAGCTGTTGTTCGGGCTTTAAGCCAGTCTGGTCTGTCATCTGTAACTTCAACTTCAGGTTTAGCAGAGGCTGTTGAAGTGAAACCAGCCTTTGCGAAACTAGGTGCAACTCCAGTCTTTGGTGCACACTGTAGTGCCAGATCATCAAGGTCAGCCTCCGTCATATCCGAAGCCAAAACAATTTCAGCCCAGCTATTATCGGCATAGCGTAAGGTAGCAATGCCATTTTCAACTTTTTCAATATTATAGTTTGTCATGCTACCGCTCCATGCAATGTGCCTGTATTGTTCATTGTTACTGATGTGCCTATTACCGCTGCTCCTGCTGCTCCACCACCGCTACCACCGCTACCACCGCTACCATTTGTACGGTTTCCATTTGCGCCAGTGCTTCCAGTAGAGCCTGTTCCACCTGCAGTAGCGTATGCTGAACCAGCCCCGCCAGCCCCGCCAGAGCCACCAGAACCAGCATTAGTCCCGCCNCCAGANCCACTTGATCCATTAGCACCACTTGCAGCTGATTGATTGTATCCTTGTCCTACGCCACCAGCCCCGCCAGACCCGCCAGACCCGCCATTAGTATTGCTGCTACTGCTAGTTGACCCTGTAAATCCGTAATACCTACCTACTAGATCACCTTCTCCGTTAAATGAGACGCCTCTTTGACTGCCTCTAGTATAAAGCACGCCGCTTACTGTACGAGTTCCGATATTGTGTGCGCCGTTCTGAAAAACTTGGTAAACCGTTGTAGAACCTGTACGAATCCTAATAGTCCCAGGCCCCGATCCACCAGTATTGTTGAAAGTAATAGACCAAGTATTATTTCCGTTAAAAGAAGAACCATTATATGAGCTTGTCGAGGTTGTAGTTTGGGTTCCCCCACCGCCGCTACCACCGTTCCCGCCGTTCCCGCCACCACCGCCTCCACCAGCTAACAATCCTGTGTTGTTGATTGTTACACCAGAAGACGCACAGTTGATTGCAGAACCACCAGCACCGCCACTAGCCGCACCACCAAAGCCTAATATATTGCCAGCATTGTTTATAACAAGCGTTCCAGCCAGCCCAGATGGGATAGTAATTGCTTCATCGCCGCTACCGTAAATGCTTACACCGCTGTTGATGTCCACAATCTTTGGATAATTTAAATCATAATCGTCACCAAAAAGACTGCTGACGTTTTGGTTTCCGCTAGTGCTTGAATAGATAAATTTGAAACCCTTTGCCGTACCATGAAAGTCAGCTAGGTCAATAGTTCCCGAAGCTGGCACTGACGCTGCCAAATTGATGGCTTGGTTATCTCCAGCTTTTGCTTTGATATTGGAGCCGCCCCTATACAAATCACTAAAGCTTATTGCTGACGAGCCGCCAACAAACTCTGTTCTAAGATCACTAAATGATACTGCGCCACTTGCTGCTATAGCCATTATGGAGTTCCAAATGCTGTTACGTTATCTTTAGCTACAACAGCACCAGCCGTTGTAATTTTAAATACCTCAACGCTGTTGTAAATAAACACCATGTCAGAACCATCCAGTGCAGCCGACCACCCATTAGGAAATGCTGCAACATTGTCTAAGTTTGTGGCTTGAATATCACCATTAGCGTCTATTAAATTAGCCATTAATAATGCTTTAGTTGTTGCCATTATGGACTCCCGAAAGCTGTGATGTCGTTAGCCGATGTAACTGCACCGCTAGATGCAAGTTTGAAAACAGTCGTGCCATTGTATTGAAAATCTAAATCATTACCGTCTAAAACGATTGCCCATTTGCTTGTGCCAAACGACACACTGCTTGTACCAAGCGCAACATTGCCACTACCATCAACAGTTAGATTGTCGTGATTAGCTATGCCAAGACTAGACAAGCTAGGCGTTGACACAGTGCCAAATGAAAGCTGACCTGATCCATCTGTCTTTAAGAACTGACCATTCGATCCATCTGCTTGTGGATAATTCAATCCATCAAGAACCACATTGCCAG
>JGI24005J15628_10001297_pt1 | contig 13431 bp, 13 predicted proteins | sample LinPmetageLP40_FD_15628 | JGI IMG/M metagenome (IMG submission 15628)
TAATCTTTTAATTTGTCATTAAATAACTCAATATTTTGGGTTATTATATCTTGTTGGGTTGTCATTGGTCTAACATATTTATTTGATGTGTCTGTAATTTTCATTATAATTATATTATTTATTTTTTTTTATTAACAAACATTGTAAGTATTCGCGATTTTTTTTTAATGTAACATTTGGATAAATATGATTTAATTTAATATATTTTTGTTTCATTCTTTCTATTTTAGAACTATCATAATTTTGTTTCTTCCCATATTCTTCTATTAATATTGTATTTTGATGTTTAACTATTTTTGAAACTAAATTTAGGATAGATGGATTTGTGTATATCATGTTATATGTTGGCATTTTTTTTGTTTATTAAAAGTATATGGAAAATATTATAAAACAAGAAATGAGTGATGAAGATTTTCAATTTTATAAACTGCAATTAAAGAATAATGTAAAATTATATTTGGATTTAGATGACCAAATAAAAGCCTTAAATAAAGCTGTAGCAGGAAGACGAAAAGAAAAAAAAAAATTATCAGAGACTATTTTAACAACAATGAAATCATTTGAAATAGATAATATGAATACTAAAAATGGACGGTTAATATATAATGTAACAAAACGTTCAAAACCATTAAATAAAACAAATCTTATAAGTGGTCTTGATATTTATTTTAAAAATGTTGATAAATCAAAAGAAGTATCAAAAATAATATTAGATAATAGAGAAGTTGTTGAAAAAGTACAATTACGAAGAACAATAAATAAAACAAAAAATAATTTTTCTGTGTAATTTATAATGATTCATTTAATAGTATTAGCATTTATTATGTTATTTGTAATAAATTATGGTATAAATATTTTTTTTCAATTATCAACAAGCGAAAAAACTACATTAGCCATATTAACAACGATTACACTTTGTTATTTTTTATACAAACAAAGAGATGAAATAGATCATATTGAAGATAAGTTTGTAAAATATTTAATGATATTTGTTATAACTATATGTATTTTAAAATTAATAGAATACTTATATTTATATGGTTTAAAAGGGCCAAATAGTATATTGCTTGTACTATCATTAATGTTATTTTTTGTAATATCAATTACTATTTATTTGTTTAATGCATCTTTATGATGTAAATGACAATAACTCATATCTTTTTTTTTATTTTTTTTACATTGATAGCCTTTATTACTACCAGTTTTTAATATAGCATTACATTTATTTTTATCTATATAATTTTTTGTAATTTCTTTCAATTTGACATAATCATTTCGCAATAAATATTTTTCTATTTCATAATATTCATAATGAATTCCTTTAATTGGATACATATTACCTTTTAACACAAGATATCCACCATCATTTCTACAATATGGACATATTCTAATATTTCTAGAATTTTTAGATAAGGCAGATTGGTATGCCGATGAAATACATTGATAGTGGAACATGTGTCCACATTTTAATTTAATAGAGGTATTATCATGTTCTTCATAACAGATTGGACATTCCTTATCCATTTTATAATAATAGAGTTTATTTTTTATGTTATTTAAAAAAATAGTATTTATTTATACTAAGAATATGAATACAATATTAAAATTTAATGATATTAATATTGATTCTATATCTATAAAAAAACAAATAAATATTAGTAATGAATTTACCAATTATCCAATAAAATATAACAATAATAATTTAATAATACAAACACCTATAGTATATCTTCCATTTGGTATAAATAAATATAATAATAAAAGTTATATAGATATATCTTTTATTAACTCATCTAAAAATGATATGAAACACTTTAAGACTATTATTTTAAATATTAACAAATATGTAAAAAAAAAATTAAACAAAAAAAAACTAACATTTATATCAAGTTTTAAATGTACCGAATATTATCCAGAACGTTTAAGACTCTCTTTTTATGATGATATATTAATATTTAGCGAATCAAAAAAAGTACTTAGTTTAGATTATATAAAATCTAAAATATATGTAAAACTATTAATTATTCCACAATTTATATGGACAAATAATACTTCATATGGAATTGTATGGAATATTTTACAAATGAAAATTTATTCAAAACCAATGTTAGATACTTATAGTTTTATTGATGATGATATCAATATTGATAAATATATTAAAATGTTTAAATGTGGAGTTCCTCCACAAGCAATAAAAAATAAAATGAAAATAGATAATATTGATCCAAGTCTATTAAACAACTATTTACCAAATTCAGATCTAGATAAACCCGAAGACAAAATTCAATTCAAAAGACTAAAAAAAAAAGAATCAAATAATAATGATACAATAGTAGAAAATAGTGGATTTAGAATGACAATTGATCAATTAAAAAATATTAAATTAAAGAAGACGAACGCTACATCAAATCCACAATTTGTTATTACAGTAGAGAAACTTAAACACATTAAACTTAAAAAAACTAAATCAAGAAATCCACCTAAATTTACACATATGAATCCATTTGTCAATCCAGATGAATTGTTAAAAATGAAAAATAAAATATTTAATTAAATTAATGATTATACTATTTATACTATTTATACTATTTATACTATTATATATTTTAACAAAAAAAAATATTTATGAAAAGTATAATGATGTAGAGAAATATTACAATAATAATACAACTATAAACAATATAATTGATAATAATTATTTTGGTAAAAATACTTGGCATACGCCATTAAAATTTAATATAAATAATACAACAATAGATGAAAATAATTTTATGTTCGATATATCAAATTTGAAATCAAAAAAAAATCCAATAATTATAGATTATGGATGTGGGTTAGGAACTTTTTTGTCATTTATTGAAACAAAATACTCTACTTATTCTAAACAGTATAAATTATATGGTGTAAATATATCAAATAAACAAATTAATATTGCTAAATCATTAGTATCTAAAAATATTAATTTTATTAAATCAAATGGAAATAATATAGATTTAAAAAAAAATACATGTGACATTATTTTTTCACAAGAAGCAATCGTTCATCATCCAGAAAAAAAAAAATTATTTACAGAATTTTATCGCTTATTAAAAAATGATGGATCATTAATAATACAAGATTGGTTTTTATTTGATATACATAAAGCAAGTTATACTAATAATGATTATAAAACATACTTAGAACCCTTAAATACATATTTAAAATATTTACATGATATTGGATTTAAGTGTAGTGTATTTACCCCAATTAAAACAAATATTATCAACGATAATGAATTAAATTTAGGATTTACTAATTATGTAATAAAATGTAATAAAATGTAATAAAATGTAATAAAATGTAATTAGTTTTCTTTTACAATATGAAATTTGGCATCATCTTCTATAACTAATACATGAACTTTACGTAATATTCCTTCTTCGCTATTATCAATATCACCAAATGCTTTGGATGCCCCAATATCACATCTCCAAATACGATTATTATAAGATGAATTTATTCCTTTATTGTACATAAATTGTGGCGAGTGTCCCATAACCATACCTTTAATAATATTTGAATTGTTTCTTAGATTTTTAATATTTAGATTGTTAATTGTTTTATTGAATGATTGAATACTCTTCTCTTCACTCCATTCATCCATATCACTATATATTCTTGACCAAAATGGAGAATCATTTTCATTATCTGTATGATATAGATAATCTATATGATTTGTACTATTTCCTAATAACCAATTTTTAATATGTTTATTAATCTCATTTAATGAATATTTTTCGGCACATTCGGGCGATACAGCACCATGAACAAATAACCAACTTCCAATCTGTATTACTGAATAGCGAGTCATTGCTAATCGTTTAGATAATAATCCACCTGGTTTAAATACTTCTAATCGTTCTTTGTATCCATATGGATATTTTGAATTACATTCATATTTTCCATTAAAAAAATTACCAAATTCATAGAATTCTTTTGGACTAACATATCTAAAATCACTATCTACATTCATTAATTCATGATTTCCAAATATACTAAATAAAGCACCACCATTTTCTTTCGCTTCTTTATGTAAGTTTTCAAACAATGTTATAATTTTTAAATCGGATCCTTCGTCTTTTACTAATTCTTCATCTTCTTCAGAACACAAATTATTATATAATTTTGCAGGCCGCACACGGTCAATCTGGTCACCAAGTTGAACAACATATGTATCGCCACCAATCCATTTAATATTATTTATATTGCGAGTATTATTTGGAATTTTTTGGTCAATTACACCTGCTAATTTCAATGCTTTTATTGCTACAGATAAATCTCCATGTATATCACCTATTGCTACCAATTTACTAACTTTTGGATACATACATCTATCAATATCATATATTTGTATAATATCATTTATAGAGGTATGATTTTTCTTTAATGACCGTTTTCTAAATGATGTAAATGATTTTGAACGTCTAATAGTTTTATCTTCACTTTTTGGGGTGTTATTATTAATATTTTGTTCTGACTTAGTTCTGCGCATTTTTTTTAAGGCAGTTATTTCTTTCAAAATTATTTTTTTTAAATCATCTTTTTTTATATATGGTTTATTGAACAATGATTTATATCCCTTAAGTTGTATTTTAATTCCTAAATTAACAAGAGATTCTCGAGTCATTAAATCTATTTGTTTTAAACTCATATTAATATAATGAAATATAAAAAATATTATTTATAAACAAATCATTTATGTTGAACAAACTAAATTATCTTCTTGATAACATGATGCTATGAATTTTATTATAATTTTTAAAATGTTCATTATCATTTTTAGATACATTTTGTTGTCTTTTCAATTCTAATTCTTCAAGACGTATTTTTTCTAATTCTATTTCGGCCACCTCATCTGGTGTAAGTTCTGATATATTTGTTCGTTCTAGTTTAAGTTGATTAACAGAATTATAATTTTTTAATTTTATATTTGTATCAATTAATCTATTGGTAGTATGTGCTTCTTTATAATCGGTATAATCTATAGATTTTGTTTTGCCAGTATAGTTATCAACTTTGTCTTTACCAAGTTCTTCACAATTATTTTCATGATTCATAAATAATTCACGTGGATTTTTGTAAGTGACTAAATTATTTGAAACAGACACCTTATTTTCAAACATTCTATTAAAATTACCATTATTTATTTTGTTATCTTTAATAATATCATCACTATCAAATTTTGTTGATTTAGACCAATCTCCATAACCATCATCATTAATGTCAGATATACGATTATCTTCATATATTGTATTAAATTGNGATACATTGAAATTATCTTTNGAAAAATTTATATTTGATTTATTTGTTTTTCGTTGTACATCTAAATATTCTTGTGAATTATTTTTCAATTCATTAAATTGTTTGTCATTCATCTTTAATTTATATTCTTCGTATAATAATTTGAATGCACTTGTTATAATCTTAAAATTAGTTGAATCACCATTATTCTTATCGGGATGTGTTTGTAAAGCATACTTTTTGTACTTTGATTTTAATAGATCTATATCAATAGTTTCACTTTTTGAAAATCCATATAATTCATATGGATCAATATTAGCCATATTTTGCTTATCACGATATATATTTGTTTGACGGGAAGGGTCAATTCTAATAGGCTGTTCTAATCTATCAAGATTTGATGGTCTGTTCATCTTGAAAACGGAAGAATCAAGATGATATTTTGATTGATCAAACACTTTATTTATATTATTTATATTATTTATATTATTACCACTATTTTGTTGAAATGTATTAACATAACTATACAGTTCTACAATAAAATTATTAATTTTATTAAATTTATATTGTGGTATTTTTCCATTTATTGATGTTTGTTGTTTCATTAATTTATTTAATGCCTGTTTCACAACTTCTATATTATTTGGAAATATATTGACTTTTAATGTATTTTTTAATGTTCCTAATTGTATATCATTCAAACTATATAGATTTTTTAATGAATTTAGATATTCCATTAAAAATAAAAAATAAAAAAAATGACAATACCAAACTAATTATACCATAAATATTAATTACACCATCCAATTCCTAATAAAATATAGCCCACTATCCCTAATAGTAAACCAATTTTACATCTTAATTTCATTTCTTTATATATTTTTAGCCATGCCTCATTTTGTTCTTTTGACGTTAAATGACTTAACATATATGTTGATTTCGGATATAATGAATAATATAACATATTAAACCCAAGAGCAATAACAATAAATAAACAAATTTTATTAGTTTTTGTCAATTTATTAGTAAAAGTACACAATATTGCCAATATAACACCAATTACTAATCCTTGAATATATATAGACATGCGTTCTTTTATAACACTTTTATAAATTTGTTGCTGATCGTCATCTAACAAATTCATGAAATTAACAAAATTTTTAGATTTTTTACTAGCTAACATAGTTACAATCATTGACCCAAGTAATGCTGCTCCAACTAAACAATAACTAATACATTCTTTCATATAAAATATACACATATTTAATTTAACTATAATATTAAAATTGAATTACAATATCTTTACAAATGTAAAGATATACACAAATGAGTTATTGGAATTCAACAGGTAAATATCAAAAAGCATATGACTATTTATATGATAAATTAATTCCAAATTCTGGGTCATCGCGACATAAATATGGTGAACTATTGCGTGTTTTAGGCAGATATTATTATCGATATTACAATGATGGGGATGATTATTATTCTATGACAGAAGAAGGTAAAGATTTTACTCATAATTCTAAAATGCCAGAAGAAGAAAGAGAAACGGTAGAATCAATGCTTGATGGTTTGGGACATTACAAAACTATTTTAGAAGATACCATTAATTATGTGTTAGTTAAAACGATGCTAAATCTCAGTACACCAACAAAAATTTATAATCCAAATAGTAATAGATTAGTAAATATAAATAGTGTATCTGGCATTAATGCACAAACACTATTAGATTACAAAATAACATGTTTACACAAATACAAAAAAATGGTCGGACTAGATGAACCATTATCTATTAAATTTAAAAAGGCTGTTAAATACAAAGTCGGTCAAAAATACACGGCACATTTTGATTACATAAATTATTTAAATCATTTTACAACAAGACAAATGAATTACTACAATCAATCATCAGATTCTTATTATCAAAAAAATCAATTAAATCTATTACATAAATTAAGCATTACTACACGCTCAATCCCATCTTTTACAGAAGGATTAACAGTTCTATCACAATTGATCAAAATCCTTAAAGAAAACTATAAAATTAATAATAATATAAGCCAATTGCGTAAAATGGATTGTACATCTTCTTATACAAATAAAATAAATAGTTTGAAGGAAAAACAATTAGAATTAAATAAATGTTATAAAACAACAGTATATCATTTATCTACATTAATGACAATGCCGAATGAATAATTTGTAAATAGTTTATGTTTTCTTAATATATACTTTAGAATTTAATTTAGATTTAATATATTTCGGCATTTTTATTTTTTGGACTGCTTTGTTTATTCGATCATAATCAATTAATGGTAATATAGGTTCACATTGCCAAAAATACCGTTTGTAATATGTATCAATATCATAATATGATGGATAATAATCATATATATCGGAGGATGAATTCATTAAATTACGATAATCATTATGAATTAAATTTTGACTCGTTTTTGGAAAAATAGATAATAACTGTACAATAGGACTATATGGTTGTGTTTCATTGAATTTTATAGAACTAATACAATATGTATCCATAGTATTTAATATATCTCTAAGAGACGGCGCATGTCTATAATTATATTTCCATTTCCAAGATTTACATCCTTTAAAATAATAATCATATGTCCATTTTAATCCATCAATATAATTTTTACAACACATTTTAATATCATCATCATCGTATATATTCATTGCTTTATTATAAAATCTATATTTCCAATTTTTTCGTCCAATATCTATATAATCTTCTAATTCTTGATTTAAAATAGGATAATTATTCAATAAATCTATTTTTTTTTCGTATTCATCAGAATATGGCTTTCTTAATTTAAACTTTTTTCTTTTTTTAGACATTTTCAATAATAAATCAGATTCATAGTTATTTAATTCATTTAAATATGTCTTTAAAAATCGCCAATTTATAGTATTTTTTTTCCTATTTACTAAATTATCCTCATATATTACATACATTTCAACATATTTATCTAGTAAAAATGTTAGTCCATCATGTCGTAAATCAAATGCTAATAAATGTGGTAAAAAATCATTTCCTATTAAAAAACTAATAAAAATATAATCATCCATAAGATTATTCAATTTATCAGAATCAAATAGTAATGTACTATCAGCCAATAATATTTTTTCTTGTATATCTTTCACAATATAATATTTTAGATTATCAATATCAAGATACAAAAATGAATCTAATACTGGTTTACCAAATTGTAATGATTCTCTAAGCAAAAATATATTGTGTTTATGTGACACAAATGATAATATTATTAAATCAGCATCTAACCCATATATAACGATATTGTTATCAAGTGTATTATTTTTAATAAATTCTAATATTTTATGTTCTCCTTCACCAGGCACATACGAATCACTAAAATGTACCTCTATATTTTTATATATTTGTTTATTATTTATTTCATAAATAATAGATTTAGATAAACTATCCATAAATTCTGTTCCCGGTGAAATAGCATTCGTATTCCAATTAAAATTATTAGTATCTCTATTTTCCTCTTTTTTAATTTGATCTATTTTTCCTTTTTCATATACTGTTTTATATCTACGTAATCTTTGTTGATTCATTTTAGCACATGGTGCTACACCATCAATTGCGATATACAATAATTTCGGATTAACCATTGAAACCAATTTATAAATATAATTTAAAACTTCATTAATCATTTTTCTCTCTACATCATTTTTATTAAAATTATCAATACTATATTCTTCTAATATTTTTCTACAACATGGATGAATCGCACAATTCAAATCCAAGAATAAACTATCTTGATTTTCTAAAGTTGATTTAATAATACTTGGATATTTTTCAGAAATAATTTTGAAATACAATGGAATACCCATATCTAATTATTATATGCTTATTATCTTTAAACCATTGCCAACTTAATACATCAAATAAAATAATATAATAAAATTGAGTTAAATATAATTATTTTCTATATAAAAAATGTTATTATTAAATAATATAGAAGATTGGAAAAAATCTTTTGAAGGTAACAATAATACTGGCGTTGAGTATGAGATAAAAACTGGAATATATATTTTACAAAATATTAAAAATATAAAAGGATTATACAATTATACTCAAAATGATAATATTGGTGGAACCTCCGATATAGGTATATTATACAATAATGATACTCTAGAAAATTACTCTATTACAAAATATAAAGGAAATTTATCAAAATGTATAAAAAATCCAAGCGGAAAAATATATAATACATACAAAACACCTGACACCGAACAAAAAAACAATGAATCCTATAATTTAGCAATACATTACAGAGAACAATTCAAAGGAAAGATACCAAATAAAAAATGGAAAAGAATTAGTGGTGGTAAATGTCCAGGATCTAAACACATGTGTGAATTTTTATCAAAAATAGCATCAAATAATTGGAATAATTTGAATAATGATGTAAAATTAAATAGGCTTAAATCATTATTAGATATAAATAATAAACTAAAGCCAAATTCAAATGGAATTATATATTGGAATGAAAAAAAACAATCTATAAAAATATTTAAATGGATCTTAAATATTAAACTAGAAGAATATCTAAATACTTATAATGATGGAATATACATATATCATGGATCAAGAGAAAATAATATACTTAAAACACAGGTAAAATATAATAATGGTATAATCGAAGGTATGTCATCTAACTTAGAACCATGTGAATGGAAAATACAAAAATCATCTAATTATTTATCATCTTGGAATTGTACCATACCTAATTTAGAATTAATATTCAAATTAACAACTATAGATTTAAACATATCCTAAAATAATGGTTCATTATTTATCAAAAAATTAGCACACCTTTCTATCATTTTAACATTTACAGCATTCCCAAACTGACTATATGCTATTTTATCTTCTTTATGTATACTATAATCTTCTGGAAATGACTGTAATCTAGCACATTCTCTCGGAGTTAAATATCTAGATTTTGGACCGTAAATAGGAATCATCGATGCCATTGCTACTAACGTTGGAGAATAATCGATGTTTTTTATTCTTATACCACTACCTCTTGGTGACCATAAAACATTATTCATATTCATATTATTTTTACCTGTTTGCCACTCCATTTTTCGAACAGCTCCTAACCAAAGTTTATTATTTCTTGCTTCCATAAGCCATGGTTGTAACAAATTATAATATTTTTTATAAAAATCGCGATTTTTTGTAATCCATGATGTATATTTAGTAAAAAATTCCTTTTGTTTTTTTTTTATAATTGTATTGTTTTCTTCTTCTGTTTTTTTTTTGTCTTTTTTTGTAACAGATGTATTATTACCATCACTATCCCACCAATCAGTCCATATAGGAAATTTTGGTATAGATATATTATTTTTATTACATATATCAAGAAACTGACTCCATATATGCTCTGTCACTTTCAATTTGTCGGATATCATATATTTTGATGGTGAAATATCATCAATAATAGTATCAAGATGTGTGCTTTTTATATTTTTTTTTGATACTATTGGAATATCTGGCAATAATCCTAAATCTTTCCTTTTACAAAAAATAATAACTCGTTCGCGAGATTGTGGTACTCCAAAATACAATGTATTCAAAATAACTGGTTTTGTGTATGTATTGTAATTCAAATTATCTAATCTATTTTTAATCACATTCCAAGTATTACCAGAATCATGTGTTGCCAGATTTCTTACATTTTCTAATAATATATATTTTGGTTTATGATACTCTATTATTTTACATATATCAAAAAATATATTACCTCGTTGATCTAAAAATCCCTTTTGATCCCCTGCTTTTGAAAAAGGTTGACATGGAAATCCAGCACACAATATGTCAAACTGTGGTATTGTACTTATATCAATATTCCTTAAATCACCTTTAGGTGTCATATTATGATTTACTGTATAATTATCACGACATTCTTTATTGATATCACTCGCCATAACACATTCAAACCCTAATTTTTTTAATCCATAATGAAATCCACCTATACCACAACATAAATCAATAAATTTCAATTTCGTTTTATCAATTTGTTTTACATTAAATCGTTTACCCATTAATATTAATAATATTGTAATATTTTTTAATATAAAAATTAACAATTCAATTTTAATAATTACTAATTTATCATTTTATAATTATGGTTTAGATAATTATGGTTTAGAATTTGATGTATTGTATTTATATATTTTCTTTTTAATATCTTCATAATCAATACCTAATAATACCAAGACATCTTTAATAGAATTCAATTCATCAAATGTTAAAGTAACCACATTATCAATCGTATCTCTAAACAACGCTACCTTTTTATTATATTGTGAATTAAATAAATATTCTAATTTAGTCTTTCCTTGATCTTTACCACGTATTTCCTCCATATCTATACCTGCTACTAGTTTAATATTTCCATCTTCTCGATATAATACATTTTGGGTTCCTGAATCACCAACATTAAACAAATATCTAAAATATAAATGCTGTAAAGTTGCTAATTTAATATCATTCGTAAATTTAGATGGATCTAATGTTATTATATCACTAATCCTTTTTATTACACCTCTTGGATAAATCTTAACAGATTTAGATGGACTAGTATTACCAATTTTTAGTGCCATTTCAGTCAATGATTTGCTTACTAATGTAGTATTAACTAATTCAGATGTAGACTCATCAATATTTCCTATATTTTTATATACCAAGAAATAATAGCCTTTGTACTCTTTTATTGAAAATGGTAGCACACTCTTCATTTTATTTTGTATTTTTATAATATTTTCAACACATACCAATGCTTGGGTAAATTTGATACTATTCAGTAATTTTTTGTCATCAACCGTAAATGGTCCTTTATAGACATAACTTTGATCCATATAAACACTTTTTTTACTACTACTAGTTAATTTTTGTCCATGTGGTAAATTCAATATTGTTTCGTATTCATCATCTGTCATTTGTGTAATAGTATAATCATTTAAAGATACTTTTATAGAGGTAACTTTAGATTTTTTAACATTAAATTTCTTTTTTTTAGGTCTCTTTAGAATTAAAGGACTAAGTAATGTTTCGTAACTATTGTTTGTAAAACTAGATACACCTAAATCTATTATAGATGATATTTTTTTTGATGATTTTACTTTACCATTTTTATCATCAATATATAATTGTTTATATTTTTCCCCATTTTCATCTAGGATACATAAATCTTCATCTATAACTTTACTACCATGATTACCAAATCCAGACAATCCAAATTTTTTATTAATATGATAATCTTCTACTACATAAGTTTCATTTATAATAATTTTAGATCGCGAAGTCATATATGTTTTTAGTTCCGATTTAGTCATTTTAACTCCGCTATATTTATTACTAAAATCTAATGTATCAAACTTCCAAACTATTAACATTAACCATACACCAAATGCTCGGCGTTCAGTCATACCTTTTCTAAAAAACATTGTTTTTATAAATTCAAATAAAACCATAAATTGTGGATTTGATTTATATTTATCTTCTATAATTTCAAATAATAGAAATACCCCATCTTTTCGTCTATATCGTGAACCATAGTTTCCAGTTTTAGAATATAATTTTTGATAAATATCAAATATTCTTTCATCATTTTTACCCATAAAATCAATAAATAACTCTCCATATTTCAATAATTCTTCAGAATCATTTTTTTTACTAAATTTTTTTACTTTATTAATACTAATAGACGTCAAATCATATTCTATATTATGATATTTCCACCAACAATTGATATAACTCACAATTCTTCCTCGCCGAACATGTTTAATTATACTACATATTTCTAATACTTTAATAATTTTATCATCTAATTCTAATCCATCAATATCATTAAATAATTTTATACAGTGACATACTTCTCCAATATCATAACATACAATTTCTTCCATTAATACAATTTTTAATCTATTCAAAAGATTAGTTAACAATCCTTTGTTTTTTAAACCAAATAACATCATTTCTATTACACACCATTCAAATTTATCAAATTTTTTACGACGATAGTATTTACAAATACCACTTTTCAACACTTTACTTTTATATCCGAAATAACTACTATTATTAAATGTTCC
>JGI24005J15628_10001305_pt1 | contig 13377 bp, 11 predicted proteins | sample LinPmetageLP40_FD_15628 | JGI IMG/M metagenome (IMG submission 15628)
TCTTCTTATGAATTTAATTTTGTGATGCGTTAAAAATGCTCCTCGTAGCGATGCTATGACTCCGCTTTTTGCCTTTCTCAAAATGAAATTCCTTACAAAATTTTTTACGCCCTTATAAACCTTAATTGGTATTATAAGGGTGGAGCAAGTCTTCCACCAATCCCCCATTCAACCAAAAATAACCAATGTTGAAATGTGGCACAAGCTGTCAAAATGGATAAGAAAAGGGAGTTTTGTCGCACACCCTCTGAATGTTAATAGCTTAATGACTACCTTTGAATATGAGTAAAAAGCCCTATGGAAGTAGAAAGAAGGAAGTCACCACTGTGGGAGATGCCATCAAAGAGCTTTTGAACACGTATCGAATCAAGAGTAAGTACCATCAAACCAACATCAAGGCCTCGTGGTCTGAGGTCATGGGTAACACCATTGCTTCTCGTACCGACAAGATCTTTTTTAAGAACAATGTGCTTTTTGTTCAACTCAATTCGGCAGCACTGAAGCATGAACTCAACATGTCAAAAAGTAAGGTGCTGAGTCTCCTTCAAGAAAAATTTGGAAAAACCGCGGTTGAGGAAATTGTGTTTATGTAATCTCTAATTTCAGATGCTATTCAGTCACAACTGCTTGAGCGCTTTCTTCAACTTCAACTTCCTCTTCTGACTTATCTGCCACAAAAAACCTCTTTTGCATAATCAGTATGAACAAGACCCCAATGAAAATTGAAGAATCTGCAACATTGAAGACTGGGCTAAAAAACAAGAAATAGTCACCCCCTAGTGAAGGTATCCAATCAGGGTAATATCCATCAAATATCGGAAAGAAGAGCATGTCGATGACTTGACCATGAAACCATGGAGTAATCGCGCCATTAATCGCATTATTCTCCAAGAAGACTCCGTAAAAAGTACTGTCAACCACATTGCCAATAGCGCCCCCAAGAATCAGCCCCATCGAAATAAGTAGTCCGCGATGCACCCCTTTTTTGGCCAGTGTATACAAATAATATCCTATTCCAAACATAGCTAATACGCGAAATAAGGACAGTGCCAACTTTCCATATTCCCAATCCCAACGAAGCCCAAAAGCCATTCCAGGGTTGAGTAGATAATGTAGCTTGAACCAGTCTCCTAGCACATTGACTTCTCCAAATGTGCCTATGTCCATATTGTAGTAAACCAACATTTTGGAAGTTTGATCTATAATCACAACAAGAAGTGCGATTAAGTAGTATTTGTAATATTTGTTCATGTTATCCATATGATGGCAGTGCACTAAGCTTCTATTTTAATCTCAATATTATGTTCGTCTATCTCCAACATCTCTCCTTGACTCACTTCACCAACTACTTCCAATGACAACGCCTGTGTTTCTTGGCAGATATATTCCTTGTTAGCTTCAATAGCTCCGTTCACTATATCTGTATTATTTACAATACTAATGCTGATTTTATCTTGTACCTCTAGCCCACTATCTTTTCTCAAATTCTGAATACGATTGACCAGGTCACGAGCTATTCCCTCCTTCTTCAAGTCATCTGTCAATGTGATATCTAAGGCTACGGTGAGTTTCCCTTCGCTAGCGACTAACCATCCTGGAATATCTTCAGAAGATATTTCCACATCTTCTAGCGTAATAGTGATCTCTCCACTATCTAAAGTGATATTGATTTGATTGGTACTTTCTATTTGCGCAATCTCCTCTTGGCCAAAGGCATTGATCTTTGCTGCAACAGCCTTCATTTGCTTGCCATAGACCTGCCCAAGTTTCCTGAAATTTGGCTTGATCTTCTTGATCAATATCCCTGAAGCATCATCAATGTATTCTACTTCCTTAACATTAACTTCTGTCTGAATCAAGTCTTCCACGGCTTGTACATGCTTCTTAAACTCAGCATCTAATACCGGCACCAAAATCTTAGAAAGTGGCTGTCTCACCTTTAATCGCTCCTTCTTGCGAAGTGAATGAACTAATGAAGAAATATCCTGTGCCAATTCCATCTGCTTTTCTAGGTCAAGATCAACTGCACTGTCATCCACCACTGGAAAGTCTGTCAAGTGTATAGAAATTGCTTTTTCTTTGCCTGAAACAGTATTCAAATCGTTGAATAAACGATCCATGTAGAATGGAGCAATTGGTGAACCAAGCTTAGCGATCGTGTTCAAACAAGTGTATAATGTCTGATATGCTGCTGTCTTATCCTCATTGTACTCACCTCTGCCTGACGGCAAGGCAGGTTTCCAGAAGCGTTTACGATTTAAACGAACATACCAGTTGCTCATGTCATCGATGGTGAAGTCTTGAATCAATCGAGCAGCTCTTGTTGGCTCGTATTGCTCATAAGCCTCTTCCACTTGCTTGATCAAGCTATTGAGCTTGGATAGTATCCATCTGTCACTTTCAGGTCGCGAGTTTAGTGCTATCTCTTCTCCCGTGTAGTCGAAGCTATCAAGGTTAGCATAGAGCGCAAAGAATGAATAAGTGTTGTGAAGTGTACCGAAGAATCTGCGTTGTGATTCTGCAACTCCTTCGATGTTGAATTTCAAGTTATCCCATGGATTGGCATTTGAAATCATGTACCATCTAGTGGCATCAGGACCGTACTTGGCCATGGTCTCAAATGGATCAGTCGCATTGCCCAATCTCTTAGACATCTTGTTGCCGTCTTTATCCAAAACAAGCCCATTGGCAATTACATTTTTGTAAGCGACTTTGTCAAATAGCATTCCCGCGATAGCGTGCAGGGTAAAGAACCAACCTCTGGTCTGATCAACTCCTTCTGCGATAAAATCAGCCGGATAGTTATTGTCAAAGATCTCTTTGTTTTCAAAAGGATAGTGCCACTGCGCATAGGGCATCGCTCCCGAATCGAACCAAACGTCTATCAAGTCAGCTTCACGTGTCATTTTTTCACCGGAAGCACTTACCAAATAAATATCATCGACATATGGTCTGTGCAAATCAAAGTCTTCGCCTATTTGCTCAGTCATGAAACCGGCTTCAACAGATTTTGCAACCTCCTCCTTGAGTTCTGCAATAGAACCTATACAAATTTCCTCTTTCCCATCTTCTGTTCTCCAGATAGGCAATGGTGTTCCCCAGTATCGAGATCGAGACAGGTTCCAATCCACTAAGTTTTCCAACCAGTTGCCAAACCGCCCTGTCCCCGTAGAGCCAGGCTTCCAATTGATGGTTTTGTTCAGCTCAACCAATCGATCTTTGTAGGCAGTTGTCTTGATAAACCATGAGTCCAATGGATAATACAAAATAGGTTTGTCAGTTCTCCAACAATGTGGATAGCTGTGTTCGTATTTCTCTACTTTGAATGTTTTGTTTTCTTCCTTTAGCTTGATCGCAATTTCTACATCGAGTGATTTTTCTGGGGCTTCGCCAGCTGCGTAGTATTCATTCTTGACATACTTTCCAGCAAACTCACCCATCTCTTTGACATACCGCCCTTGCTTGTCTACTATAGGAGCATCATTGCCTTCCTCATCTTTGACCATGATGGCGGCAATTCCTGCTTTGAATGCCACGCGATAATCATCCGCTCCAAATGTAGGAGAAATGTGTACGATACCTGTACCATCCTCAGTCGTCACAAAGTCCCCTTCGATTACTCTAAAAGCATCGCCTTTTGGCTTAACATAGGGCAGTAGTTGCTCATACTCTACACCGAATAGATCTTTGCCCTTGAGCTCTTCGACTATCTCATAAGGAATCAATTTATCGCCAGCCTTATAGTCATCAAGTGCAACACTTTCTGCATTGATGTTGAGATATGCATTTAGGCGATCCTTTGCTAGAATCACTACAACTGGCTTGAAAGTATATTGATTGTAAGTTTTTACTTTGACATAAGTAATCCCTTTTCCAACTGCCAAAGCACTATTTGCCGCGAGTGTCCAGGGAGTCGTNGTCCATGCCANTATGTATTCATTCTCACTTCCCTTAACCTTGAACTGAGCGGTCAAAGAAGTGTCTTTCACATCTTTATAAGTACCCGGTTGGTTGAGCTCATGCGAACTCAACCCTGTTCCAGCTGCAGGTGAATATGGCTGAATTGTATATCCTTTGTATAGTAAATCTTTCTTATAAAGCTCCTTGAGAAGCCACCAAAGCGTCTCCATGTATTTCTTGTCAAACGTGACATAAGGGTCATCTAAGTCAACCCAATATCCCATTTTCTCAGTAAGATCATCCCACTCACCTTTGAACTTCATGACCGTTTCACGGCACTTTTTATTGTATTCTTCTACAGAAATCTTTTTTCCAATATCCTCCTTAGTGATGCCCAGTTCTTTCTCTACTTGAAGCTCAACAGGAAGGCCATGTGTATCCCATCCACCTTTTCGTCTTACTTGAAATCCTTTCAAGGTTTTGAAACGGCAGAATATGTCCTTGACAGCTCGCGCCATGACATGATGAATTCCTGGAGTACCATTTGCAGACGGAGGTCCTTCATAGAAGGTATAGGAAGGATTACCTTCTCGTTCAGTAACCGACTTCTTAAACACTTGCTTCTCTTTCCAATCAGCCAGTACTTCTTCTGCTAGCTTGGCATAGTCCTGCCCCTTATACTCTCTGTACTTCACGATATGATTATTCTATAGTGTTTTTTTCTTTTTTCTCATCGATCTTGATTTGACCCAAGTCGATTGCCTCATCATCATCTTCTTGATAAAAATGATCGTCATACAGCTCAATTAAAGGATGCGCCTCTTTTCTACGTTTACCATCATCAAATGCCAATAATAGTCCTGGCAATAAGATAAGGTTTGTGCACATTGCGATTAGCAACGTAATGGATGTGAGTACTCCAAGAGCTATTGTCCCTCCGAACTCTGACCAGGCGAAAATGATAAAACCAGCAAATAAAATGATAGATGTATAGATCATACTGGCTCCTGTTTCTCTCAAACTCTTACTTATAGCGACTGGCACAAAGAAGTTATTTGCGAAAAGCTCCTGTCTGTACTTTGCCAAAAAGTGAATAGAGTCATCTACAGAGATTCCAAAGGCAATGCTAAATATAAGAACCGTGCTTGGTTTCAATGGAATAGCAAAATAGCCCATAATTCCTGCAGTGATGACCAGAGGAATAATATTTGGGATCAATGAAATAATGATCATGCGCAAATTGGCGAACAGTATTGCCATAATGATCGCAATGAGAATGAAAGCTAAGAGTAAACTGATTTTCAAATTGTCAACCAAAAACTTGTTGCCTTGAATAAAAATGGGAGTAGAACCAGTGACCGTGACCACTGCATTAGTGTCTGCAAATAGCGCGTCAATTTTTGGTTGAATAACAGTATTAACCAACGAATCCATTTTCTGAGAACCGATATCCGCCACTTTCATAGAAATTCGCATTTTACTAAAAGTGGTATCTACAAAAGAGTTCATCAACCCTGAATTGTCTTCTTGGTTTTTTAAGTATCGCAGAATGTAGTTTTTGTCCCTTTTATTGGGAATTTCATAACGATCAGGGTTGTTATTGTAAAAGGCTTGTTTAGCAGCTTTGACAAAACTTACAATTGAGACAGGGATAGAAATGTCACGATGAGATGCTAGGAATTTTTCAAATTCCTCCACTCTTTTTAAATTCTTAAGGTCAATAACACCTCTCCTTTTACCAGTATCTACAATCACTTCCAATGGCATTATTCCACTAAAATGAGTTTCAAAAAAAGACAAATCTTTTTTGATCTGGTCATCTTCGGGAATATCATCCACCATGTAAGCGACCGTATTGAGTTGATATATCCCCGCGATCGAAATGATCACGATCATTCCTGTAAATGCAAAAACTTTATGATTATGACGGTGAACAAGAAGATCCATTCCGTCAATTACTTTCTCTAAAGGCCTAAATTTCAAGTGTTTCAACTGATATTGAGTAGGTGCTGGAAGCCATGAGAAAACAGCCGGTAAGAGGATAATACTCACCACGAAAGTAGCCAGTATATTGATTCCAGCAATGTACCCGAACTCTTTTAGAATGACAATATCCGTTGTGGTCAGCACTAAAAAACCAATAGCAGTGGTGAAATTAGTGATCAGAGTTACTAACCCAATTTTTCGGGTTACTCGGCTGATGGCTTTCATCTTATTACCATGAATCTCGAATTCCTGATGATATTTATTGAGAAGATAGACACTGTTCGGGATGCTTATCACCACTATGATTGGGGGGATAAGTCCTGTGAGTATGGTGATTTTATAATCCAGCAGCACCAGGGACCCCATCACCCAGAGTACTACAATGGCTATAATGATCATTGGAAATACTACCGCATTCCAAGACCTAAAAAACAACAATAAAATCAATCCAGTGACAGCTACTGAAAGCACCAGGAAGACAGTCATCTCTTTCTTGACTTTACCAGAAATTACAGATCTTACAAATGGAAGACCCGCATAGTGAAGTTGAATCCCTGTAGCTTTAGTAAACTCATCACCGGCTGCTATGATGTTGTTAGTCAAAGCTTCTCTATTTTTAGAGTTGAGGACTTGATCTTTTATGCCAATTAGTGTCAACGTTGCTCCATTCTCGCTGTTAACGATTTGTCCACTGTAGAATTTCTGATCATTGGCTACTTGTAATAAGCTATCTAATGTAGGTTGATCATCAGGGATAACTGTAAAGATATCCTCTACCTCAAATCGTTTGGCGGCTTGATTTTTGCGAAGACGCTTTAGTATAGGAAGTGACAACACATTAGATACTCCGGTAATTTGCTCTATTCGGTCACTGAGTTTTCTGTACTCCTTGAATATTTTGGGTTGATAAATCGCACTATCCTTAACACCAATTGCAACGACATTCCCATCTTCTCCAAACAGCTCTTTGAAGTCATCAAAGAAAATCATAGCAGGGTCATCGGCAGGAATAAGCTTAGCAAATGAATAGCTCATTTTGGCGTCCTTGCCTTTATAACCTAAAAATGCCGTTACCAATATCAAAAGAGATACTAATAACAGCCTGTACTTGATGATGAAGTGTGCTAGTCTATTCCACATTATTTTTCACGAAGCCACAAAGGTAATGATTTTTAGGTATTAGAAAGGGTCTTTGAAACCACATTTATTCAGACGGAATTTTGATGCTTTAGTTCTGCTATTTGCCGCTTCAAATATTGTTGCTCTGGCTGATTTTGAGTTAGCCGAAGTGCATTCTGATAATGTTTAAGCGCCCTATCCTCTTGATCAAGCTCCAACAGCAATTGTGCTTTGATCGCATGAAGTAGATAGTAGTTAAAAAGTGACGCTTCTTCTTCTAATTTATCGATTTCATCCAATGCCAACTTTGCATTTTTGGCCTTTGCCAAAGCCACAATTCTATTGAGACGAATAATCTTACTTGGATTGATAGCAATAAGCGCATCATATAGCATTAGGATGCGTTCCCAATTGGTTTCATCGAAAGAAGGCGCATAGCAATGACATGCGGCAATACTGGCCTGAATCATATATTCAGAAAAATTTTTGAGATCGGAGGCGACCTCTAGATGGTATCGCCCTGTCTCGATCAACTCTTTATCCCAGAGAGTTCGATCTTGAGATTTTAAATTAATCATCTCTCCTTCGATAGAAACTCGCGCATCAAATCGAGAGGCTTGGAAGCACATAAGTGCCATGAGCGCATGTACATCGGTTTTACTAAGATTAGGATTTTCCAACAGAAGTAAAGCCAGCCTCATTGCTTCGGCACATACCTCTTTTTTGATGAGTAATTCTCCATGAGCGGCATTGTAGCCCTCATTGTAGAGCAAGTAAATTGTCTTCAACACCGTTTGCAAACTATTGTGAAGCGCATCACCACCACTTGGTACTTCAAGTTCTTTGACGTTATCCTGCAATTTGGCCCGTGCTCGGGTATAAGATTTCGCTATGGCTGCTTCATTTTTCAATAATGCCTTTGCGATTTCTTTATTGCTAAACCCACAGAGTACTTTGAGGGATAAGATTATTTGACTTTCTACGGGAATGCTCGCATGACAACAGGCAAACAACATCTTTAGCAATCCATCATTCAACTGGTCATTCAATTGTGGCTCTTGGGGAGTAGAGACCGTTTCTATCTCGGCAATAATTGACGCCTCTTTCTCATGGAAATTGTGACTCCTGCGCATCTGATCTAAAAGGCTATTCTTGGCTACCCGGAAAATCCATGCCGAAGGGTTTTCAGGCACTTCTTTATAAGCCCAGACGCTCATTGCTTTGATCATCGCATCCTGCACCGCATCCTCAACTTTCTCAAGATGTGCAGTGCCGAAATATTTCACCAATAAGGATATGACTCGACCAGATTCATGTCTGAAAAAATGATCAACAATGTGTTCAGGAGACGTCTGATTTTCTGCTTGAGACATAGTCGAATTTAATAAAAAAAAGGCTTTTCAAAAAGCCCTTTTTTCAGTTAAATAGCTAGAACCAACTTTGTCAGAGATTATCAAACAAATGATGATATTCATTCTTTTGTCAACCGCTACTAACAGGACATCTCTGACAAAGTTAAAAGTCACCTTACATAGCCATCAATTCACGTACTTCGGTGGTTCCACCATGCTCATATATTGGGCAGCCCTTTGAAAGCTCTACCGCATGAGCGAGATCGCTGGCTTTGACAATGAGGTAGCCTCCGACTACTTCTTTGCCTTCAGCAAATGGCCCATCAGTAATGACTGCTCCAGCCTCTGCAACTACAGACCCACCAGCATCTAGTGGTAGTCCAGCTACAAAATTTCCGCTTTCACCAAGTGCTTGCATCCAAGCACCCCACTTTTGCATGTGCGCTTGCATTTCTTCTGGAGATTGTTGTGCTCTTACGCCATCTCCGCCTCTGAATAAGTACATAAATTCTTTCATCATCTCTACGTTTAAGGTTATTGATAATTTAATACATTATTGGTTTTCGGCATAAAGACGAACGGAGTTTTTGGATTAGGACAGATATGATGAAAATTATTTTTTCTTCTTCTTATTCACCAAATATACCCCTACCACGATAGCTACCATTCCTAGATAGTGTCCTAAAAGTAAAACCTCCCCATCTATCAGCCCCCAGATGATCGCTACGATTGGGATGAGGTAGGTCACAGAGCTTGAGAAAACAGGAGAAGTGATTTTTATGAGGTGATTGAAAAGTACGAGGGCGATTGCGGTACCCATCACTCCTAGTAAGGTTAGGTAACCCAAAGAGGCTAAGGCCTGATCATGACTGCTCATTTTCTCTACGAAATCTGTCAACATAAACAAATAAACGAGCGCTATTGGTGCAGTCAAGATCATTGAAACTGACGTAATGGTCATGGCTTTGAGATCTGAAATACGATACTTAATCAAATTGACATTGATACCATAGCATAGGGTTGCCACTACTATATAGAGGGCGTAGAAATTGAGTCCATCGGCTGAGCCGTCAGATCCCGCCAACACTAATAGTATAGTCCCTAATAGTCCTATCACTATTCCAATGACTACATTTCTAAAAAGCGATTGTTTAAAAACAACTACCCCAATAATCATTACGAATAGAGGCGTTAGTGCATTTAGGACTCCAGCGATAGCACTGTCTATCTGAGTTTGTGCTTTAGCAAATAAAAATGCAGGCAAGAAGCTGCCTACCATCCCCACAAAAAACAATAATTTGAAATGACGTTTGTCGAGCGTTCTCAGTTTGGATAAGGCTATGGGAGAAAGAAACAGTGCGGCAGCAATAACCCGAAGAGCACCTACTTCTCCGGGGGAGAAGACTATCAGTCCTCGTTTGATCAAGATGAAAGAACTTCCCCATATTAAGGAGAGTAAGATGAGAATTCCCCAAGCAATGAGTTTGTTGTTTTTTGACATTTATTTTGATGTGATAATTTTCCGTAATGTGTAATAAGTACGATTGTTTAGATTCCCACCTGCGTCCGCCAAAGGTCGGACAAGTGGGAATGACGTTCTAACTTAATTAAGTGCGTCATTCTGCGAAAGCAGGAATCTGAATTGTCGAAAAATGGCAAATATGACATATTACGAATTTTAGGAACGACAAAGCTAATCTTTTTGGTATGAGAATTATGTCTGGACTATTGCAATTTTCGTGTCTGGATCAGACACTAACTAAAGCACCTTCAAAGGTGTACTCGATCTCACTCAAAATATTCATCACTTCTTCATAAGAGGGCGTTTCCACCAATTTTGTTCTGTAAGGTTTGAAATTATGTATGCCTCTAAAGTAGTTGGTATAGTGCCTTCGCATCTCGAAAATCCCTTGTCGCTCTCCTTTCCACTCTACAGAAAATTTAAGGTGTTTTTTGGCAACTGATACACGGTCCGCCAATGATGGTGGAGGTAACATCTCGCCAGTAGCCATGAAGTGTTTGATTTCGTTGAAGATCCAAGGATATCCAATAGCTGCACGTCCAATCATGATGCCATCAACACCATATCGGTTTTTATATTCTAATGCCTTTTGAGGGCTATCGATATCTCCATTGCCGAAAATTGGGATATGAATGTCGGGATGATTTTTAACTTCAGAAATCAATGTCCAGTTAGCTTCTCCCTTGTACATTTGTTGGCGTGTTCGACCATGAATAGACAGTGCCTGAATGCCAACATCCTGAAGGCGTTTGGCGACTTCAATAATCTTTATGGTACTATCATCCCAGCCGAGTCGCGTCTTTACAGTTACTGGTAGGGAAACTTGCTTGACAATCTCGTCAGTCATTCGCTGCATTTTCGGCAGATCAAGGAGGATTCCCGCTCCAGCACCTTTGGTTGCGACCTTCTTGACAGGACAACCGTAGTTAATATCTACAATCTCTGGTTGAGCGGCCTCAGCTATTGCTGCCGCCTCACGCATAGCATCGATCTTATCGCCAAATATCTGGATTCCGATAGGACGTTCATAATCATAGATATCTAGCTTTTGCACACTTTTCGCGGCATCCCTGATCAAACCATCTGCAGAAATAAACTCTGTGTACATGAGGTCTGCTCCATTTTCCTTGCACACCGCTCTGAATGGTGGATCGCTAACATCTTCCATCGGTGCAAGCAGCAATGGAAATTCACCAAGTTCTATGTCTCCTATCTTTATCAAAAGTGTATATTTGTCGTTTGGCTGCAAAATTACATGGAATCCATGAGATAATTACAAAAAGCAACCATATAAGTTGTCTGAGTAGTAATAAGAGGGGTTTCTATATTTGATTCTAAATAATTCAATATGTCCACATTCGATAATAAGCTCACCTGGTCTTCCAAATATTCTCCAAGTGTCACAGCTTTCATTTTGCTTTTTGTTGCCTTTGTGGGCTTCATGTTGATAGGTCCTGTGATTGGGATGCTTTTAGGATTTCTATTATTTGATGGAGACCTAACAACGTATTATCAACAAATTCTCTCAAACCCAGTGGGGAATGTAGGACTTAAGCTTCCTTTGTTCGTCCTTCAGGGTACCGCCTCGCTCATTGGATTTATCATATTTCCCGCCCTGTTCATGGTGTTTCATGAGCGACAAGTCATCAACACATTTTTTACACGTGTAAAAATTTCCCCTCAGCTATTCTGGCTTACCCCGATCATTGGCCTCGTTTTTATGGGCTTTAACGCCTTTTTTATTGAGTGGAATGCTGGCCTTTCTTTACCTAGTTTTTTGGAAGAATTTGAACAGATAGCTAGAGGGTTTGAAGATAAGGCAATGGAGATGACCCAATATTTAACAGAATTCGACTCTGTTGGCATGCTTATCCTTGGACTCATTGTGATCGCAGTCATTCCAGGAATTGGGGAAGAATTGGTTTTTCGAGGATTTTTGCAAAATTACTTTCACCGATCAAGCAAGAATATCCACATCGCCATCTGGGCTTCTGCATTTCTTTTCAGTGCCATGCACATGCAGTTTTTTGGATTTGTTCCAAGACTATTGTTGGGAGCGTTCTTCGGTTATTTATATTATTGGTCGGGAAACCTGACGATCCCGGTTATAGCCCATGTCTTCAACAATGGATTTACATTGATCATGATGTACCTCCACCAGCAATCCATTACTAATATTGACATAGATTCTACTGAAAGTGTCCCGATTCTTTATGTAGCCACCTCCTCTATTCTAGTGCTTATTCTACTTATATATTTTAGAAAAGTATGTATGTTGCAAGCGAAGAATAATAGATGAAGTGGCAAAAGATATTTAGTGACGCATTAGAATATCGTGTACAAATCGTGCACGATGTATTGGACGACCACGGCATAAAGTCTGTCGTAGTAAACAAACAAATCTCAGCCCATAATCTCGGTCTTTTTGAACTTCAGGTAGCTCCAGATAATGTAATCCGGGCCATAAAAATAATAGCAGATGACATCAGTTTTAAGTAAGTATAATAACCTCACTCAGAGAGTCATCATGGCGCTAATAGGCGTGGCGATTACAGGTGTCTCCTTAGTTTATAGCGAGTGGGCATATTTTGCTTTGTTCATGCTGATCTGTACACTTACCCAATTGGAATTCTATAAGCTAACAGGTCTGGATGGCATGCTTCCATTGAAGTCTTATGGAACCGCTATTGGGCTTGTCATTTATACAATTACATTTCTAGTGGAAAAAGGAGAAATAAGCTACCGCTACTATTTCCTCATGTTTCCCCTCGCTTTCGGTATATTCCTCATCAAGCTTTATAGAAAAACGGATAAAAAACCATTTACAAACATAGCCATTACATTCCTTGGGGTGATTTATGTGGCAGTGCCATTTTCACTGCTTCATGTAGCGACTTATAGCATGGGCAGTTACAGCTATGAAATTGTACTTGGAATGTTAGTAATCTTATGGGCAAGCGATTCAGGGGCATACTTCGCTGGAACTTTGTTTGGCAGAAGAAAATTATTTGAGCGAATCTCTCCCAAAAAGTCCTGGGAAGGAAGTATAGGCGGAACAATAGTAGCGTTAGCAATCGCTTATGGCATTTCTCAAGTTTTTCACGATTTGCAATTATGGCAATGGATGATTGCAGCCATACTCATAGTGGTGGCTGGTACCTACGGAGACTTAGTAGAGTCGCTGTTCAAACGAAGCATGGCCATCAAGGATTCTGGAGCAAGTATCCCAGGACATGGAGGGTTTCTTGACAGGTTTGATGGTCTTTTGTTATCTATTCCGTTTTTTGTGGCGTTTCTGCTGATTTTTTAGTCGGATTCATTACTAATATAAGGCGAGTATAATTACGGTAGTAAAACAGATTGGCATTCGTTTTTTAGAAAAAAGTTGAATGAGTCAATTCGTTAAATAGTGTCTCTAAGAAAACAGGTCATCTTTCACAAAATGAGTGATTTTCGATGAGGTTTCAATTTTCTTTCTATGAGTTGATGCCTGAGCAT
>JGI24005J15628_10001308_pt1 | contig 13357 bp, 13 predicted proteins | sample LinPmetageLP40_FD_15628 | JGI IMG/M metagenome (IMG submission 15628)
CAAGAAGTGTAAGAAGGTGGTCAGGGAAGCCAGAAAGATATCCCCAGATGGATACGTGACTATTATCGGGTGTTATGCACAGTTGAAGCCAAAGGAAATTTATGAGATTCCCGGAGTAGATGCGGTATTGGGTGCGGCAGAGAAATTTAAGCTGGTGGAGTTGCTCGATGGATTCGTCAGAACTCCTGAAACCAAAGTATTTGCATCTGATATTTCTGAAGCAAATATCTTTCACCACTCCTACTCCATCCATGATCGTACGCGTACGTTTCTCAAAGTACAGGATGGATGTAATTACGGATGTACATTTTGCACAATTCCGCTGGCAAGAGGAAAAAGCAGAAGTGATACCATTGCCAATGTCATCAAAGGTGCGGAAGAAATTGCTTTGACTGAAGTGAAGGAAATAGTTATCACTGGCGTAAATACGGGTGATTTCGGCATACAAGATGGCCGTAGAAAAGAGAAATTTACAGACCTGATAGAAGCCCTTGATAATGTGAAAGGCATAGAGCGATTTAGAATCTCCTCCGTAGAGCCCAATCTCCTCCACAACGATATTATCGAAACGGTTGCCAAATCAGCGCGATTTGTTCCTCACTTTCATATTCCTTTGCAGTCTGGCTCGGATAAGATTCTGAGCCTTATGAAACGCAGGTACCAACGAGATCTGTATGTTGATCGGGTCAATACCATTAAAACCTTGATGCCAGATTGTTGTATTGGTGTAGATGTGATCGTGGGTTTTCCTGGAGAAACGCATGAAGACTTCATGGAAACGTATCAATTCTTAAATCAATTGAACATTTCTTATCTGCATGTGTTTAGTTATTCAGAACGCGCCAATACAAGTGCAGCAGAAATGGAAAACCCTGTCCCCATAAAAGTGCGTCAAGAAAGATCAAAAATGCTTCGCAGTCTATCCGAAAAGAAGAAACGTCAATTTTATGAGGAGAACTTGGGAAAGGTTGCCACTGTACTTTTTGAGGATGACATAGAAGAAGGCATGATGCACGGCTTTACAGAGAACTATGTACGTGTCGCTGCTAAGTATGATCCAATGCTTATCAATGAAACCAAACAGGTCATCCTCTCATCAATTAACGAAAATGGATTGGTTGAAGTTGAAGAATTCCAACCAGCATTCGCCACCCACTAATATGGCACTAAAAGTAGGGGACAATGCACCCAATTTCACATTGAAATCAACCTCAGGCAACACACTCACGCTGGATCAAGACTTAAAAGATACTGCGTGTATCCTGTATTTTTACCCAAAAGACTTCACTCCTGGCTGCAATGCAGAAGCATGTGAATTTCGTGATCATTTCGAAGAATTTCGAGATGTCGATATTCCAGTGTTTGGAATCAGCACTGACAGTATTCCTACGCATATGAAGTTTAAGACCAAGTACAAGCTACCTTTTGAACTGTTGTCTGATAAGAGCGGAAAGGTCACCAAGTCATATGATGCCATCATACCCTTATTAAATCTGGCCAAGAGGACAACCTATCTGCTAGACAAAGACCACAATATCAAGGCAGTATATAATGATATGTTTGGAGCTCGCAATCATATCAAAGCCATGCTTGAGGAAATTGGACAATAAACCAGAACCTGTCTGTCATAGTGCTGATTGTGCTTGTTTAATTGGTTAATCCCACCCTTACAAGTCATCCCGGATCTTTACCACTAACAATTAGATGTCTGACTAAGTCAAGATTTCTCCACTGCGCCTGTCTGCCGACCTCACTTAGAAACATCTCTAATTAGTTAATGTATTTTCTACCCATTCATTCACTAATTCAATCATTATTAGACAATTAAGTATGAAAACAGGAATATTTCCTATCTTTGCAACGATTTGAAGCTCAAAAAACGATACATATTTATCGCGCTAATATTGATATTAGCTCCTACCCTGTTTATTCAGTCTTCTACAGAAGTTGAAAGACCAGAGGTCATTGCAATAAAAATTGAAGCCCCAATCAATCCACATTTACAGGAATTAATTACTGAGTATGACAGCCTAATTCAGACCATTGTACACAAAACTCCTGGAGCTGCAATAGTCATAGTCAAAGGTGACTCCATCATTTTCTCAAAAGGATATGGGATCAAATCAATCAAAGAAATGGATTCTGTGGACATCAACACAATCTTTCGCATAGGGTCAGTGTCTAAGGGATTTGCATCGGTACTTACTGGTGTGATGGTACAAGACGATTTATTAGATTTTGATGATTGCGTGATTGATCATTACCCTACATTTAAACTAAAATCCACAGAACATACACAAGCACTGAACATCAAACATGTGCTTTCTCAATCAACAGGGCTCCCATATCAGGCTTATACAACGCTCATTGAAGATGGAGTTTCACTGGATGTTATGGTCAATGAATTGCAAACACTAGACAAGATTGGCGAACCAGGACAGTATTATAGCTATCAAAATGTTGGTTATAGCATTATCGAAAAAGTATTAGAAGAACGCACCAAGCAATCTTATCAATCATTGTTGAAAGAGAGGTTATTCTCACCATTAAATATGCAAAGTGCCTCGTCTGACTTCGGAAGTATCATGAGTGCCGAAAACAAAGCACTTCCACATGTTAGGGGCAAATCAGGGTGGCATCAACGAAATATCTCTCCTAACTACTACAATACGCAAGCCGCAGGGGGAGTGAATGCCAGCATCACTGACATGGGTCAATGGCTCAAAGGTCTGTTGGGTCATCGACAGGATGTTTTACAACAATCCACTCTTGACAGCTTATTTACCCCGCAAATTCGAACTTATGTTAGGTACAAGTATTTCTCAAGCTGGCCTAAAGTAAAGAAAGCTTATTATGGTATGGGGTGGAGAGTAGTTGAAAACGGAAATGATAAGGTAGTCTATCATGGAGGCTATGTCAATGGCTTCTCAAGCAAAATTGCCCTAATTCCTTCGGAAGATATTGGCATATGTGTATTGACCAATTCTTCAAACAGCTTTATTGGAAAATCCGTACCGGGATTTCTTAAAGCATATGATCAATATAGGGATCGAATCAATAATTGGGAGCATCAATAAGATTCTTTAGCATTGAATCTTTAGAATTTCCTTTATAATATTTTAAGTCATCCCGCAGGGATCCTTACCACTATGAAAAATCAGGCGTTTATCGTTAGGGTAAAGATTTCTCCGCTACACTCCGAAATGACTTGTAAGGAGTGATTGTGTTAAATAATACAATAAGAATACACCCTTAATAAGTCATCATGTAGCGATCTTTATCGCATTGTAGAACTTTCAAAATGGAAAAAATTCCTCCGTTGCATTACAGAATGGACTGCGCTTAATTAATGACAATGGTTACTTCTACAATTTCATTTTATATTCTACTATACGATATGTTTCTTCAAAACCAGCGCTGACATGAAATTTTTGAGCAGTATAATTATCTATTTCTGCATCCGATGCCAATTCGCTGCACCCTTTCTTTTTACTCCACTCCTTTACTTTATCCATCATGAGTGATGACAATCCTTTTCGTTGATATTCAGATATTAGGTATATGCCTTCTAAGTAGGCTACTGGAGAGCTCAGACATCCATCGACAAAGTTTCTCAAAGCAAGTTCCAGCATTCCAATTGCCAAGTCACCATCATACATCAGGTAAACGGTACGACTCTGATCTTGCTCAATCAATCTCATTTCTTTTAAATTGAAAACTTCGCTTAGATCATGATAAAGCATTTTTCTAAATGAAAGCCAATCCAAATTATTAGATGTTGGTGCTATAAATCTAAAGTGACTCATCTATATAGGTTTCAACCAGTTGATCTGCATGGTCTGGGTTGATTCTGACCATCCAGTGATTATTTATTACAGCGACTGGAGCCTCTTTACATCTACCTGTACAAGCGCATTCAAATACTTTCGTTGATTTGGTCAACTGCTGTTTTCTGATACTCATTTCAAATGCTTTTTCGACTTCCTTCGCTCCTGCTTTTTTGCAGTCTTTGTCTTTACAGACGAAGATGAAATGTCGATATTTTTCGTACTTTTTAGACATTTATCATTGGGATGCAGCCTGCATTAGTATTCCACAAAGCCACGCCCCATAAGTTCCAAATATATAACCCAATACCGCCAACAGTACGCCTACAGGTGCCAATGAAGGATGGAATGCTGCTGCTACTACCGGTGCGGAGGCAGCACCACCAATATTAGCCTTACTACCTACAGCAAGGAAGAAATAGGGTGCTCTTATCAATTTACCTATAATAAACAGCAATGCCACATGGATTGCCATCCAAATTCCACCAACCATAAACAAACCAGGGTTACTAGCTATTGCCATGATGTCCATTTTCATTCCTATAGTTGCTACCAAAATAAAGATGAAAATTGTCCCGACTTTTGATGCTCCTGCACCTTCAAGTTCTCTGGCTTTGGTGAATGAAAGTCCTACGCCCACACCAGTAGAAATAACAATCAACCAAAAGAAACCTGAAGTCAAACTAAATCTTTGAAGCTCAGGTGCATTCTCTTGAACAAATGGCGCAATAATATCAGCACCCCAGTGCGCAAAAGCTGTAACACCAAATGCCACGCCTAATATTACCATCAAATCTGTTGCCGAAGGGATTTTAGAAATGCTCAGACTGTAGTTCTCCATTTTCTTTTGCAAGTGATCTACCGAAGAAGCATCTGCCTTAAAGTATTTGTCTATTTCAGCAGACTTGCCAACACCGATCAATAGAAAAAACATCCAAATCTCTGCAACGATAACATCTACAGTGATCATCACAGAATACAGTGGATCTGATGGCTTGAAAATCTCGTACATGGCCGCTTGATTGGCACCACCACCAATCCAGGTACCGGCAATCGTTGCCATACCTCTCCACACAGCATCTGGTCCCATCCCTCCTACGATATCTGGTGCAAATGTTGAGGTAATTAAAATGGCCAATGGTCCTCCAATAATAACCCCTATGGTCGCAGTGAAGAACATAATCAATGCCTTTGGCCCTAATTTGAAAATCTCTTTGAGATCAACACTGATTGTCAATAAAATCAACGAAGCTGGTAATAAATATCTTGATGAGACAAAATAAAGTCTAGATTCTTCTCCGTTAATCAGCCCAAAAGTATTGAGCAATGAAGGNANGAANTAACACAATAAAATCATTGGCAAAAATTTATAAAACTTCTTCCATCCTGGGTGATCACTTGATGATGTTTTGAAGATAAATGCAAGCATCAATATTAGAATGCCAAAGATTACAGCATCGTTATTAATCAGGGCTTCGTGTGTAGTTTCTTCCATAGGTCTTAATTTAAAGGATTCAAAACTATGGGATTATCTTGGATAAAAAAATTGAAATATTTTCATTGACTTAAAACTTTATGAACACCGTTAACATCATAAGGCCAAATACCTACTAATCAATGATCGACAACCAATACCTAAATACAAAAAGTGTAAATTAGATGCATGCAGAAACACTATTGGATATCGCTATGATGCATGCTGATTCACTGATTGTGAATGCCCAGAAAGGGGATGAAAAAGCACTAAATCAATTGGTGGGTTTATGGTATAAACGCATATACAATTATGTGTTCAAGTATTGCTGTGATACTGACCTGGCTACTGAAATTTCTCAAAAGACTTTCATAGCAATGTTCAGAAACGTAAAGAAACTCAATGATGTAGATCGGTTCAAACCATGGCTGTACCGAATAGCGACTAACTTTTGTCACGAAGAAGAGCGCAAAAAGAAACGAAATAAAACAGTATCGCTCACTGTCAATAGAAATAACGATGATCAATCAGAGCATATTGAAGTAGGTGAAGCTGAGGGTAATTATTTCAATCCAGAACGAAGTTACCAGCAGCTAGAATTAGAGCAGGCACTGATATTCGCATTAGGTGAGCTTAGAGAAGATCAGAGAAGTGTGGTCATTATGAAAGAGTATGAAGGACTGAAGTTTAAAGAAATAGCCGAAACACTCGACACTTCTGAAAACACCGTCAAAACCCGGCTGTATACAGGATTAAGACATTTGAAAGAGATACTGAAAAAGAATAACATCACGAAAGAAACCGTGTATTATGAATTATAAACCAGATGAATCGACCTTGGCAGCATACCTCTACGGAGAGTTGTCACAAGATGTACATGCACAAGTTACAGCATACTTAGCTGATCATCCCGAAGCAAAAAAAGAGCTTGAAGAAATCAGGTCTATGCAGAAAATGTTGGGGAAGTTTCAGGACAAAGAAGTTGTTGAACCTTCTTTTGTCTTTGAAGACCCCTCTGTAGTAGTGATATCTAAAAATCCGTTCTTGAGCAACTTCTTGAAGCTAACCATGGGCATGGCAGCAAGTATCGCTTTGTTGATGCTGGTCGGATATTTTACACAGCTACGCTTTGGAATAGAAAATGGGTCGGTGTTATTGAGTTTTGGTAATGAAGTAACAACTCCTACAACCGAAACTATCAGCCAGGAAGACATCGAGTCGTGGATGGCTGAGGCAATGGACTCCAACAATAACCAACTCATCGAGAAGATCAATGAAGTTGAATCTAGCCTTTCTGAAAGGGTGACGCTCCAGCAACAGACAAACAAACGACAAATGAGTGCAATGCTCTCCAATTATAAAGTTGACCAAACAGTGATCAATCAATACGTGAGTCAACTCAAAGAGGATAACAAAGACATAATCCTTAGCCTGGTCGATGTCTCGGAACGCAATCAGCAGCAATATATGAGTGCAATGATTGCGGACTTTTCCGCTTACCTGGATCAACAACGGAACAATGATTTGGAAGTGATCCAAGCCAGTTTTAATAATTTGAAAGATAACACAGAAATCAGTCAAATAGAGACCAATGAAATACTGGCAAGTATTATTTCAACAGTGAATGGCACAGAAAATCAGTTCTAAGTGGGATCAATTGACAAAAATATAACTCAAAATTTCGTCTACCGAAGCTTTACCGCGTTCGCATTAGCTTTAGCGGTTGTGAAGCGTAGGTAGATAAATAACAACTGACAAAGCGATGGGCGGACGTACTCAATCCGTTATCGCACAGTCGCAAAACAAGAAAAGATGAAAAAGATGAAAAAAACAATTTACGGAATAGTGCTCTCTATGGTGATCACAGGAAGTACATTTGGGCAAGCAATAGATCAAAAGCGGATGGACCGAGATCTTGAGATAGCTGAGAATATATTACAGACCTTATCAAATAGTGGCGAGAATAGATTTTACTCTTCGCATAATACAGAAAGTAGCTACATCCCTGACTTTGGTGTCATATTCAGTTCCCCAAGCAATAATTTCAGTATTCGTACTTTGGATATTAAAGGTGGAAAAAATAGAGAATATATTATTTCAGGTAATGCCACAGGGCGCAACGTGATAGTTGCCCCTTCATCTGAAGGAGATACATACTCATATAGTTACACTACATCAGATGATGATTGTGATGATTGTCCTGACAAAAAAGACCTTAAAGAGAAACTAAAGAAAGGTCAGGAAGAATGGGCGAAGAAGTCAGAAGACATGTTCAAAGAGCAGACAACTGCTTTCTTAGTAGATTATGCAGATCTTATTGGACAGTTAAAGCCCTCAGATAAAATCATGATAACCTCTAAAAGTAAAAATAGCCATGTACTCTGGATGGATGACTCCGATAAAAAGAGGCAATCAACAGGGAGGACTGCTGAAATACTTAAAAGTGATTTGATCGCTTACAAACAAGGCAAGTCTTCTCGTGAAGCGACTATTGGAAAGATCAAATTTGCTTCCACGGTCAAGGATGAAAAGGTAGAAAGAGATTTAGAATTGTTCGGAAGCATTTTTGCCAAATTATATGATTCTGATATGTCTCCTACCTATTACTCTTCAAGCCATCGTATTAACTACGAACGTTTAGACAATTTTGGTGCGATCTACAACATGCGCGTATATTCTTCCAGTCAAGACAATGGAATACATACGATCCGTACTACTAGAGAAAGCGGTCTTACGCAAGAAGAACGCAATCAAAAAGTGAATGCGATGTATCCAGCGTTTGAGCGCTCCATCAAGGAAAACATATTGGATTATGGTAGAACTATCAAAAGTCTAAAGCCGAACGAAATGTTGATGTTCAAAATCAGACTGACGGAGTGCAAGGGCTGTGAAATGCCAAGATCCATTGAGGTGTCGGTGAAAGCCAATATTCTAAGTGAATATGGTTTTGGTAAAATCACTAAAGACAAAGCGATGCAATCCATCACTATTAAGAAATCTGGTAACTAGGATTTTTAAGACTTTGTCAAAGTTTGAAACTTTGACAAAGTCTTAAACTTCAGTTAAATTTTTTTTAGCAAAGTTGCCAACTCGCTCAATATCATCGCAGTAGCTCCCCAGACCACATGACCTTGAATTTCGAAGTATGGCGTGTTCTTTAGTGTCATATTTCGAACTGGAATGTCCATTACTTTGTGATTGTCTGTATTGAATACTTCATCTATTGATACTTCCAATATGCTTTCTACTTCATAGTCCTCTTTTACAAAAGTTGGGCGTTGGTTGAGAAACCCTAAGACAGGTAATACTTTGAAGTTGCTTGGAGGAATATACATTTCGGTTAACTCACCAATGACTTCTACTTGATCTTTCGATACACCAACTTCCTCTTCGGCTTCACGAAGTGCAGTTGCTATTCTTGATTCCTCCCCTTCATGTTTACCGCCAGGAAGGCTGATTTGTCCACCATGCGTGCCTTTATAGTCATGACGCTTTGTAAGGGGGAAGTATATTTTCCCCTGATGAGGGTACAAGAGTAGCAGCACACTGCTCAACTTAGCGTCAGGTATAAGTGATAAGTCCATGGGCATAGATCGCCTGATAGACGGCATCATCAGATCATGTGCGTCCTGACCCGGTAGATCTTGCATTGCTTTAGCAAGTGTTAACTTAAAACGTGAAAAATCCTCTATTTCGGTCATTCACAATATTTTTTTAGCATGTCTACCAATTCCGATCCTGTCCTTTCGTTTCTTTCAAATGATCTGCTCCATGCTTCACAAGCCTTATCAGTTAAGTTCATCTTACTATAGCAGACTCCCTTATAATAATATAGCCTATCAATAAAGTTATCCAACTTTTCTGCCCTATCTAATAGTGCAATAGCCTGATCGTAGCGCTCCTGATTCATATACCAAAGTGCTTTGTTGCGGTATGCCCACCCATTTTGAGGGTCAAGTACGATACTTTTATTGATATCTTCAACCGCTTCGGGATCATCCAATTCCATTCGGATATAACCACGGTTATTAAGGAAATACGGTTGATATGTTTCAATCTCCAAAGCTCGATTGACTAAAGTAAGTGCTTCTTCATAATTACCCTGATCCGCACGGAGCAATGCCTTTGCATTGTATGCATTCGCTTCATCAGGATCGACCATTATTGCTGAGTCCAAATCTATCAGGGCTTCTTCAAATTGTTCTTTGTAGTAATACACTGTGCCTCGATTGACTAATATTTCTGCATTGGCACTATCCAATAAAAGGGCCTTATCAAAAGCCTCTAAAGCTTCATCATACTTTCTCATCTTTGTTTTCACCAATCCAAGACCAAAATATACACTAGAAGAATCAGGTATTTTACGTTCTAGATATTCAAGATCATCCAACGCACGGTATAGCTCATTGAGCTCATAATAGGCATTGGCACGATTGGCATAGCCCTCCCAAAATTCTGGGTCGCATTGCAAAGCAGCATCATAGTTTAGCACAGCCTCACCATAACTGCCATTCTCATATTGAACAATACCGACATTATTGAGAGCATCAGTATAGCAAGAATCGATCTTTAGTGCTTCGGTGTAATACCTTAAAGCTTCCTTATATTCTTGTTTTGCCAAGGCATCGTTGCCTTTGATCAAAAAACGTTGCTTATCAGCTTCATCCTTATCTCCTGTACAGGACAATAAGAGTAGGACTATGGCAAACACTAGAAATCTCATCATGGCGCAAAGCTAATAAGACCTTCTAGGTTTCAAAAACCTAGAAGGTCTTTTAATAATGCGTCTATCTTCGGCTCAAATCCATAAGCTTTATCAAACCGCTTATGAATGACTGCTATGAATTTATTGCCAATGGCGATGTTATTTAGTGTCTCTAAGAAAACACCTCAAAATCAAAAATGTCGTTGCAAGTAATTCAAATTTCGGTAAATTACGTTCTGTTAATAAGCCAAATGCGTATGAACAAAAGCCTACTTTTATTTTCAGTTACGTTCTTATTTATTGTCCAATACACTATCTCCCAATCTAGATTAGATAGTCTCAAAGATGTGCTGTCCAAAACATCAGATGATATTACAAGGGTTGATATTCTAAATCAAATTTCAGTGGAGTCCGAATCTCCAGACAGTATATTAGCAGCTTCAATATCACTTTCCACAAAAATCGCTTATGATGTAGGATTGATCAACGCGCAAGACATTTTATCCAACATCTTTACTACCCAGGGTGACTACGATTCAGCACTTAGTTTAAAGATGATCAATCTTGATTTATTGCTGCAAAATGATCTTTCTATCAATTTAGCGACAACCTATAGTGCCATTGGTCTGCTGCATGACTATAAGGGTGACTATGAAAATGCAATGACCTATTTTCTAGAAGGACTCAAAGTAAGTGAGCAGATTGGAGATAAAAAGCAAATTTCCAATTTCTTCAACAGAATAGGTATCATATACAACTACCAAAGTAACTATGACAAGTCTATTGAATTCTTTCAAAAGAGTCTGGAATTAAGGCAAGAGGTTGACGATAAACAAGGTCAGGCTGATATCTACAATAACCTTGGGATCATCTATGGCAAACAAAATGATATAGACAAAGCCATAGAATATTATTCACTTAGTCTTAAACTGAAAAAAGAACTCAATGATCAATCTAGTATTGCCAGTTCATACAATAATCTAGGAACTGCGTATTTTTTTAAAGGAGACTACAATAAAGCGCTTGATTTTTATACCAAAAGCCTGAATATCAAGAAAGAAGAAAGCTTGCTTGGAGACCTGGCATCCACTTATATCAATATCGGTGAGGCATCCCTCTACCTTAAAGATTACAATCATGCACTAAAATATATTGAGACTGGACTTAATCTCGCCATAGAAATGGGTAACAGAGATGATATTAAATTGGGCTATGAAGAATTAGCACAGGTTTATGCTGAAATGAAGCACTATGATTCTGCTTACAAGTATCATTCATTATACACTGGTCTGAAAGATAGCATGTTCAATAAGGAGAGCGATGAGCGAATTATTGAAATGCAAACAAAATATGACCTTGAGAAAAAGGAAAAAGAAATTGAATTGCTGCAAAAAGAAAATGAAATAAAGCAGATAGCCACTGAAAACAGTAACCTTATTAGGAACATATTCATTATTGCTTTTATAATTATTTCATTCCTTATCATTGCCATCGTTCGGAGCTACAAAGATGATCTAGCGAACAACAAAGAGCTCAGCTCAAATAAAAAGAGTATAGAGTCACAAAATGAGGTGTTGAAGACCATGAACTATGAAAAAGATCAGCTTATGAAGATCGTAGCTCACGACCTTCGAAGCCCTCTCAATCAAATCGATGGACTTATCAACTTGGTAAATTATAGTCCTGAGAACCTCGATGATGATCAAAAGGATGCGCTCTCGAGTGTAGTAATGGCAACAAAACATTCACGAGATCTGATTCGAAAAATATTAACTACGAAATCTGTAAATTCAAGTGAATTGAAGGTAAACCTTGAAAAGGTAGATATCAAAAGTCTCATCGAATCAACAATATGCGATCAAGAAACCAACCTAAATAGAAAACAGATAGTAATCCAATTAGAATCTGTAAGTGATAACCCAACTGCATTGGTTGACACCAACTACACTGAACAAATATTTGAGAACTTGATATCCAATGCCATCAAATTCTCTCCGCATGAGAAAAATATCTTTGTCACGATTACTGATCACGCAAACCTCTTGAGGGTAGAAATAAAGGACGAAGGTCCCGGATTTACCGAAGAAGATAAGAAGCATCTATTTGGAGTCTATAAGAAGCTCAGCGCTACACCCACAGGTGGTGAAACATCCACTGGTCTTGGGCTTTCTATTGTGAAAAAGTACACTGAGACAATAAATGGAAAAGTATGGTGTGAGAGTGAACAAGGTCAAGGTGCTACCTTCTTTGTAGAGCTACCAAAGTCTTAATCTGGATAGAGCATCAATTTGATAGTCAACCAGTTTTAAAGTTACTCAATAATAATATTGTGTTTTGTTAAGAGTCCCTCAATCCCCATTCTTGAAAACTTTGCTTTTTTCATCCGATTGTTTTCTGGGTCAATCGAATAATTATACGAAGTCCTGAAATCAGCCTTCTCCAAAATAGTCCGATCAAATACTGTTCTATTCAAGTCGCATTCATCGAACCTTGCACTCCATTGACGTGTATCATAACATGCTGTTTATCAGATAATTGAAAGTCCGAGTTCTTTAGCCATTCGAGTCACGGTTTTTTATTTATTGATTAGCACCTTTTCTTCATATGCTTTTATGGCTACTGATTCTATCTTGTTTTCAAGTAAGTACTTAGCAAGCTGTTCAAAATCCTCGGTAAAGGTTTCAAACTGCTTCACATTATTGGATTCAATCCCCACAAAAACATGACGGGTTCCAATATCAATTCCGGCTACATTTTTTCTTATCTTTTTCATAGGCTTATTGTTTAAAACCACATTCAGAAAATTATCTAAGCGGAAAGACTACCATACGGACATCATTATTATGAGTACCAACATCGCTAACGCTATTTTCTGACAATCATACTCTGAGACAGGCATTTAGCACTATTGGAATACCGATCACTTTGTGGTTATAGTTGTTCACTCTAAGATACGTCATTGCCCTAAGCTGGTTTTTTTAAACTCTGGTCTCGCAATGACACGGTGATGCAATCATACAAGGTCTCTGTCTCCTCAGGATGACGCTGAGTAGAATTAATATTCTAATCTTCAAGTTTTTCTCTTAACTCTGATAATTTGTTATTCAAATACTCATACCTATCATCGGATTCATCTTTTAAAAACGGAGACAGATAATCAATCGCCTCTTGGAATCTTCCTTGGCTCTCTACAGACTTTGCAATCCACCAAGTGAAATTGTATTGATCATATTCTTCAATACTTATACTTTCAAAGTAAATAGTGTCTCTAAGAAAACAGGTCATCTTTCACAAAATGAGTGATTTTCGATGAGGTTTCAATTTTCTTTCTATGAGTTGATGCCTGAGCAT
>JGI24005J15628_10001310_pt1 | contig 13354 bp, 9 predicted proteins | sample LinPmetageLP40_FD_15628 | JGI IMG/M metagenome (IMG submission 15628)
AGGGGTGTTTTTCATTGTGAAGTAAAAAGCTTGAAATTTGATAATAATCGAACTTTTTTGTTCCTTTTAAAATTTACTCGGATGACAGTAATTAAAAATTAAAAATAGCAGTATATATCGACACTCTTTTTGATAGACTGATCGGCACGGTCTTTGATTATTGAATAGAAGTTGTTAAGTTTAAAAAGATGAAAAAACTATCCACCGTATTGTCTTTAGTCCTCCTAGCAGGATTATTCAGTAATACCTTTGCACAAGGTAGTGGTGAGATTGGTTTCAATACCAATAGTTTATCTGAGATCAACAAAGTTGAAATTTTCCCAAACCCTTCAGTTGATTTCTTAAATATAGAAATCAACAACTCTAAATTGAATAAGCCTATTTTAGAGTTATACAGTATTATTGGGAATATTGTCAAAGTAGAATTACAGGAAGTAGAAAAAAACAAATTCAGGATAGATGTGACAAGCATTCCTTCTGGATACTATCTTCTCTCCATCAGGGATAAGGATACTCATTTCAAAGAGACCTATAAGTTTTTGAAGAGATAGAGTTGATTTTGTTTGACCATTTGTCGAGTGTTATATGTTTAACGATTCATTAGTATTTTTTATATATCTGCAAAATTATTGAATTTCAACTACTGTTGTCCAGTTAAAATAATTGACATTTAGCTTTTATCAAAAAATACCTTTATAACGTCCATTACTGTAGCTTTTTATGTAATTATCCTCCTATTGCTTTGAAGGGCTTACTTTTTCGAAACCATCAAAAATCGTTCTTCATGTTAACTGAATATAGATTATTTGTTATAATCGAGTTTTATCGGACAACAGTAAATTTCAACATACAACAATCACATGATTTTGCATTTTTCAACAAAAATAATTACTTTTGTATCATACATATATTAAATATATAGATGGTTGCAGGTCTATCTGCAAGAAAAAGATAAAACTAAAAAGTACATAAAGAGAGCCGTCTAGATTTGTGACGGCTCTCATTGTTTACGACAAAAGCTGCATTAAAAATTATGGCAAAAGGTAACTATCAATCAGAATTATTTTCATTTGCATTTTACCCAAGCTACAACAATGCTATAAAGTTCTTAGCAGAAGATTTGGCAGATAAAGAAGAATGGGATTTTTCTGATGTACAAGATAAAAAGTGCTCGATTCTAAAAAATTATTTGGAATTCACATTTCGTAAATTAAAACATGAAAATAAAATTTGTTATTCTAAAGACAATAAAAATGCATGCTTTAATACAGGTTTAGTCACAAATAACCTAGAAGATATTTTTGCGCTTTTTGAAGAATATAAAAATCCTAGACAAGGAGTAACAACCCCTTTTTGCTTTAAAGCATTTGTTAAAAAAAGTGATAATCAGTTTTTAAAACACTTTTCAAGTAATATCCCTGATGTCGCAAATTTTTTTGATAAACCCGAATTGCTTTTGTTTAACCCCAAATTTGATTTAATTTCAGATATAGATCACATTATTGAAGATAATATCTTACGATTTCCTGTTCATCTTCAGAATTCAGATAATGCGGAAGTAAGAAGACAATTAGTAGGCTCAATTGATGAGGCCAAAAAGAAAGTTCGTACAAATTATAAAATTGCTGTACCACAGTATTACGATGGTAAAATCCAATTACTACTTCCCTTATGCTTAACTTCTGGGTCTCCAAATCCAGACCTCGCTTTAGTCGTCCATAAATTGAACGATACAACTTATACAGCAAGAACTTGTTTAACACTTAAAATGGCATATAACAATGCTCGACTAATTGTTAAACCTCAGAGTTTTTGGTTAAAACCATAAACAAAAAACACATAATTCATATTTACAATTCAGCTATTTTCTACCTAATACTCCGCATTGCCAGGAGTTCTTGGGAATGGAATTACATCCCGAATATTGCCCATACCAGTCACAAAGAGCATCAATCGCTCAAAGCCCAGCCCAAACCCACTATGTGGAGCTGTTCCAAATCGCCTGGTATCGAGATACCATTCCATTTCTTCCAAAGGAATGTCCATTTCATTCATGCGTTGTGTAAGATTTTCAAGTCTTTCTTCACGCTGTGCGCCACCGATAATCTCACCGATACCAGGGAAGAGCACATCCATGGCGGCCACTGTTTTGCCGTCATCATTCTGACGCATGTAGAATGCTTTGATGTCTTTTGGGTAGTTATAAAGCACCACTGGTTTTTTGAAATGCTTTTCTACCAAGAAGCGCTCGTGCTCTGACTGTAGGTCTGCACCCCACTCATCAATCAAATATTTGAATTTCTTCTTTTTATTGGGCTTGCTGTTTCTAAGGATATCAATAGCTTCGGTATAGGTTACACGCTCAAAATTATTCTCAATCACAAATTGCAGTCTTTCTAAGAGTGTCAACTCATTGCGCTCATTTTGAGGTTTGGTTTTCTGCTCTTCCACCTCTCTGTTGTTGAGCATCTCCAGATCGTCCTTGCAATTTTGCATTGCATACTTCACGAGATATTGCATCATCTCTTCTGCAAGATCCATGTTGTCATCCAAATCAGCGAAAGCCATTTCGGGTTCGACCATCCAGAACTCTGCCAAGTGCCGGGTCGTGTTAGAGTTTTCTGCACGGAAAGTTGGTCCGAATGTGTAGATGTCCGAAAGTGCCATGGCGGCAGTCTCTCCTTCTAGTTGTCCAGATACGGTGAGATTAGTTTCCTTATCAAAAAAGTCTGTTTTGTAATCTACATTGCCAGCATCATCCAATGTTGGTGATTTGGGATCAAGTGTCGTCACGCGAAACATCTCTCCGGCACCCTCAGCATCAGACCCTGTGATGATGGGTGTGTGCACATTGTAAAAGCCTCGTTCATTGAAGAAGTTGTGTACAGCAAAAATCATTGCATGTCGGACGCGGTATATCGCACCAAAAGTATTGGTACGTACCCTCAGGTGGGCGATTTCTCTCAAAAACTCAAGAGAGTGTTTTTTCGGTTGCAGCGGGTATTTTTCTGGGTCAGCATCACCGAGTATTTCCAATGATTTGACAATGATTTCAACCGCCTGCCCCTTTCCTTGAGATGCCACAACTTCACCAGCAACAGATACACAGGATCCTGTAGTCACTCTTTTTAAAAGTGCCTCATCAAAATTTTCAAAGTCAACAACAGCTTGAATATTATGCAAAGTAGAGCCATCATTGATGGCGATGAATCGATTGCTTCTGAAGGTACGAACCCACCCTTTCACTACTACTTCTTTTCCGATCATTTCAGCGGCAAGTGCCTGACTGATTTTAGTTCTTTTCATAATCATCTTTTTATTATTGACCTAGTCTACCTCACTTTCTACTTATTCCAATAGTAAGTCATCCCGTAGGGATCCTAGCCATTATTGAAAGAAAATTAACTACATGGTAAAGATTTCTACAGTTCTCACTCGATTTCATCTCAAGAGAACCTGCGAAATGACTTAGATAGTTGTAAACGCCATTTTTTCGGTTATATGGGTTGATTTCGGACGAAGCGCAAAAAAAGTTATTTTGTGATTCTTATCAAAGAATATGTAGAAATATAATAAATTTGGCTTAGTTTATGCAGGGCATTGATAAACCGCTTTAACGCAGTTTTTTAGCTTATTATTACACACTCGATCCGTGTAATGAACTTACTTTATAAGTACCACTTTAAAAAGAGTCGATGCAACGATTAGGATTAACACAAAGTCTGCAACAAAAATTATCTCCACAACAGATACAGTTTATCAAATTGTTGCAGGTGCCTACTGTAGAGTTAGAAAATAGGATTGAGGAAGAGATGGAAGTCAATCCTGCACTTGAGGAAGGTAAAGAAGAGCCAGAGGAACCCCAGACACAAGAGGAAGAAGTAGCAGAAGTCAAAGAAGAAGAGATCAATGTGGAAGACTACCTGCCAGATGACGGGATCAGTGGATATAAAATGCAAGGTGATGGGGAAAATGAGGAGGAAAGAGACATGCCCATTGGGTCACATTCTACTCTCAATGAACAGCTATTAAGTCAGCTGTCTTTTTTGGGACTTGATGAGCGACACGAGACAATTGGTAAACAACTGCTAGGTAGCATAGAAAGTGACGGATATATCAGAAGAGACTTAGAAGCCATCATTAATGATCTGGCTTTTTCTCAAAATGTGGAGACAGATGCAGACGAAGTAGAAGAAGTACTTCGAAAAATTCAAGATTTTGATCCTCCTGGAATCGGTGCAAGAAATTTACAAGAATGTTTGCTTATTCAGTTGGAAAGAAGAGATGATGGGCAACATGCAAATGTGGTAGTGGCACGGATGATTATCGAACAGTGCTATACGGAATTCACCAAAAAGCATTATGATAAAATCATGAAAAAACTCGACATCGAAGATGAAGAGTTTGTGAAGGATGCTATTGATCTGATCACCAAGCTCAACCCAAAACCAGGTGGAGCTTCTGCAGGGCTGGTAAGGACACAATTCCTCATGCCGGACTTCATTCTTACTAATACTGACGGTAAGTTAGATATCACTTTGAATTCAAGAAATGCTCCTGAATTGAGAGTAAGCAGGTCTTATTCTGACATGTTTCAGGCGTATGATAAGAGTGATAAGAAAGATAAAAAACTAAAAGAAACCGTTTCATTTGTTAAGCAGAAACTAGATGCGGCTAAGTGGTTTATCGATGCCATCAAGCAGCGTCAAAACACATTGCTATATACAATGGATGCGATTGTGCAATACCAATATGATTTCTTTTTGGAAGGAGATGAGTCAAAGCTTCGTCCAATGATATTGAAGGACATTGCAGAGAAGATCAAAATGGATATCTCGACCGTTTCTCGTGTGGCAAATAGCAAGTCCATTCAAACTGAATTTGGTATCTATCCTTTGAAATACTTTTTCTCAGAGGGCATTGCGACTGACTCTGGTGAGGATGTGAGTAGCAGGGAAGTGAAGCACAGTCTCAAGGAGATTATCGATAAAGAAGATAAGCATAAGCCATTGTCTGATGATAAATTGGAGAAAATGCTAAAAGCAAAGGGCTACAACATTGCAAGAAGGACCGTTGCCAAATACAGAGAACAACTCAATATTCCTGTGGCGAGACTAAGAAAAGAGTTGTAAGGTGAGTAGAAAGCTGGCATTAACCATTTCCTATGTTTTCCACCCGTTGCTGATGCCAACTATGCTGTTTGGTGTGTTGTTATTAGTAGGACCAGAGATTTTTAGCCCATACAGCTTTGAGCAAATGAAGCTGCTTATTGCCCTGATTTTTGTGACGACTTTTGTGATTCCGCTGCTGAGTATGAGTACACTCAAGCTCACCGGAACGATCTCTAGTTTTATGCTGGAAAAAAGGAAAGAGCGACTTCTACCGTTTTTCTTCACCGTGTTCTTCTATGGAATTACGGTCTATATGTTCACTTTTAGAATTGGTCGATTGGATAACATCACTTTGATATTGGGGACGATCACGACCATTATTCTAGTGGTAGCACTATTGACGATCAAGATCAAGGTCAGCGCACATAGTGCTGGAATGGGGGGAGTGATTGGATTTCTTTGGGCAATCAAAATGACCTATCCGGATATGGGTTTGTTGTGGCCGCTACTGGTAACGATTCTCATTTCTGGAGGAGTAATGACTGCGCGCATGTATCTGAATGCACATCGACCCGTTGAAATATATATGGGTGGAGCAATAGGACTGGTATTGAGCTTTTGCTCAGTTCTTCTCTGGTTCTAACTGAAAAACCGAAAAACTGACTAACTAAGAATATGTATCAATTCATCAAATTTGAAAAGAAAAACGGAGTAGCGAATCTAACCATCAACCGTCCTGAGGTATATAATGCCGTCAATGACGGGGTGACTTATGAAATGCAAGATGCATTCAAAAAGATTGCAACGGATAAAGAAGTTCGTGTGGTCGTATTGACAGGCGAAGGGAAAGCGTTCTGCTCAGGTCAAGACCTGAAGGCTATCATGGGAGAGGAGAAAGACACTTTCATGAATGTAATGAAAAAGCGGTACAATCCTTTGATCAAACTGATGAGGGAGTTACCGAAACCGATTATTGGTCGGATCAATGGTGTGGCGGCAGGGGCTGGATGTTCTCTGGCATTGGCCTGCGATATCATCGTAGCCGATGAGGCCGCCAAGTTCACCGAAGTATTTGTCAACATCGGATTGGTGCTGGACTCTGGATCTTCCTACTTTCTGCCAAGAATAGTCGGCTCTCACAAAGCATTTGAACTAAGCACAATGGGCTCTCGCATTACTGGTAAAGAAGCCCTAGACATGGGTATCATCAATAAGGCTGTTCCTACAGACCAATTGGATGAAGCAGTCAAGTCATATACTGATTATTATGCAACTGCTCCAACAAAGGCGATTGGTCTGATGAAGAAAATGCAAAACAAATCAGGACATTCATCTTTGGACCAAATGCTGGAATACGAAGCACTGTGTCAAGAGATAGCTGGTAATTCTTCTGATTATCAGGAAGGGGTAAATGCCTTTCTGGAGAAAAGAAAAGCGGTTTTAAGGGGGAATAGATGAGCTTAGCTCTGGAAGAAGGTATTACACGGATTAGACCTCGGTTTAAAATTCAAACCGAGGTTTCGGTGAATGACGTAATTTCAAAGATTGAAAATGCATTGAACGGGGAGAACCCTCAATGTATGGGCAAAGTGCATCACAACTATATCACATTGACCATTCCTACAGTAGAGCAACATTATTGGTCTCCTCAGTTGACATTGACTATTGATGAAGAAGATGATACAACAACCATTCGCGGAGTATATGGTCCTCGCCCGGCCGTCTGGACTATGTTTGTGATGTTCTATGCTGTTTTAGGATTGGCAATTATGATTTTGGGTACTGTAGGGTTGTCTTATCTTATGTTAGATAAACCCGCAGGGATTTTGTGGTGGATTCCAATCCTCAGCTTGATTTTTTTATCACTGTATCTGGTTTCCTATTTCGGACAAAAAATGGGGCGCATTCAAATGAAAACATTGCATCGTTTTTTTGAAGAGAGTGTGGGAATTAATTCGCAGGACTAAATCACTTTTTGTTCAAAAACGCTACTTCCAAATGGGACTTGTCAAGTGGCAAGACTACACAGGAAAAGATCAATGCTCTTTTTAAAGCCGATTTTCATGAGGAGTAGCAAAATCAAAATGTTACGAAATACTACAATTTAAGAATTTTTTAAGCGTAAATTTTCGTTATAATCAATATTTATAACAAATAGAGTCATTACATTGATTCTATTTACTATATTTGATCTTAAATAAGAAATAAATGATTAAGGAAATTTCTAAAGATCAGATTCTAGACCGCATTCGATTTGAAAATCCATGGTGGGTTGAAGGCAATATTGAAGCGGATTACAATGAGATGCCTAGAAGATTATATTTCGAATTATTCAAACCTCTGGTTCAAGAACGAGAAATTAGAAGAGCAGTAGTGTTGATGGGACCGAGGAGAGTTGGCAAAACAGTGATGCTCTATCATATGGTTCAAGAATTAATCAATAATGGGACAGATCCAAAAAAAATAATATTTATCACCATAGAAAACCCTATTTATAACAACATTTCACTTGAGCAACTTTTTTTTTATGCAAAAGAAGCCACTGGGTTGACGGACAAAACCAATTGGCACATAATTTATGATGAAATACAATATTGCAGAGATTGGGAAGTACATCTGAAATCATTGGTGGATAGTTATAGAAAGGATAAGTTTATTGTATCTGGATCTGCCGCTGCCGCCTTAAAATTTGCTAGTAATGAAAGTGGTGCAGGTCGATTTACAGACTTCTTGCTTCCCCCCCTGACCTTTAATGAATATATCTCCTTGAAAGGGTTGGACAGAATTATTAAGCCTATTGAACTCAATTGGAATAACAAAAAGACCGAATTTTATTCAACGAGCCATTTGGATGAGTTAAATAAGCATTTTTTAGATTATATCAACTTTGGAGGATACCCAGAAGTGATTCTTTCTGAGAAAATTCAGGCAAATCCAGGACGGTACATCAGGCAGGATATTGTGGATAAGGTTATCCTGAGGGATTTACCAAGCCTTTATGGCATAAGTGACACAAGAGAGCTGTATTCTTTATTTACGACCATTGCCTACAATAGTGGAGCTGAATTTTCACTGGAGACCTTGAGTAAACAATCTCAAGTTCCCAAAAATACATTGAAAAAGTACATTGAATATTTAGAAGCAGCCTACTTAATAAAGCAAGTAAAAAGAATAGATCAAAGTGGAAAAAGATTCAAACGAGATAATTTTTTCAAAATTTACTTAACCAATCCTTCGTTGAGAAGTGCATTATTTACACCAATCACAGCTACTGATGAAATGATTGGAAACATGGTTGAAACAGCCATTTTTGCACAATGGATGCATAGAGATTGGTTTACACCCTATTATGCCAGGTGGAACAATGGTGAAGTAGATATGGTTGTACTAAGTGATACTTTAAAACCAATTTGGGCGCTCGAAATCAAATGGTCAGATAGATATTTTAATAAACCAAAAGAACTAAAAAGTTTGACTAAATTTTGCCTTGAAAATAATATTCAAACACCAATTGTCACGTCAATAAGTAAAGAAGGCGAAGTAGAATATTCTGATATTCGTTTCCAATTCTTACCATCAGCTGCTTACGCATATACAGTTGGGAAAAATACGCTGGACAAGAAGATAAATAAATAGACATTCCAGAATAATATATGAGAAGGGTTCAATAAGTTGTTTTAGGTTTTGTATTCAGGCAGTGACATGTCTTTAACGTAATAACAATCTTTTATCATTAACAATTATCGGTGATACTTTTCATTACTTGAATTTGTTACTTTCACCCCACTTTTTGTTAAATTTATAGCCGCTCAAAATAAAATTAACTAAAATGAAAAAGTATTTATATATTCTTCTTCTATTGTCCGCATTGAGTTCGATCACATTTGCGCAAGATAGTGTGCAAGTAGAATTACCAGAAGAAAAAGCCTACAAAGCGGGTATTGCCAAATTCAATGATGGCAAATACAGGGATGCATTGGTAGCACTTTCGCAAGCGATCAACTCAGGATATAAGGACAAAGATGCAGTCGTAAAGAGAGGGGTAGCCTATTACCATACCAAACAATACGCAAAAGCACAAGATGACTTTAATGATGCGGTGAAAGGCAGAGTGAATACATCAGAGCTTTTCGAATTCCGTGGAAAAACAAAATACCAACTCAAAGACTATCAGGGAGCAGGAGTTGACCTAGAAAAGGCAACTGGCATGGGCGCAAAAGATGCTGACTCATATTATTTCTTAGGCAATGCCAAATTTCGTCAGGAAGACTACCGCAATGCGATCACAAGTTATGACAAAGCGGAGGCAGCTGGGCTGAAGAATGAAACGATCTATAACAACCGAGGCAAAGCCAAATATATCCAAAAGGATTATCTAGGTGCTATCAAGGATTTTGATCAGGCACTATCGATCAAAGCAGACTATACAACTGCACTGGAGAATCGTGCCAATGCGCTCTATGATGAGGAGCAATGGCAAAAGGCAATTGATGACCTCAATAACTTAATTAGTCAAGGTAAAAGAGATAGAATTAATTATGTGAAGCTGGGAACAGCTCAGTATAAACTGGAACAATATGAAGCTGCCACACCCAATATAAATAAAGCGATCCAGCTTGGAGAAAAAGCTCAGGAGATGCTCGTGATGCTTGGTGACTGCTACATGAAACAACAAAATTACAAATCAGCCATTCCAGTGTTGGCGAGAGCTGCTCAAGCTGGAGCAGATAGCAAAGAAGTTTATCTGCAACTGGGCATCGCTAAGTACGAAACCAAAGATCCAAGAGGAGTTGTTGATAACCTGACCAAGGCGATGGAAAGAGGTGCCAATGACGGATCAGTTTATTTGATGCGCGGAATGTCTCAAAACACCCTAAAGAATGAAGATGGCACCATTTCTGATTTGGAAAAAGCTTTCTTGATGGATGTGAAAGATGCGGAGGCACGATTCATAGTCGCTAATCTTAAATTCAAGAAGGAGGATTATAAGGGGGCAATCACGAACTACAATGAATCTGAGGCTTTAGGCAACAAAGACCCTATTCTTTTTAACAATCGCGGTAAAGCAAAATTTTTATTAGAAGACCATGCCAATGCCATTAAGGACTTTGATCAGGCATTGACACTGAAAGCTGACTATACCAAAGCCCTTGAAAATCGGGCTGCAGCTAAATATGCACTTAAGGACTGGCAGGGAGTTGTCACGGACTATGGTCAGCTGGTGAATAGCGGCAAGGCCAATAAAGAATCTCATGAGCGATTGGGAGGGGCATATTATGAGTTGAAGACATATGATAAAGCAGCAGAGCAATTGAATAAAGCATTGCAGTTGGGAGCCAGTGGTCAATCACTTTCTAAAATGCTTGGGTTGAGCTATGTCAATATTGGCAATGGAAAATCTGCCATTCCACATTTGACGAACGCTGTGAAAGCTGGAGAAGATTCACAGGTGGTGTATGAAGCGCTGGGGAAAGCACGCTATGAAGTCAAAGACTATCGTGGAGCAGTGGAGGCATTGGATTTGGCAGTTGCCAAAGGAGCTAACAGCATGGAGGTATTTCTTCAGAAAGGAAATGCTAAATACACATTAAAGGATGAAGAAGGTGCGCTACCTGATTTAGAGAAAGCTGTCGCAATGGGGGCAGATGATTTGCAGGCGTACTACAATCTTGGAAACATCAAATATAAAGCACAGCAATATGAGGCGGCAATTGGCTACTATGACAAGGGGATCGCAAAAGGAACAGATGACCCAGTGATTTACAACAATCGTGGAAAAGCGAAGTTGCAAGGAAAAGACTATGCAGGATCGATTGGTGATTTTGACAAGGCACTTTCCATCAAGCCAGATTATGACAAAGCTATACAAGGTAGAGGAGAGGCGAAATTTGCCACCAAAGATTACACAGGAGCTATCATTGATTTAGAGAAATCTCCTGAAAATAAGAAAACGATTCGGATGTTGGCAATAGCCAAATATGTGACAAATGATAAAGCTGGTGCTAAATCTTATTTGGAAAAGGCAATTAAAATGAAAGTTGAGGATGCCGATATCTATCTGTATGCTGGAATGATGAAGTTTGATGAGGGGCAGTTTAAGCTGGTAGATACGTATCTCACCAAGGCGATAGATTTAGGTAAAAATGACCCAACCATTTACGAAAAAAGAGGGATCTCGAAATACCAACTCAAAAGCTATTCAGGAGCAATCGAAGATCTGAATCAAGCAGATCAAGCTGGTGTGACTTCATTGGCATTGTATGAAATCAGAGGGCAGTCACATTATCGGAAAAAGACATACGATCAGGCTGCTACTGATTTGGACAAAGCAGTGGAGTTGGGAAGCAAAGACGCTCAAGTTTTCTATGACTTAGGGAATGCAAAGTTTAGATTGGAGAATTTCAAGGAAGCGATCATTGCATATGATCAAGCCATTACACTAGGAGTCAATGATGAAGTGATCTATAACAATCGTGGAAAGGCGAAGTCAAATACCGGAGCATTTGCAGAAGCGATCAAAGACTTCGATCAGTCACTTACCATGAAAGCAGACTACACCAAGGCAATCGAAAATCGTGGTGTCGCCAAATATGAGTTGAAAGATTTTGCTGGAGCAATCACAGATTTGACAGCTTTGAAAACTGCTGGAAAAGCGCAAAAAGAAACATTGCTATATCTGGGCGTATCACTTTATAAAACAGCGGACTATCCAGCAACTATTGTAGCTATTGATGAAGCCATGATGAAAGGCAGTAAGGACAAGCTCGCTTATTACGCTAGGGGCAATGCCAAATACTTTGAAAAGGACTTTGAAGGTGCGGTCAAGGATTTGGATAAGTCGATTGAGATGGGCGAGGTGGATATGCAAACCTGGTATAGCAGGGGCACATCAAAATATGAGTTAGGGGATTACAATGGTTCCTTGTATGACCTAGATCGCGCTATCGAGATGGGAGCAAGTGATGCCATCATTTATCACAACCGTGGACATGCTAAGTATGAGAACAAGGATTGGGATGGTGCGATGGGTGATTTGGATAAAGCGATTTCAACAGACGCAAAGTATGGGTCTGCATATTATCACAGGGGCAATGCGAAATTCCGATCAAAGAACTATGAGTCTGCCATCTCCGATTATGCGCAAGCAATCAACAATGGCATCAATACGCCTTTGGTGTACAATAATCGAGGCAAGGCCAATCAGCGTTTGGAGAAATACGAGGCATCTATTCCTGATTTTACCAAAGCCATTGAGTTGGATGCAGAATACACCAAGGCCTATGAGAATCGTGGGGCAACTTATTACAAACTCGAACAATACGCAGAGGCTGTCAAAGATTTTTCCGCCTATGAGAAACTAGAAGAGAAACCTGATCCAGAAATATTCTTTAATAGGGCAGAGGCACATACGGCACTGGAACAGGATCAGTTGGCTGCTACCTATTATGACAAGGCCATAGAAGGCGGAATCAAAACATTGGAGTCCTACTACCATCGTGGACTTGTTTTGATCAAGATTGATGCCTATGAAGATGCCGTCAAAGACTTTGACGAAGCATTGAAAATCAAAAAGGATGGCTCCATATTCCTAGCGAAGGCACGAGCAAATATCTCTTTGGAGAATTACCGTGCTGCCATGGAGGATCTTAATGAAGCCATCAAGTTGGATGACAACAATGTGGATGCGCACTACAACAGAGCCTTGATCAAAGAAGGAAATGAGGATTATGATGGCGCACTTCTCGATTACAACAAAGTCATTCACCTATCACCAGAAGATGCGAATGCCTACTATAGCAGAGCCAATTTGAAAGTATCCAATGGCGATGCCGGTGCGGCTATCACCGATGCACGTAAGGCTACCGAGCTTGATCCTAGTAACCCACATTACTTTAAGGTATTAGGCAATATCCATCAACAGTTGGGCAATAGTACGAAGGCTTGCGAAAATTGGAAGAAAGCACTTGACCTGGGAGATAGCAAATCAGCGTTTTATATTAAGCAGTATTGTAAGTGAGGATTGATTTGGAATAATATTGTTATATTAAAGTTATGGTAATTATTGAAATTGTACGAGGTAGGTTGGATGAGTTCAAAAATCTTTGCGTAGGTCATAATGTTAAAAAATTGTATGCATTTGGTTCATCAGTAACAAATCATTTTGATATAAGAACAAGTGACATTGATTTACTAGTAGAGATAGATGACGATGATCCCATGGTAAGAGGTGAGCATCTGCTAGA
>JGI24005J15628_10001313_pt1 | contig 13340 bp, 11 predicted proteins | sample LinPmetageLP40_FD_15628 | JGI IMG/M metagenome (IMG submission 15628)
ACCCGCTTGAGCGCATCGCGAGTGAAACGACAAGCCCCCGCCACTGGCGGGGGCTTGTCGTCGTATGGGAGCACGTAAAGCTGGGTGTGAGGGCTAGGAAAGAAGGGGGGCTGGGCCCTCGGGCGCTTGTGGCCAGTGCTTGCCAGCAATGCCTGCCATCAAGCCCTTACCACCAGCGAGGGCTGTAGGTATCTTCCCCGGCCAGCAGGCGTTCGCGGGCCATGAACAGCGCCGCGATCGCGCGCGCCTCGTGGAAGTCCTCACGCGCCAGCAGCGCCGGCAGCTCATCGAGGCGGTGGCGCTCGACGACCAGCGGTTCCGGCTCATCCCCCGGCAGGCGCTTTTCGAACAGATCGCGCGCCAGCATCACGTTCATGCGGTGATCCATGTAGTTGGGCGCCAGGCTCAGTTCGGCCAGTGGCTCGATGTTGTGCGCGCCATAACCGCATTCTTCCATCAATTCGCGATTGGCGGCGGTCACCGGGTCCTCGCCCGGGTCGATCAGTCCCTTGGGCAGGGTCAGCACATATTGCTCAGGGCCAGCGGCATATTCGCGGATCATCAGCACGTGGTCGGGGTCGGGCATGGCGACGATCATCACCGCGCCGTGACCGCCGCTCTTGAGGCGCTCGAAGCTGCGGGTGGCGCCATTGGAGAAGGTCAATTCCAGCGCTTCGACGGCGAACAGGCGCGAGCGTGCGACCTCGCGGCGTGAGTCGATCCGCGGCGGCGTCAGCGTGTGGCTGGCGTCTGAATGACTCATGGTCGGGTGAACGGTATCTGGCGCATCATCCATCGCAAGTCCTCGCGAGGCAGTATGAGAAGAGAGAACACTGTCGCTCATCGTGGCAGGCCGCCGCGAGCGGGGCAATCACAAGCCGTCATCACCCCTCGTTGCACATGCGCGCCCGTGGGCCATGCTTTACACTATGAGGCCAAATTTCCCTCTGGCTGACAGAATCCGATGCTTGACTGGAACACTATCGACACCGTGCTGTTGGACATGGACGGCACTCTGCTTGACCTTCACTTCGACAGCCACTTCTGGCTCGAACACCTGCCCAGGCGCTATTGCGAGCTGCACCGCCTCGACGAGGCGCTGCAGGCCGATCTCAAGGCGCGCATCATCAGCGAGTCCGGCACGCTCAACTGGTACAGCCTCGATTACTGGAGCCGTGAGCTCGAGCTCGACGTCGTCGCCCTGAAGCGTGAAGTGCAGCATCTGATCGGCTATCGCCATGAGGCCGAGGACTTCCTCGCCTGGCTGCGCGATCAGCCGCAACGCGTGGTGCTGGCGACCAACGCCGACCGTCATGGCATCGATCTCAAGTTCGCGCTGACCGGCATGGGCGACTACTTCGACGCCGTGGTGTCGTCCGCGGATCTGGGCCACGCCAAGGAAGAGCAGGCCTTCTGGCACAAGCTCAACGAGATCGAGCCTTTCGATCCGGCGCGTACCCTGTTCATCGATGACAATCCCCAGGTACTGGAAAGTGCCCACACCTATGGCATTGCCCATCTGCTGGGCGTGCGTCAGCCGGATTCGAAGCGCCCTGCGCGTGATTTCGAGCGTGTGCACGGCCTGGACGGCTTTGCAGTGCTGACCCAGGGCGCGGGCCCCGAGGTGGCCAATGCCGGAGTCTCGAGCGACGGGGAGGGCAAGGAGGCGTCATGAGCGATCAGGTACGTATCGACAAGTGGTTGTGGGCGGCGCGCTTCTTCAAGACGCGTGGCATGGCCAAGAAGGCCATCGAAGGCGGCAAGATCCAGTACAACGGCGGCAAGGTGAAAACCTCCAAGACCGTCGAGGTCGGCGCCCTGATCGAGGTGCCGCAGGGCTGGGATCGCCTCGTCGTCGAGGTGCTGGCCCTCAGCGACCAGCGCCGTGGCGCGCCCGAGGCTCAGAAGCTCTATCAGGAGACGCAGGAGTCCCGCGAGCGCCGTGAGCGTGAGGCCGAGACGCGTCGCCTCGGCAATCAGGGCATGACGCCGCCTCCCGGTCGTCCTGACAAGAAACAGCGTCGCAACATCCATCGCTTCCAGCGCCAGGATGCCGATAGCTGAGCCAGCGCGAGTCACCGCCGGGTGCCTTGGCACCGACCGGCACAATTTCCATACCGATGTGTGTCAGCACATCGTTGTTGGCGGCCTGACATGGGGGCGCTTGTGCGCTCTCTCTTCACGCCTGCCTTGAGGTCCCTTAATGAGCGAACACGACATGCAAGATTCCCATTCCACTGACGATGCGGCCGCGCCGAGCTTCGATCAGATCCAGCGCTTCCTGTTCGATGCCACCAACGTGCGTGGCGAGATCGTCACACTCGACAAGGCCTACGCCGAGGTGCTCGATCGTCACTCCTACCCGCAGGCCATCTCGCGCCAGCTGGGCGAGATGCTGGCGGCCGTGGCGCTGCTGACCGAGACCATCAAGCTTGATGGCACCATGACGCTGGAAGTGCGCGGCACCGGTATCGTGCGCCAGCTGATGGCCGAGTCGAACCCCGGCGGCGAGCTGCGCGCCATCGCACGTCTCAGCGATGAGGCGGTGTTGCCGACGGAAGAGTCCAGTCTGCAGGAGCTGGTCGGCCAGGGTCAGATCGTGATCACCCTCGACCCGCGTGAAGGCAAACGCTATCAGGGCATCGTGGCCATCGATCAGGACAGCCTCGCCGGCTGTCTGGAGAGCTACTTCAGCCAGTCAGAGCAGCTGCCGACCCGTCTGTGGCTGATGGCCGATGGCAAGCGCACCGGCGGCGTGATGCTGCAGCAGCTGCCCAACGATGACGCCAACAAGGACCCGGATGCCTGGGAGCGCGTCGTACACCTGGCCGAGACCCTCAAGGCCGAGGAGCTGCTGACGCTGGATCAGCAGGAAGTGCTGCATCGTCTCTATCACGAAGAAACCGTGCGCATCTATGAGCCCAAGGCGCTGCGTTTCGGCTGCACCTGTTCGCGCGAGCGTCTGGGCGCTGCCCTGCACAGCATCGCCGCCGACGAGCTGCGTCAGATCGTCGCCGAGCAGGGCGAGCTGGCCACCCAGTGTCACTTCTGCCATACCCGCTATTCCTTCAGTGCCGCGGAAGTGGAAGCGATCATCGAAGATCCTGACGCCGAAAGCCCCGTCGTGCATTGAGCATTTCCCGACGCGCCGGCGGCTGGCCGCGGGGATGATGATTGTCTGACATATCGTCGTCCGTCAGGCGACGGCGACTGCGCCAAAGTGTTGCAACAATGGGCGTTTCCGCCCGACACCCTTTTTGCCATAATGCCTTGCCAGCACAGGGCCGGATGCCCTGTGCTGGTGGTATCGACGGTGTCATGGCATGCCGTCATGCGCGATCGGGCAGCAACGATCGATCACAAAATAAGCCTGTGGCATGTACCTCGGGCATCTGGCTTCAGCCATCAAGAGAGAGGGCGGCCCTGAGCCGCGGAGACGCGAATGAGCAAGCATCAAGACAGTGCGGTGACCACTCACACCAATCTCAGCAGCGCAGAGCTGATCGAGCTGGCAGTGGCTCGCGGCGAAGGACGTCTGGCCGACAACGGCGCGCTGGTCGTGGAGACGGGCGCCCGTAGCGGACGCTCCCCGAACGACCGCTTCATCGTCGACGAGCCGTCCACCTCGGACGCCATCGACTGGGGCAGCGTCAATCGCCCGTTCAGCCCGGAGCGTTTCGACGCCCTGTGGGAGCGCGTCGAGGACTACCTCGGCGAGCGCGACAGCTTCGTCTCCGAGCTGCATGTCGGCGCTGACCTCGAGCACTACCTGCCGATCCGCGTGACCACCGAGACGGCCTGGCACAACCTGTTCGCGCGTACCATGTTCGTGCGTCCGGACAGCTTCAATGCCAAGGACAAGAGCGAGTGGACCATCCTCAACGCGCCGCACTTCACCTGCGAGCCACAGCGTGATGGCACCAACTCCGACGGCGTCGTGCTGATCAACTTCGCGCGTCGCCGCGTCCTGCTGGCGGGCATGCGTTACGCCGGTGAGATGAAGAAGGCCATGTTCTCGGTGCAGAACTTCCTGCTGCCGGAAAAGGACGTGCTGCCGATGCACTGCTCCGCCAACGTCGGTGACGACGGCGAGACCACACTGTTCTTCGGCCTGTCCGGCACCGGCAAGACCACCCTGTCCGCTGACCCGGCGCGTTACCTGATCGGTGATGACGAGCATGGCTGGGGCGAAGGCACCGTCTTCAACATCGAAGGCGGCTGCTACGCCAAGTGCATCGACCTGTCCCAGAAGAACGAGCCGGTGATCTGGAACGCGATCAAGTTCGGTGCCGTGCTGGAAAACGTGGTGCTGGATGACCGTCGTGGCGCGGATTACGGTGATGACCGTCTGAGCCAGAACTCGCGTGCCGCCTACCCGCTGGAGCACATCGAGAAGCGTGTGCCGGAAAACCGTGCCGGCGAGCCGAATGCCATCGTCTTCCTGACCTGCGACATGTCCGGCGTGCTGCCGCCGGTGTCCGTGCTCAGCAAGCAGGCCGCTGCCTACCACTTCCTGTCCGGCTACACCGCCAAGGTCGGCTCCACCGAGATGGGCTCCACCGCCGGTCTCGAAGCCACCTTCTCCACCTGCTTCGGCGCGCCGTTCTTCCCGCGTCCGGCACGTGAATACGCCGACCTGCTGATCAAGCGCATCGATGCCTTCGGCTCACGTGTCTACCTGGTCAACACCGGCTGGACCGGTGGCTCCTACGGTGAGGGCGGCTCACGCTTCTCCATCCCGACCACGCGCGGCATCATCAGCGCGATCCAGAACGGCGCTCTGGCGGACATCGAGACGCGTCACATCGACGTGCTCAACCTGGATGTGCCGGTGCGCGTGCCGGGCGTCGATTCCAGCCTGCTCGACCCGCGTGAGACTTGGGAAGACCGTGCTGCCTACGACAGCAAGGCGCGTGACCTGTCAGCCAAGTTCGTCGAGAACTTCAAGAAGTTCGCCGGCGTGGATGAGGCGATCATCACGGCAGGCCCGACCCTGGTCTGACGATCAGCGGGTTTGATCGCAAGCGGTAAGCAGAAAGCCTCGCCCGGTGTTCCGGGCGAGGCTTTTTCGTGTCTGCTGCTTTTCTCGGCAACAGCTGCTGTCATCACCTGCTGTCGGGTCTGTCAGGCGCTGTCGGGCCTGTCAGGGACTGCCGCCGGCGGCCAGCGAGCGGTTGGCAGGGCCATCGAAGGTGTCCTCGGCGGCGAGCGGGTGCTGGCCTTGCGCAGCGCCGGTGTGTTGCTCGATAACCTCACCTTGCTCAACGCCACCACTTTGCTCGAGGCCGTGGCGTGGCTCGGACTGGCCGGGCTCAGTGCTGCTGGTCTCGGCGCGTCGTGACGCGTCTTCGTCGGCGGTGTCGACAAGGCCTTCGGGCGAGCGTTCGGCGACGAAGGGCGCCGGCGCCTGATACCACCAGCGGGTGGTCCAGGCGCGCATCACCCGCTCCGGGTACCAGGTCTTGCCGAGGCTGCCGTTGTAGCGTGCCAGCGCATCGGTGATGTCGCCTTTCTCGCGTTTGAGATAGTGGGCAAGGATGGTGGCGCCGTAACGCAGGCTGGTGTCCTGGTCGAGCAGATTGTCGTCGGGCTCGCCGATCTCACGCTTCCAGAACGGCATGACCTGCATCAGGCCGCGAGCACCGGCGTGGGAGACCGCGGTGGGTTTGAAGGCGCTCTCGACCTGGATGACGGACAGGATCAGCTCCGGCGCCAGGCCTGTGCGCGTCGCTTCGCGGCGCACCTTGCGCAGAAGGTCGATGCGCGCGGCGCGGTCCGGCATGTAGCGCTCCAGGCGCTGCTGCATGCTCAATACCCAATGCAGGGCATCGATGGGGTCCTCGAAGGCCTCGGGCTCGGCCAAGGCCTCGCGCAGGCTGTCACGCAGCCCCGGCGACAGCCCATGCTCGGGGATCGCGGCGGCGGCCTGCACCGGGGGGCTTGTCAGTCCGGTAGACGCGGCGCTCAACGTCAGCAGGACAGCGGCCAGCCACGGGCGCAGGCGGCGGTGTGAGGTGCCACCTGCAGCGCCATTTACGGGCGGCGCTGAAGGGGAAATCGATGAGATGGTCATGCGCAGTCCCTGCGTATCAGTCATGGCGCCATTATGCCGTTACCGCGGCGTTGACGGTAATGGGATGTTCAAGGAAGGCAGATAACGAGACAGCCCGCCCCTCGAGAAGAGGAGCGGGCTGTCTTGGGTACTGCGATAGCGTCAGCTGTGAGCGAGTGGCTCAGGCTGCTCGAGTTCAGCTCGCGCTGCGCTCGGCCAGGAAGTCCAGCAGGCTGTCGATGGCGATCATGGTCGCTTCGGCATCGGTGCGACCCTTGTACTCGTACTCGCCATTGTCGAGACCGCGATCACCGATCACCAGACGATGCGGAATGCCCAGCAGCTCGCCGTCGGCGAACTTGTTGCCCGGGCGCAGATCACGATCATCCAGCAGCACGTCGTAACCGGCGGCGGTCAGCTCCTGATAGACGCGCTCGGCTGTCTCGCTGACACGCACGGACTTGTGGGCGTTCATCGGCACGATGGCGACCTGGAAGGGCGCGATGGCTTCCGGCAGCACGATGCCGCCCTTGTCGTTGCCCTGCTCGATGGCAGCGGCGACCACGCGGGTCACGCCGATGCCGTAGCAGCCCATGGACAGCGGCTGCGCCTTGCCGTTCTCGTCGAGCACGGTGGCGTTCATGGCTTCGGAGTACTTGGTGCCGAGCTGGAAGATGTGACCCACCTCGATACCGCGTGCGATGTCGATCACGCCCTGGCCGTCCGGTGACGGATCACCGGCGACGACGTTGCGGATATCGGCGATCTCCGGCAGCGGCAGATCGCGCTCCCAGTTGAGGCCGAAGTGGTGCTTGCCTTCGATATTGGCACCGGCACCGAAATCGCTCATCAGCGCGACGCTGCGATCGATGATGATCGGCATCTCGAGGCCGACCGGACCGAGGGAGCCGAAACCAGCGCCGACGGCGGCGCGCACTTCCTCGTCGCTGGCCATGGTCAGCGGCTCGGCGACCTGCGGCAGGTGCTCGGCCTTGATCTCGTTCAGCTCGTGGTCGCCACGCACCATCAGCGCGATCAGACCACCTTCGACGCCTTCGGCCGCCTTGACGATCAGCGTCTTGACGGTCTTCTTGATGTCCAGACCGTGCTGCTCGACCAGTGCGGCGATGGTCTTGGCGTTCGGCGTGTCGACCAGCTGCATCTCCTGGGTCGGTGCCGCGCGCTCAGGCGTCTCGCCCAGCGGTGCCGGCAGCGCTTCACACTTCTCGATGTTGGCGGCGAAATCGGAGCCGGTGGAGAAGGCGATGGCGTCTTCACCGGAGGCGGCCAGCACGTGGAATTCGTGGGAGCCGGTGCCACCGATGGAGCCGTTGTCGGCGATGACGGGGCGGAAGTCGAGACCCAGGCGCGTGAAGATGTGCACGTAGGTGTCGTACATCACCTGATAGGTCTCTTTCAGGGATTCTTCGCCCAGGTGGAAGGAGTAACCATCCTTCATCACGAACTCGCGTGAGCGCATCACACCGAAGCGCGGACGAATCTCGTCGCGGAACTTGGTCTGGACCTGGTAGAAGTTGGCCGGCAGCTGCTTGTAGCTGTTCAGCTCACGACGCGCGAGGTCGGTGATGACTTCCTCGTGGGTCGGGCCGACACAGTAGTCGCGCTGGTGACGGTCAACGACGCGCAGCAGCTCGGGGCCGTACTGCTCCCAGCGACCGGACTCCTGCCACAGCTCGGCTGGCTGCACGGCCGGCATCAGCAGTTCCTGGGCGCCGGAGCGGTCCATCTCTTCACGCACGATGCGCTCGACCTTGCGCAGTGTGCGCAGGCCCAGTGGCATCCAGGTGTAGAGGCCGGAGGTCAGGCGACGGATGAAACCGGCCCGCAGCATCAGCTGGTGGCTGACGACTTCGGCGTCGGACGGGGTTTCCTTGAGAGTGGAAATCAGCAGTTGACTGGCACGCATGGGCTCAGCGATCCCTCGACTTGTCGCTTTGATCGGTACGCTTCGCAGTCGCGAAGCATGAACAGGCAGGTCTTCGGCACGCCTTTTACAGGCGTATCAGCGAAGCAGACTGAGCGCATTGTACTGCCGCGAGCCTTGGAGGGGCAAAGTGCATGGCCAGACTGGAAAAATCCGCGCCGGCCTGCCGATACTGGTGACACGGGATTTCCCTTTGGAGAGGGCCGTGAACGGCTTTCTCAGGGAGATCTGACAAGGAGACAAGGATATGTCGTCACTCGATCAGCGCATGGGATACGTGCGCGCCAGACATCGCTGGCCCTTGAAGGTGGGGCTTGTGTTGCTCGCACTGGGGGCGTGCCTGAGCGTTTCCCTGTGGCTGGTGAGTCTTTTCCTGCCGATCCCTTTCGTCGATGAGGGAGTGCATTTCGCGCAGATTCGCCAGTTTCTCGCCGGCGACTGGAGCCAGCACCCCAAGCTGACCACCCTGACCCTGTACCACGCCACCATGGCCGTAGCCCTGATGACACTCCAGACGTTGGGGGAGTGGCTCAATCTTCCTCTCGCGGCTGACACCCTGGCCGGGCGCTGGCCTGAAATGCCCTCGGTGAACTGGGTGCGGGGCCTGTCGCTGCTCGGCTTCAGTGTCATGGCGTGCATGGTCTGGCGGGCGCTGCCGAGCGTCTATCGGCGCCTGGACCCCATGCTCGATGAGAGCGATGCCCAGCAACAGGCGAATCGTCAGAGCTGGCAGTGGCTATGGCTGCCGATCATCTTCCCCTATCTGGCGCTGGTGTATACCGACCCATGGATCATCGTGCTGGTCGCGCTGCAGCTCGTCGCGCTGGTGCGTGAGCGGCGTCTGCTGTTGCTGGTGTTGATCCTGGCCGGTCTCGGCTTGCGACAGGACAGCATCGTGCTGCTCGGGTTGTGGGGCGGTCTGTTGCTGTTCATGACGCATGCGCAGGAGGAGCTCGGTCGCAGGCTGTCGGCATGGCGCCACCGCTGCGCTCGCCATTGCGCCAGCTTTCCATCTGGTGGGGCCTGATCGTGCGCTGGTGGTGGGTGGCCGTGATTCCTATGGCCACCTTCATCGGGTTTGTTCTCTGGAACGACGGCATTGCCATGGGCGATACCACCCGTCATCAGGCCGGTTGGCACACCGGCAATCTCGGCTATTACCTGGGCGTGATCGGCGTGGTGTTTCTGCCGTTGTGGCTGGCCGACCTGCCGCGTCAGTGGCATCTGCTGTGGCGTCTGTGCACCCAGGGTGCCTGGCCATGGCGGGGCATTCTGCTGCTGGGGGCGCTGGCGGGCGTGTGGGTCATGCTGGTGATGAGCTTTGAGGTGACGCATGACTACAATTTCCAGCGCTGGACGATCCGCAATAGCTGGCTGTTATGGCTCAATGAGCACCCGGTGGGGCTGTGGGTCACCATGTTGCTGACCACCAGCATGGCGCTCTGGTGGCTGAGGGCACCGCTGCGGCTGGGGCATGGTGGTCTGCTGCTGGTGATGCTCGCCTTGATGATCTGCACGCGGGAGCTGATCGAGACGCGCTACATGCTGCCCTTGATCACGGTCTTCCAGCTGCTGCGCTGTGCAGAGCGAGCGGAAGTGGAGCGCGCAATGACGCTCTGGGCGATAGCGATGGGGGCGCTGCTGCTGGCGGGATTGGTGCTGACGCGCACCCTGCCATGAGGCGGTGGCAGGGCGCTTTGGAGGCTCACTCGATGGCGGGTGCTTCAGGCCTGATGGCGTTTCGCCGCCGGGGTCTGGGCATCATGGCCGGTGGGGGCTTTATTGGCGCCAGCACCGAGACCAGAACCGCCACGCGGTGGCTCGGCGACCCAGGCATAGGCAGCCTCGCGCTCGTCGGGCGAGAAGTGGCGCACCTCGATGGAGCGGACCAGATGCTTGCTGAACTCGGTGACATGGCGCAGCCAGTCGGCCTTGCTGATGATGGCTTCGCGCTCGAAGTCTCCCAAGTGGCGCAGGGCATAGCCGATGTCATTGAGCAGGGCGGCGGGTGTGATCAGGCCAAAGCGTTCAATCTCCACCAGCAACGAGATTCGCTCATGGCGCGCCAGGCGTTCGTCGCATTCCTTGATGATGGGGGCGAGCGAGGCCTGATCGATATGTCCTGCGAGATGCAGGGCGACAACGTGATCGGCGGGACTCTTGAGCAGTGTCAGCATGTTTGGCTCCTGCACTGATGCATGTTGGCTGGGCGAGCCGTGCTGGAAGCCAGCGCTGGCGTCGCTACCTCTTCAGTGTAGTCGCATGTAAGCAGCTTGCTGGCGTCTGGCCAGGCGATTGTCGGTACTGTTCGTGTCGAGGAGCTGCCAGCAACGGTTACCTCTCTCGACGTCTGGCCGCGCGAGGCATGACGAGCGGAGCAGTGTTCAGGTTTGAAAAGTGACAGGCTTGAAAAATATCAGCCATGAAAAGTATCAGGCACGAAAAAGCGCCGCCCCTCGTGAGAGGAGCGGCGCTCTTGAATTCAGTATGGTGCTTGCTTGATCTGGTACGGCCAGCCGGACTCGAACCGGCACGCCCGAAGGCAGGAGATTTTAAGTCTCCGGTGTCTACCGATTCCACCATGGCCGCGCAGACTGGCGCATAACTTATCATATTTCAGATCAAGGTCAACTTTAATGGCGATGACACTCTACTGAATGCGTGATTTAACTGACTGTTATGCAATGAAATTGAGACGGTCTGTGGTTATCGTGAGCGGTGACATTGAGGAGGGAAAGCAGAGCGCTTTTCACCCGGCATGATCGCGGCAAGCGACGCGAAAAGGCGCGCGGTGGAGAGGGGCGGGGAAACAGATAGTCAGTACCAAGCGCGAAGATGTAAAGGGGAAGTCACTGACGGGTGCCGGAACACTGTCAGAATCACGGACAGATGAAAACAGAGAAATGATGTAGCAAGGCAATGGCTTGGCAAGGCGTAGATCAGACGATAACCAAGCGAAAAAGCGTCAGGGTTGCAGCAATGTAAATCGAAACAAGCAAGGGAAGTGTGACGACCCGAAGGGGGTGGGTGTCATATCCATTCCAGAGGGAAACAGGGGATGTTTCGGTATCTGAAATGGAGGCTGGAGTCGGAATCGAACCGGCGTACACGGAGTTGCAGTCCGCTGCATGACCACTCTGCCATCCAGCCTCAATGATCAAGATGTCAGTCGAAACTGATGTCTGATCCGAGGAGTATCCACTGATGCTGCTTCAGATACATGAGTCAGTAAATCAGGTGAATGTTGCGCTACCTGTGTTACTGGAGCGGGAAACGAGATTCGAACTCGCGACCCCAACCTTGGCAAGGTTGTGCTCTACCACTGAGCTATTCCCGCTGAACTCGAGGTCGAATTATACGGATAATTCCCATGCTGTCAAACAGTTAATGAAAAAATTGTCTCGCGAGTCAGGTCACTGGAAACGAAAACGCCCACCGGCCATAGGGGCGGTGGGCGTTGAGGCATTCGCAGCATCTCGTGGCTGAACGGGGGTCAGACCGAGCGCACCAGTTCCGGCCAGGCGGCACGCAGGTAGCTGATCATCGACCACAGCGTCAGCGCTGCCGAGATATACAGCAGGGCCAGGCCGGCATCCCCCCCGACACTGCCCGGAGCGAAGAACAGCAACATGAACAGGGCCAGCATCTGGGCGGCCGTCTTCAGCTTGCCGACCCAGGACACCGCGACGCTGCCGCGCTTGCCGATCTCGGCCATCCACTCACGCAGCGCCGAGATGACGATCTCGCGACCGATGATGACCAGGCTCGGGATGGTCATCCACAGGCTGTCGTAGCGTTCGATCAGCAGGCCCAGTGCCACCGCGACCATCAGCTTGTCGGCGACGGGGTCTAGGAAGGCGCCGAAGGGCGTGGTCTGATTCCACAGGCGGGCCAGATAGCCATCGAACCAGTCGGTGATGGCGGCCAGTGCGAAGAGCAGCGCCGTCAGCGGCAGGCTCCATGCATAAGGCAGATAGAAACATACCACCAGCAGCGGAATGAACAGGATGCGGATCAGAGTCAGGATATTGGGGATGCTCATCGTGACGGCACGAGTCCTTGCATGAAGCGTAGGTGGCTGGGCGCAATCGAGGGCGAGTCGAGACCCTGAAGAAAGCCGATCGATTGGCGCCGCACAAGTCGTCTATTCTAGCCTGCCGGCGGCGCATTCAGCCATGCCAAACGGCAGGTTATTCAAGCCAACGCTCTGTCACTCTTCCTTGAGCGTTGAGTCGATGGTGCCAGAGGCAGCCATGTCGTGCACGGGGGCAGCCATGCAGCGTCTGGTGGATCAGCCATGCAGCGCCTGGTGGATCAGCTCGGCGAGCGATTCGCTGATGCCGGGCACGCGCGCCAGTTCCGGTTTGGAGGCCTGTTTCACCCCCTGCAGGCCGCCGAAGAACTTGAGCAGCTCGCGGCGCCGCTTGGGGCCGACTCCCGCGATGCCTTCCAGGCTTGAGGTACGCCGCGCCTTGTCACGCTTGGCGCGGTGACCGGCGATGGCGAAGCGGTGCGATTCATCGCGCACATGCTGGATCAAGTGCAGCGCCGGCGAGTGGCTGTCGAGGTCCAGGGTGTCGTGCACCGTCTCGATGAACAGCGTCTCGAGCCCTGCCTTGCGCGTGGTGCCCTTGGCCACCCCGAGCAGGATGATGTCGGTCACGCCGAGTGACTCGAACACTCCACGCGCCATGTTGAGCTGCCCCTTGCCGCCATCGACCAGCAGGATGTCCGGGCGCTTGCCTTCGCCTTCCTGCAGGCGCTTGAAGCGCCGCGTCAGTGCCTGTTGCATGGCGGCGTAGTCATCGCCCGCTGTCACGCCTTCGATATTGAAGCGCCGGTAATCCGACTTGATCGGCCCGTCATGATCGAAGACCACGCAGCTGGCCACGGTCGCCTCGCCATGACTGTGGGAAATGTCGAAGCATTCCAAGCGCTTGGGCACCTCATCGAGTCCCAGCGCATCGCGAAGCGACAGGAAGCGGTTGGACAGCTGCTGGCGGCTGGCCAGCTGGGTGGCCAGATGTTGCTCGGCGTTGGTCTGCGCCAGTGTCAGCCACTGGGCGCGATGGCCACGCACCTGATGCGCGACCCGTACCCGACGTTCGGCCTTCTCGCTCAGGGCGCCTTCCAGCAGGTTGGCGTCATCGAGGGCCAGCGAGGTCAGCACCTCATCGGGCATCTCCCTGTCCTGGCCGAGATAGTACTGGCTGACGAAGCTGGTCAGCAGCTCGCTACTGGTCAGGTCCAGGCCATTGCCGGGCGAGAAGTGGCGCGCACCGAGCATGCGACCCTGACGGACCGAGACCACGCTGATGCAGAGCCCGCCGGGGCGCTCGGCCA
>JGI24005J15628_10001315_pt1 | contig 13323 bp, 17 predicted proteins | sample LinPmetageLP40_FD_15628 | JGI IMG/M metagenome (IMG submission 15628)
CCCGTAAACCCTTCTCTATTTTTGAAATAATATAACATTAAAATTATTAAAATTATTAAAATTAATATAGTAAAATGTATCTTAATCATTACAATATATAAATAAAAAAAAATCAAATATCTTCTATTATATCCATATTGATACTTTTTTTGTATGTTGTAAATGTTAATAAATTTGATAATTTTCCAAGACCCATTGGATTATATGCTCTTAATCCAATAGTATAAGATTCATCATTTATCAAATTTTTAATTTCGTATTCACAATTCTTTAAACAATTAATACCATCTATTTTCTGTATATCCAGGCCTTCATTTTTTTTGTATGTTTTATAAATAAATAAAATATAACCTAATATATCACAATCTTCATTTATTTTACATGGTTTTCTCCAACGTATCGTCGCTTTAGTGCCATCATATGAAGTTGATGATAATGTAATAAATGTCATCCTTGGGGTTAGATCTTTTTTACCATCTAAATTATAATTTTTTGCTATCCAATAACAATCATCTTCACAATTATTACATTGTTCATTACAATATTCTGAATTACACCCATTTGTTAAATTACATTTATTTAAGCAATCAATTTGATGATTTGATGGGTTAATTTTTGAATCAAAATTACATACTTTGACATCTTTACATTTTTCTTTACATATTTGTTTAGTACATGGTGAATTTTTATTTGTAACCGTATTTCCTTGACATGCTCTTTCACAAATATCTCGTGTATAACCAATCGAATCTAATATTTGATATCGGCATTCTTTTTTTAATAATTTATCTTTATCAAATATAAATCTACCTATATAGCCATCAAAATATTTCAAATTAGTATTATCTAATATATTCGGTTGACCAAAAATGATAGAATGATTTTTATCGAAAATACAATAATATTCATCAACGTCATTTGTAAGTTTTTTTCTACATTCATTTGGATATGGTCCACATACAAATGATTTGTTATCTTTAATACATTTATAAATACTATTATTATTATTATTATTATCTGTATTATAAAAACTAACAGATCCTTTCAAAGTTTGATATATTAATTCTCCATCCCTTCTCCCACCACCATCATCCATATATGATAATTCATAAGTAATACTTTTGTTATCTATCACCAAATACATATCATAAAGTACATGTTTATCTAATTTTAGATCCGCTTCTATTTTTTCAAGTTCATCATTTAATCTATTCTTTGTTTTGATTACTAATCTTGCGCCCCCACCACCCTGTACACCAACACCCTGCCCACCAACACCCTGTACTGATATTTCCCATAAATTTAAACTTGACCTTGCTATTAATTGTGTATCTAAACTATTCAAAAAAAATGTAAATTTAAAATTAATATTCAAACTATCAACATTGAATAATTTAATATAACTTTTTTTATAATTTGTATGTTCATACATTTTAGAGGTGTCAATGACAATACCACATTTATATGACTCAATCCATCTACATTCACTTTCTGAATTTATTTTTTTACATGATATATCTGAAGTACATGGTATATCATTTCCAGATGAATTCTTTAGTTCAGTTATTATTTCATTTGCTTGGGAATCGATATTATATAGTTTCAATAATTGATTATCTATATAAATAGATATAGCAGAATTTGTTGGTTTTGTTTCAGTGTATTTTTCATAATTTATGTTAAATAAAAAATATAACATACAAAATAATATTACAAGAAATAATAATATTTTATTCATTAATATATGTTAATATTATAATTATCTTTGATAGTATTTTTTTCATAAATAGAACCTTTAATTTTGTTATATTGAATATTATATAATTCATCACTTGAATTTACTAATACATTATCCAATAATGGTATAAATGATTTATCTATATGATTTATTACAATTTGTGTAACATTTGATAATTCTCTTTTTACTTTATTTTCATTATCTATTATATCATATATAATATAAATATTATAATAACCATTTTCTAATTTTCCTATAAAGTAATCAACTATCACATGTTCTTTTTTGTTTTTATATGTGTAAATTTGTTTATTAACAACGACANATTCATTATTTCTATTTTTTTCTATTTTATCTAAAATAATATAATAATCATTTATTTTCAATGNCGTTGGTTTTATCCAAGATATTTTAATATTATTTTCATCTTTTATTTCTGTATTTATTTTAATTTTATAATTACTTNGTNCCGTTTCCTCNTCTTCACTNTTCTNCANTTGATGTTGTTTCACTATTTCCACTTGATGTTGTTTCTCCACTAAATGTATCTATTTTAGTATTGTATACATACAATAAAATAAAAATAAGAAGTATTAAAATTAGTAATAGTTTCATTAATATTAATAAATATATTAATTATTACAATACGATTTCATTATTATAGCACAATTTCCAAACATTCAACGATTCTTCCCGACCAGGACGTTGTCCTCGTCCAATAATTTGAGTTGTCTTATCTTTATTCATAGAATGATATAATACAATATCAGTTGAATTTTCTAAATTAATACCATTTGCGCAATAATTGGCGTTAAGCAATAATACGTCAATTTTATCTGGTGAACTATAATCCTTATACAATCTGATTTTTTTGTTAATTGTATTTGTTGTACCATTAACATTCGCATAATTTATAGAATACTCTGATAGTAAGGTCTCGATTTTTTCAAATGAATTATTATAATCCGAAAATATAAGCATTTTGAATCTAGGGTTTTTTATTTGTTTTTCCAATATTATTTTTAAATTATCAATTTTTGACAACAACTCATCGACATCCTTTTTAACAATATCCGATACAACAATCATTGAATTCAAATCTATTGTTGCTCTACAAAATGGACAACATTTATTGTGTATAAGCCATTGTGAAATACATTCTAAGCAAAATTTAGTATTACAGCATGGAGTAACTGATGTAGTTTTCAAGTCATCATAACAAATAACGCACATATCGCTAGATTTCAACTTATCTTCAATTGATTTAATTTTTTGTGTTGTGTCTTCTATTTTAATTTGAATCGTCTTAATACCATCCGCTTTTGCCTTTTCTGAACTCCATATCATTTCCAGTTTCATTTTCATTTCTAAATTCAAGTTTTGTAATTTAATATTTAGTTTATATGTAATTCCCGAAATCAAATCTTTTTCATTGAGAGTTTTACAATCCAATTTTTCAATAGCACCTTTAATATCACCTGCTTGTAAATGACTGATAATCTCTTGAGACGCATTTTTATTCAAAATATTAAGATAATGTGGCGTCTTACATTTAATTTGATTCAATCTATATTCTGGCAATTCAAAGGATTTTCTAACAAATATATCATCATTTTTTAATACTAAATGCTTCTTGTAATAATCACGATAACCAATAATATCCATCATAATATTCTTTATAAATCCACCATGTCGCAACCCTTCTATAACAGTTCTAATCCTATATTCTGAATTATAACTATAAGATATATCCCCATAGTTATTTACCCAAACGGTTCTACTATATGGTGACAATAGAGTTTTGTACGATGATGTAACAAACCATATAAATGATGCTTTAATTTTAATAGTATTTAAATATGAAATTTTAAGAATGTCTGCCTCATCAAAAATATAGCGCGACATTGTATTACGCGAATCCCAATGTTTTACAGAAATTTTCATATAGTCATTAAAACGTGTATTAGATACCAATATAATTTGTTTATTGAAAGACAAATATGCCTCATCATTTTTTGTATCGTCAAATATGTCAATAAATTGAGACATTGATTTCGTGTTATTTATACCATAATAAGTTAAATTCGTACATTTTTCTATAGTTTCACACCATTGTTTGTAAATTGTATGTGGAACAACTATAATATTAATTGGTATTATTTGGGTTGGTAGTGTATCATGATGTTCTACAAATGATACAAGGTTTGATTTCATTGAGATCATTGGCAAACTATTGTTCAATGCTGCTTTATTTGCTATTAATGATAACATAGATAATGTTTTACCACTTCCAACAATATCACCCATTATACCAAATTTACTTTTAAATTCTATTGTTGAATTCTCTCCATTTTGAATCATAATTGGTTTATTACTTGACATTTCCAAATCACTACATTTTTTTAGTAATGCTAATTGATGCGTTTTTAATTCTGTTTTAATAGATGATGGTTGTTTTGCTAAAGGAAATGAATCATCAATAATGGTAGCATCCAAAATTGTATTTTCGTCCATTTTATAGATTATTATATGTAATTTTAAGTTAAAATTATATTCAATTTTATATATGTTCAAAATATACTAAATACACATTTTGATCAACATAAAATACTGTATATAAATCATTCAAATTGGTTTTACTATGTATTATTAGTTTGTCATATGTTATATATTTATGTATATGATTTGTATGCCATTCAGATACTTCAAAAATATTAAAATTTAAAACTATTTTTATTTTTTTAAAATAACTATTAATTTTTATAATATCATTTGGTTTAATTACATTTAAATTAAACTTATTATTTTCGTTTATAGAATAACTACAAAATTTAAACAATCCCTCCATAAATATAATAAGCAGCATTTCGAAATAAGTTTTCAAATCACAATTTTCAATCGTTACTATATCGTTTTGATTAATAACCGAATCATTGTATAAATTATCGGCAATTTCATATGCATCCATTGTTTTCTCTACAACATTCATTTTAAATTATATATTATTATATTATTAGAAATTATACTTATACACTAATTTATACTAATAAATAATGTACTATATTATTTTAATTATTTATTATTGTATAGGTATAATTTTTTTTATACTAAATGATTTTATAACATGTAGAAAAGACACAAAATTAGATAATAGTTTATTTTCAAACTTACTAGAAACTGAATTATAAAATATTGTATATATTTAATGATTAATCTATTAATATGTATTATAATTGCTATACTATTAATTTCTTATTTAAATAAAGAACAATTTATATCAAATAACCCTAAAAATGGATTTAGTTGTAATCCTTATGGAACTCTTAACCCAGATAAATCTTTTACTACATTATTCAAAACACAATGTTATAATGGCGATGTTGAATCTGAAGATTTAGATAATTTAGAACAAACCCCAGAAAAAGTTGAATGTCCACTTGGTACAGAAGAATTATCTGCAAATGAATCAGCCACATCATTAAATAAAGCAATTTGTAGATAATTTAAAGATTATATATATATATTGTATATGAAGGGAATTGCCGATATTCTTATTTATCTGTTGAATCTTATAGATAATGATAAAAAAAGACTATTAATTTGCGAATCTCCAAAAAATATATTTTTATTAGGATTTTATTATTCAAAAATAGAAAAATCTATTATGAATTCTAAAATAAATGAAAAACTCAATATAGATGAGTTTAGCGACTTAATAGAAAATGAGGATTACTATAAAATTTTTACTTATATAGAAAAAGTTAATATGTACTATGATAATATGATGTCAAAATATTCTTTTTAAATATTGTACTATAATATGATTATAATTTTATCTACAATTTCATTAATAATAGTATTTTCTATATTTTTAGTTGTAATAACACAAAATAATAAATTAAAAAATAATAAATTAAAAAATAATAAATTAAAAAATAGTAAAGCACACAAATGTAATAAATCAAGTTCAGAAAAAGAAAAAATATATTTATCACAAAATCAAATTCAAAATATAACATATCCATCAACAAACTATAAATGGGGTGGATGTGATGCTAATAAGCCAACAGTATCAACTAAATTTAAGTATATATAATATATCGTTGATTATAGATTTTTTTAAGTTATGTGTTTCTTTATTGGCTCGATTATATTTGATATAAGACGATAATTTATTCTTAATGATATTTAATATATTTAATTGTATATTATATTTTTCTATTTCGAAATAGTGATTCAAATTTGTTATTTTTAAACTATAATACAAATTTATTCCATATATTTCAAATTGATCATCATCTTTAATTATCATATTCATCAAATAATTGATTTCATTATACAACATTTTATCACTAATAACTAACAAATAACCATTATTTTTTATAGTTGGTTTATTTATCTTGTTTACTCCACTTATACTATCTATTTTATACCAATATCCATTTATTTTTTTATTAACCCATACATGACCTTTATTAAATTCAAAATAACAATTTAATTGTTTCATTAGTTTATTATATCGTTCAATATCTATATTATTTCTTATAGTTTTGTAAGAATATAATGGAATTAAAAACAAATATTTATTATCTAATTTTTCTAAAATATAACTAATAATACATCGCCCTTCCGCAAACCCATCCATGTCTTGCGTTTTTAAACCTTTTATAACATTATCATATTCTTTACAATAATGTAAAAATTGTGATATGTCTATTTTTTGAAAACCAAAATAACCATTAATAGAATGCATTCTACACAAATCTCCACATTGCTTTTCATAATAAATATTAGAAGTCATAACTATTATTTATAAAAATTATTAACTTGATTATTTACACGCACAAAAGTAGCACATTTACTAATATCTTTTAACTTACTTGCTCCAATATATGTACATGTACTCCTCATTCCACCTAATATATTTTGTATTGTATTTTCTACACTACCTTTATATGGTACTTTTACTGTTTTTCCTTCAGATGATCTATATTTAGCAACACCTCCATGATGTTTGTTCATAGCAGTTTCCGATGACATTCCATAAAATAATTTGAATTTGTCTCCGTTTTCATCTTCAACAATATCACCTGGACATTCATCATGTCCAGACAACATACTTCCAATCATAACAAAATCTGCCCCACCACCAATCGCTTTACTAACATCTCCTGGATGACATATACCACCATCACTCACAATCATTCCATTTAAACCATGCGCAGCATCACTACATTCTAATACTGCTGAAAATTGCGGCAATCCAACACCTGTTTGAAGACGTGTCGTACACACCGCCCCACTACCAATACCAACTTTGATAATATCTACACATCCAGATATAATAAGTTCTTCTACTATTTCTCGCGTCACAACATTGCCAGCAATCAACGTTATATTTGGAAATGTGTCTCTTACCTTTTTACAAAACTCAATCAATTTGAACATATAACCATTTGCTACATCAATACATATAAATTTCAATTGTATATTTTGTGCTTTTAAAACCGACACATTTTGTATCAATCTATCATAATCTTTATCTAATATTCCAGTACTTAATATAAAGTAATCTGAATCATATCCCTCTTTTACCGCATTTACAACATCGATTATATCTATATATTTATGTAAACATGTCAAACATTTATGTTTCGAAAGTGCTTTAAACATATTAATATTAGATATTGTATCCATATTACTAGATATAATAGGTACCCCAGTCCATTTTAGTCCACTATATTTAAACTTAAAAGTTCTTTCCAATGATACTTCACTACGCGAACTTAATGTTGACCGCTTTGGACGAAACAAAACATCGCTGAAATCTAATTTTATATCGTTATCTATTTTCATATAATTTACATTATTCTAATATCTCTAAATCAATTTAATATTTAATATAATAGAAAACATATAGTGTAAATTATTAAAACAATTAGATTATTAAGATAAATAGAGAGCCAAATGAGATGGTAATACTACATTATTGAACTAAAAACTAATAATAAAAAATTTAATGACAATGATTAAAAATTTAGATTTATCTATAGATGAAAGACCTCATTCAGAACTAGGTGTAGATACAATATATTACGATTTGTATAAATTCAGACAGATCTAAGGGTGATCTAATATTTATAGATGCTAATAAAATATATAAAGAACAAATAAACTATGATAATGACGTTTAATGTTCAAATCTGTTAAAAAAAACTATTATCATTATTTAATGGCAACCGATTTAAATAATATAAATGAATTAACTAAATCAGGTGTTACTATTCTAAAAAAATGTTATAATAAATATGAAATAAGATATATGGCAGATATCGCATTGAAAATACACACCCAAACAAATACATTATTGAATTCATCGATTATTCCAAAATGTAATTATAATTATATTCGTTTATACGATAAAGAATACCGTAAAACAAAACCATGTTATCACATAAATGATAAATTAATACTAGAAATAGAAAAAGGACGCCTAGATATAGAAATTGATAATATATTTCCAGAAATTCAACCTATTAAATCAATTATTAACTCGTTTTTCACAAAAGATTATGTACACACTTGGGGCATTTTAACATCAGATTCAAAATCTGTTGTTGGTCCATGGCATCGCGATGTAGTAAATATATGTGGGGAATCATCATCAAATGGTACGTATGATGATAGTAATATGGTTCATAATTTTGATCCCTTTTATTTTACAGTGTTAATACCATTAGTAGAATTAAACAAAAATAATGGTTCACCCGAATTTATATTAGAAAGTCATAAAAGCACTTATAACGAATCAATCGGAAAAAAACATATTCAATATGACACAGAATTAGGAGATGTTATTATATTTGATGGGCGTATTTTTCATAGAGGATGTGCAAATAATTCCACACAATCACGACCAATACTATACATCATTTATTATAGAAAATGGTATAAAGAATAATAAACAATATTTAAAATTGAATTAATTATATTTATTTTATTATACAATAACTATATGAATACTTATGTATGTGATAAAAAGATAAAGGTTACTAATAACAAACGTAAGTTCAATGTCATCAATGAAAAATCTAAAGGAAAAACAATTACTGGTCTTGAAAGAAACGAAAAACAGGAAAAATATTATACAAAAAAAAACATAGTAGATAGCTGTTTAGAATTATTCAAAAAGCATATCAAAATTCTTCCCAATGATTTATGTATTGAACCAAGTGCTGGAAATGGGGCATTTATTGATGGTATAAAATTACTATTTAATCATTATATATTTTATGATTTAGAACCAGAACATAAAGATATAATTGAAAAAAATTATTTAACAGTCGATTCGACAGAAATCAAAAATAAATACAATAAAATTCATAATTTAGGAAATCCACCATTTGGAAGACAATCATCACTTGCTATAAAATTTATAAAAAAATCAGCATCATATTGTGATAGTATTGCCTTTATATTACCTAAAAGTTTCAAAAAAAATAGTCTTAAAAAACATTTTCCATTACATTTTCATCTTGTATGCGAATATGATTTACCTATAGATGGATTTACTATTGATGGTAAAATACATAAAGTTCCATGCGTTTTTCAAATATGGGTAAAAAGAGATAGTGAAAGAAAAATAGAAACAACAAAAAAAGAAAATAATTTTAAATTCATTAATAAAGAAATTATTAATATAGATGATAATATTGATAAAACAATAAAAATATTATACATGAACGACCAAAATAACAAAAATCGAAAAAATTACAAATTTAGTATTTGGCAATCTAAATTTATTAACACTAACAAAACAAAAAGAGAAACTATAGTAAAAAAACTAAAAAATAATATAAAAAAGGAATTAACTAATAATATTCATGACACCACCGCATCCAATATTTCATTAACAAATTTCACAAAATTAGCATCCGAGTTTAACCAATTAATGAACAATGAAACAAAAAACAAAGATAAAATTGTAAAACTAATTGATACAGTATATATACAAAATGAATCTAAAAATTTAGTAGTTATAAATAAAATACAAAGTAGCAAATTGTATGAAAGATTCGATGATTATGGAGATAACAAACCAGATATATCATTTATACGCGTTGGTGGAAATAGTGGTTTAATCGATTACACGATAGAAAATAAATCATTTCAATCACATTATTTTATTAAATTTAATGTTCAATTAACCGATGAATTAAAAGAAACATTATCCAATATTCATTTTAATAGAAAAGATGATACATGTGGTCCAAAATCAATATCTAAACAAGAATTAATTGAAGAATTTAATAAGATTATTTAATTTTCTTCTTTCTTTCTCTCTTACTACTTTCAATTTCAGACACAATATATTTTTCTCTAATCAAATTTGGTGTATCTTTTGGTGATTTATATATTATAAATTTATTTAGAGTTTGTTCAAAATTTGGTATAGAACATTGAACCCTAGTTTGACTACTATCAACCTTTGGATTAATTTGAATTATGTTATTATATTTTTGTTTTATTTTTTTTTTTTCAACTAAATAATCAAATATTTTTTTTGCTTCATCACCTTTAATATGTGTTGGTATAGATTTCACATTTTCAACATATTTTTCAATAATATTTTTAGGCAGATTACCAAATAAATAATCATGACATTCTGTATTATAGTTAATTTCATAAATGGTTTGTATAATTTTATACTCATCACATTGCTTATATTTTATAACTATGATTGTATTTTGTTTACTAAAATCATAACTATAAAATCTTAATATATCTGCACAACAAATAGTATTTGATCCAGTTGTTTTTATAGAAATATTTTCATTTGAATTTAAAGTATTTTTATAATATGGAATATCATGAATTTTTGTATCATTGGATTGTGTTGGTAACATAAATACATTTTTTCTAATGTCATTTTCAAACGTAAATCCATGCTTTTGTGATTGATTAGATTTGAAATTACAAATACACGTTTCATTTTTGTATATTTTTGCTCTACAACATAACAATACAAAATTACGTTTCATATATAAAATAAAATTTTATATTCTTTAAATCAATTTTATGAGTTATTTAACCTTTTCTAGAACCATTTTTTCTAATGTTTTTTCTTTTATAGATTGTAGATGACGAACGCCTTTATTTGTATAAGTCCCATACAAATCTTTAGTTCGTTTTGCTTTATTACTTTTTTTTGCGCGTTGTCCTGGATTGTTTGATTTAGGCATCTTTATATACAATAACTCAGATTATTTTAAATCAATTTTATTCAAGTTTAGAGCAACAATTCTTACAAACACATGCGTGGCTACATTGTTTAAAATATAATTCAACATTATTTTCTAAGCATACACAACATTTTTCACTATTTCCTTTTAATATAAGTAGATCATCCATTTTATTAATTGTTCTACATAATGGACATTCTATTTCTCTCTTATTAATATAATGTTTAAATTTAAGAGTCATATTTTCACATCCACCTAGAAATAAATTCAATACATCTCTATCATCAGCACTAGGCCCATATTGACCCCAACAATCTGGATGCATAAATAATCCAGATACAACTAACATATGGTTAGAATCGTAGTCACATTTAATAAAAATCTTACATCCCATAGCAAATGGTTCAGTTTCAACGTAAGCGCCATTTACACACATATCATTTAATACTAAATGTTTCAATATAGTATTGTAATCATAATCTTTTATTATAGGATATCGTCTATTTAGTTCTTCTATAGACTGTATAATACAATCTTTTGAACCATGATTTCTATAACATTTTTTACAATTATGTGATTTAGAATTATGGGTTTCTTTTGATTCACAACCATCAATTTGACAATGATCTGATGGGTCTAATGTTTCATGCCAATATTGTTTTAATTCATCTATTTTAGTTTGATTTCCACATTCAATTTGACCATGTCCATATTGTTTACATGTACCACATAGATGCCCCTTTGTGGTATGTGCATACGGAAATCTACAATGTTTTACTTTACAACTCATTGGAAATTATATTAAATAATAATATATATTGTAAATCAATTTTATAAATTCATTCACGCAACTTAAGAAGTCTAATACTTAAATTATCATCTATAAGTTTAACTAAAGTTTCCTTTATAATTTTAAATTTTCTTAATATAGATACATTGATATTACTTTCATAATATGGGACTTCTAGCATTATTTTTAATATAGTTTTTGTTGTTTTGTCATTTATATCATTTTTTTCGAATTGACATAAATGTGTTAATAAAATATGTGGTTTCATTTTGTTTTTCTCTATAACATTTTTAAAAATTTTAACAAAATTACTATTAATGTCTATTTGTTTAGATTGAGTTAACATAATATTATAATACAATTATTATTTAAGTTGATATATATAAAATACTATAATGGATTTGTTATTATACAGTTATATTATAACTCATGGGTATTTTGATATATTGTATTTTGATACTATAGTTTTTGATACCATATGTTATATATTTATAATATTTAATATCGTTCTATTATACAATATTTTCCCTAGTTATACCATATTTGCTACACTATTTATGTCTATTATTCATTTTTCAACTGATTTTTCAATATTATTAAATAATAGTAACTATATTTATGCTTTATTTTTAGGATTATTGTATACAAAAAAACAAATGATACATTGGTTATATATATTAAATTATACACAACTGCCATTAGAACATCTACAAAATATTATCACCTCTATACGATATATATGTATGATAAATAGTATATTATTTTTTGCCAACAACACACTACTATCAAGCCTTAATTACATCATAATAATGTTAATGACTCAACTAGTAAATCCATTAAATACTATAATATTATATTTAGCATTAATTCATACCCCATTATCGATTTCACGCTTTCCATATACAAAAACAAAATATATATTTAGCATATACTTAATATTAATGTATTTTCATATTTTAGTATTAATATTTAAAATAGATATGATAAAAAAAAATATTCCTATTATAATTGGAATCCTTAATACTCATATACTATTTCATTTAATAATATAATATTTTAAATTAAAATATATATGTAAATTATATATGCGTAAAAAAATTAAATATAGATCAAATAAAAAATTAAGTAAAATCAAAAAAAAAATGTCTGGTGGTGCGGGGGGAGGGAGGGAAAGCACCAAAAACATGATATCTAAGTACCATAATTTATTATGGAAAATGAAGTATCCCAAATTGACTCTGGTGAAAGCAATAACGAAAGAGTTAAAAAAAAAAGTTACAACGTCGGCTAGCAGCAACGAAGAGGAAGAGGAAATGGTTAACTGCTATAAGAAAAAGCCTGCCATCATACATTCCAAAGATGGAAACATCACACACACAGTCCAAAGAGACTGGAAACAATCCGGGATAAATTTAAAAGTTTATGACACCGAAAAAACCAACAGGTTGAGGAAATACCAAGATCCACACTGCGAGATAGTCCCTTCACTAATGAGGAGGAAAAAGGTCTGGGGAGGAGAGAGTGATCATGACCCGGATGGCGAATACGGGGGA
>JGI24005J15628_10001316_pt1 | contig 13314 bp, 13 predicted proteins | sample LinPmetageLP40_FD_15628 | JGI IMG/M metagenome (IMG submission 15628)
TCAAGTGGGGAGTTTTACAGAATGGGAGGTAGTGATCCTATAGAAGTAGATGTAAGAATAATAGCTGCAAGCAACCAAAATCTAAATGATAAAGTCGTAACTGGTGCATTCAGAGAAGACCTTTTCCATAGACTTAATGTTATTAGAATTGCACTTCCTGCTTTAAGGGAAAGAAAAGAAGATATTCCCTTGCTTACAAATTACTTTTTCGGAAAGTTTTCAGAAGAAATGGGGTCAGAAACAAAAATCTTATCATCCGATGTAGAAGAACTATTTTCAAAACTAATTTGGCCTGGTAATGTTCTTCAGCTTCAAAATCTTTGTCATTCACTTACCGTTCTTTCTTCAGGGCAAGAAATCCAAATATCTGATCTTCCAGACGACTTGATGTTGCAAAAAAAAGGACCTGAAATGAACTGGAACGATTTATTAGAAATTTGGGCTGCTGAAAAACTTTCTAAGGGCGATGATCATCTGCTTAATTCTACAATTCCTATATTTGAAAAAACCATGATTAAGGTTGCTATGAAAGCTACTAAAGGGAAAAAAAGTGAAGCTGCTAATCTTCTTGGTTGGGGAAGAAATACTCTTGCCAGAAAGATGAACGAATTAGATATCTAACTAATTAAAGGCAACTTTTCGTTAGTCCAAGAATTTATTCCGCCTTTTAAAGTAAATATTTCCTGTCCCTCTTTTTTTAAATCATTTGCCATTCGAGAAGAATAATTACCGTTTTGACAAACAATAATTACTGGTCGTTCTGGATTTTTTTTGATCTCTTTTTTACATAGTTCTATATCTGGTCCGACGCATACAGCTTGACTGATATGACCATTTAAAAAATCTTTTTCATTTCTTATATCAATTAACAAAGCATTTTTTCTATTTAAAAAAAACGTCATCTGCTGGGGTTCCAGTAGAAAAGAATTTCTTATATTTTCTAATTTAAAAAAAATAAATATTGAACCTAATAAAGGTAAAACGATAAACCAATTATCTAGTAAAAATTGAATAAAATAACCCATAGGTCGGGTATCATAAACTGAAATAAAATTATTAACTACGCATATGGAAAAAAAAACTTCTCATCTCGTTTTGGTTCGTCATGGTCAAAGTGAATGGAATGAAAAAAATCTTTTTACCGGCTGGAAGAACCCTCCGTTAACGCCAAAAGGGATTATTGAGGCTGAAAATGCAGGAATTAAAATTAAGAGTTTAAATATAAATTTTGATATTCACTTCACTTCAAAACTCGTTAGAGCTCAGAAAACTGGAGAAATTATTTTAAATAAATTAAATCAAATAAATTTATTAACTATTGAAAACCAAGATTTAAATGAAAGAGACTATGGTGATTTATCAGGTTTAAATAAAGATGATGCTCGAAAGAAATGGGGTGAGGATCAAGTTCATATCTGGAGAAGATCTTTCGATATTCCCCCACCGGGAGGAGAAAGTCTTAAAAATACATCAGAGCGAGTTTTACCTTATTTCGAAGCTGAAATTAAACCATTAGTGAAGTCTGGAAAAAACATTTTGGTTTGTGCGCATGGAAATTCTTTGAGGTCTTTAATAATGTCACTAGAAAATATTTCATCTGAAGAAATAGTGAAACTAGAGATAGGTACTGGCGAGCCTATAGTCTTTGATTATTTCACTGAGGAAGAGAAATTTCAGAGAAGTGAATTATAATCTTGTACTCAAGCCTTCTTCTTGAAGGGCTTTTTTAACTTCTTTTATAGATATTTCTTGATAGTGAAAAATACTAGCAGCGAGAACTGCATCTGCTTTTCCTAATTTAACAGCGTCAACTAGATGATTTAATTTTCCAGCTCCTCCAGAAGCAATAAGAGGAATTTTTAATATATTAGCTAACTTACTGTTAAGCATATTATCAAATCCTGACTTGGTTCCATCTTTGTCCATAGAGGTCATAAGAATCTCTCCTGCCCCTAACTGTTCTACTTCTTTTGCCCATGACAACGCCTCTAATTCTGTTTTATTTTTGCCTCCATGAGTATAGACATGCCAGTTTTCAGAGTCGTATTTAGCATCTATTGCAACAACGATGCACTGCGATCCAAATTCTTTTGAAGCCTCTGAAATGAGCTTAGGGTTTGTAATTGCAGAAGTATTTATAGAAACTTTATCCGCTCCTGATTTTAAAAGAATTTCAACGTCTTTGATGCTTTTGACTCCCCCACCAACAGTAAAAGGTATAAAAACTTGATTGGCTATTTTTTCTACAGTTTCTAAAGTAGTAGATCTAGCCTCATATGAAGCATCTATGTCCAACATACATATTTCATCAGCTCCTTCTTGATCGTATCTCAATGCTGCTTCGGCTGGATCCCCAGCATCTATAATATCTTTGAAGTTTATTCCTTTAACTACTCGACCTCCTCGAACGTCTAAACATGGAATTATTCTTATCGTTAAGCTCATATTTTTTTAAAATACTCAGTCGCTTCAGAAAAATCTAAGGTTCCTTCGTATAATGATTTTCCACAGATTGCTCCATAGATATTATTTATCATAGAAAGTTCTATCAAATCGTTTAAATTTCTTACTCCGCCAGAAGCTATAACAGGTATTTGAGTACTTAAAGCAATTTGCTTTGTTTCCTCGATATTAGGTCCCTGCATCATTCCATCTTTGCTTATATCGGTATAAATCAAAGCTTTTATTGGTAAATCTGCAAAACTTTTCACAATATCTGTAGCTAAAATTTCCGAAGATTCTGTCCAAGCTTCAGTTGAAACATAGCCTTTTCTTGCATCTATTCCTAAGATTATTTTTTTAGGATATTTCTTGCAAGCTTCTATAAAAAAATCTTTATTTTTAATAGCAACGCTTCCTAAAATTAAAGAATCAATTCCTTTGTCGAAATAATTATCTAAAGTTTTCATATTTCTTATCCCTCCTCCTAATTGAATATCAAGTTCAGGGAAAGTTTTTCGAATTGAGATTACCGAAGATAAATTAGAAGAATCGCCAGCCAAAGCTCCATCCAAATCTACGATATGGAGTTTTTTCGTACCTTTATTTAACCAAAATTCGGCAGCTTCTAAAGGATTTTCATAATATGTAGTAGCGCTACTCAAATCCCCCATTTTTAATCTCACACACCTGCCATTCTGTATATCAATCGCTGGTATAGGAATCAATTAAGGCCTCCAGTTTAAAAAATTTTCTAAAAACTTTAAACCCAGCTTTCCGCTTTTTTCAGGGTGAAATTGGGTTGCAAATATATTATCTTTTGAAATAGCTGAATTAAAAGTTTGACCGTGCTCTGTTTTTGAATAAATAAACTCTTCTTTCAGTTCACAAGAAATATAAGAATGTACAAAGTAATAATNCTCTCCGCTTTCTAGTCCATTCCATAAAAAATGATCTTGACTAAAATCAATTTGGTTCCATCCCATATGTGGAATTTTTAGCTTAGTATCTTTTGGAGAATTAAATTTTTTTATTTCTTCAGAAAACACTCCGAGTCCTTTCTCTTCAGTGCTTTCTTGACTGCCTGAAAATAAAACTTGAAGCCCCAAGCAGATTCCTAGAAAAGGTTTTTCCTCTATAAATTCTTTCATGGGGATAGTCATTTCAGCCTCATTAAGCCTCGACATACAAGAACCCATAGAACCCTGACCAGGAAAAACTAACTTATCAATTCCATTAAAATCTTCTGGTTTTTTTACAACAGATGTTTTCGCGCCGAGACTATTTAAAGCCCTGACAACAGAAAAAATATTACTTGCACCATAATCAATGACGCCAATTTTCATAATTTTTATGCCTTTTTAAAGACATCCCTTAGTTGAAGGAATCTGGCCAGATTTTGCTTCATCTAATGAACAAGATTGTTTTAAAGCTAATGCAAAAGCCTTAAAAATTGTTTCAGCTTGATGATGGGCATTTTCACCTTTTAAATTATCAATATGTATTGTCGCTAAGGATTTATTAGTAAAGCCTTGAAAAAATTCTTTTATTAATTGTAGGTCAAAGTCATTTATAGTCTGTTTAGTAAAATTAACATTCCATATCAAACCCGGCCTTCCAGAAAAATCTATCACTACTCTGGATAAAGCTTCATCCAATGGAGCATAAGCATAACCGTAACGAGTAATTCCTTTTTTATCACCCAAGGCTTTATTAAAGGCGTCACCTAATGTAATTCCAACATCTTCAACTGTGTGATGAGCATCAACCTCCAAATCTCCAGTTGCTTTAAGGTCTATATCAAAGTCTCCATGTTTTGCGATTTGATCTAACATGTGAGCAAAAAAGGGAATATCCACATCCTGAGAGCTTTTGCCTGCCCCATCTAATTCTAAACTCAAAGAAATTTGCGTTTCTTTTGTGTTTCTTTCAATACTTGTATTTCTCATAGTTATCTCTTCTAAATGATCATTATAGCGGACGGAAAAGGTTAAAATAAGCTTGATGACGACATTCTCAAAAAAAATTATTAATTGGCAAGCACTAGAAGGAAGAAATGATCTGCCATGGCAAACAAAAAACCCTTATCACGTATGGATATCAGAAATTATGTTGCAACAAACTCAAGTTCAGACTGTAATTCCTTATTTTCATAAATTTATTAAAAATTTTCCTACCATCGATGCTCTTGCCAAGGCAAAACCTGAAAAAGTTTTAGCTTTATGGTCGGGACTGGGTTATTACTCAAGAGCTAGAAATATTCATAAAACTGCGATCATCCTTCAGAAAGAGTTTAAAAATATGCTTCCTAATTATTATGAAGATTTAATAAAGCTTCCAGGAATNGGTATATCAACAGCAGGGGCAATTTTGAGCCTTGCCTTCGAAAAACCAGGAATAATTCTTGATGGGAATGTAAAAAGGGTCTTACTCAGGTATTCGGGAGATCATTCGCCTACCAATAATACTAAAACCCAAAAAAACTTAATAAAGCTTGCGGAAAAGCTACTGCCTAAGAAAGATTTCAGATCTTATTCGCAAGGAATGATGGATTTGGGTTCATTGTTGTGCAAACCTAAAAATCCCATATGTTGTGAGTGTCCAGTTAAAAAGAAATGCTTAGCCAAAAAACTAAATTTTCAAAATCAAATTCCTTTTAAAGTTCCTTCTAAGCCAAAAAAAGAAAGAGATATAAATTGGTTTTTTATTTTTTCGAAAGATAAGATTTTACTCAGAAGAAATGAAAAAAAAGGAATATGGCAAAATCTTTGGCTTTTCCCTGAAAAAAATATATTTAGTCAAAGTAATCTGGATTTATTAGAAAAAAAAGAAATTCTTCCGCTGTTGACTCATAATTTATCTCATCAAAAATTAACGATATCTACTGTAAGATATTCAATAGAACATAGAGATAGACTAAAAATTGATGGATCTTCTTTTGCTTGGGTTAAAAAATCTGATTCAGGTAAAATGGGTTTACCTAAACCTGTTAAAGAAATTATTAATAATTACTTATGAGTAGTACTGTTTTTTGTAGAAAGTATAAAAAAGATCTTCCTAGAATGGACAGAGCTCCATTTCCTGGTCCAAATGGAGAAGATTTATTCAATAATGTCTCAAAACAGGCCTGGCAAGAATGGCTTTCTTTTCAAACAATGTTGATCAATGAGAAACAGCTAAGTTTAGCCGACAGCGCAACGAGAAAATATCTCAATGAACAGCTTCAAAATTTTTTAGATAATAAAATTACAGATCAACCAGAAGGCTATCAACCAACTTAAGACTGAAATATATTCATATGCCTGATATAGATAATCTAGTTGATGATTTAACTTTAGAAGAAAAAGTCTCCTTATTGAGTGGATTTAATTCTTGGTATTCGAATAAAGTTGAAAGATTGTCTATTCCATCCATAAAAATGTCTGATGGACCTAATGGAGTTCGAGGAGACTCCACGTCAAATAAAAAGTCGGCTTGTTTCCCAAGTCCCATTTTAATGGGGGCTACATGGAATTCTGACCTGATAAATAAAGTGGGTGTTGCTCTCGGTGAAGAAGCTAAAGATAAGGATGTAGATGTTTTATTAGGTCCAACGATAAATATTCATAGGCATCCTTTAGGTGGGAGGCACTTTGAAAGTTATTCTGAAGATCCTGTCCTTACAGGAGTTCTTGCTACTAATTATGTTAAAGGAGTTCAATCGCAAAAAGTTGCTGCTTGCGTTAAGCATTTCATAGCAAATGATACTGAATACCAAAGACATACAGTGAGCTCAAATGTCGATGAGCGAACACTAAGAGAGATATACCTTTTGCCTTTTGAGATGAGCATAAAAGAAGGGAATGCAAAATCTGTTATGTCTGCCTATAACAAACTAAATAATATTTACTGTAGCTCTCACAAAGAACTTCTCATCGATATTTTAAAAGATGAGTGGCAATTCGATGGCTATGTTGTAAGTGATTGGGGTGCAGCATTAGAAACAGTAGATAATGCAAATGGTGGATTAGACATGGAGATGCCAGGTCCGGGTGGAACTTGGGGTGAAAAACTAATAGAAGAAATTAAAAAAGGAAATGTTGAGGAAACTTTGATTAATGACAAAGTCAAAAGAATACTTTCTATGGCTTCGTTTACGGAAAGGTTTGCGTCACCAGAAAATAAAGCCGAAAAAGAAAATAACAGGCCAAGTCATCAGAAATTATTAAAGCAAGTGGCTTGTGAAGGAATGGTGCTTTTGAAGAACGAAAATTTTTTACCCTTAGTTAAGGAAAAAATTAATTCCCTGGCTGTTATTGGACCGAACTCCAAATTCAGTCAAATAATTGGAGGAGGAAGTGCTAGCTTAAAACCTCATTATGAAACTCATCCGCTTAAATCTATAGAAAAATTTGTAGGTGATTCTGTTGCAATAAATTATGCAAAAGGAGTGCACACATATAAATATCTTCCCAAGCTTGATGAAAAACTATTCAAGAATTCTAAGGGGTTTTTAGTTGAATACTTTGAAGGTCAAATAGAAAAAAATATCCTTATTGATTCGGAAATTTTGACTGGTAATAAATATTGGGTATTCGATGGGTTCGCTAAAGAGATTATCAATAGGTCTGAGAGACCAGATGTAACAGTGAAATTTTCCTGTGATTATATTCCTGATATTTCTGGAGAATTTGAGTTTGAGGTGTTTGCTATTGGCAAAAGCAGATTAAAAATAAATGGAAATGAAATAATAGACAATTGGACTGAGACAGAGCCAGGAGAAGCCTTCTTTTCATTCGCATCTAGGCCGAAAAGAGAAAAACAAAGTTTAGTAAAAGGAGAAATTTATAAAATAGAAATAGAATATTATTTTGAGGGTAGATTTCCAGCAATTCAATTTGGGTGCAGTGTTCCTGATTCTTTTAATTTACTTGATCAAGCTAAAAAAACTGCAAGCCAAAGTGATGCGGTAGTTCTTATCGTGGGTACAAATTCAGATTGGGAAACGGAGGGCAATGACAGAGCAAATCTAGATTTGCCGGCTGATCAGGATCTATTAATTACAGAAGTATTAAAATCTAATCCTAATACTTTAGTTGTAATTAATTCCGGAGCTCCAGTGTCTATGCCGTGGCAAAGAGATGCTCGCGCAATAATTCAATCTTGGTTTGGCGGCCAAGAGCATGGAAATGCACTAGTTGATATTATATTTGGTAATGTGAACCCCTCTGGAAAACTCCCTACTACTTTCCCAATTAGCATAAAAGATACTCCAGCCTACTCTTCATACCCTGGTCAAGATTTACAAATGAATTATGAAGAAAAACTTTTGGTTGGTTATAAGTGGTATGAAAGAAAGAATATAAATCCGTTATTCCCTTTTGGCCATGGGCTTTCTTATACTTCTTTTGAATACAATGATTTATCTATTTCAAAAGATGATTCAGGAGATATATCGTGTTCTTTAGTTATCAAAAATACTGGTCTTATGGATGGTCAAGAGGTTGTTCAGTGCTACATAAGTTATTTAGATGGTGATAAAAATGAGCCTATTAAAAGCCTGCAAGCTTTTGAAAAACCTTTGGTAAAGCAAGGAGAAAGCTGTAACTTAAGATTTGTATTAAATGATCGAAACTTCGCCTTTTGGAATATTAAATCAAAAAAATGGGATGTCAGAAAAGGAAATTATAAAATTCTGATTGGTTCGTCTAGCAATCAAATTGAATTAGAGGAAGAACTACTTATTGATTAATTTTGATCTCTATTTTTGCGAACAAATATAAATGACTTCACATTTATATAAGTAAAAATTAATCCAGTTATTAACAACATAAGTTTTGAAGAGTCTGCCCAGATATTTTCAAATGGACTGGATAGGCTTCTAAAAAAATCTAACCCGCCTAAAAAAACGATCAATCCAATCGTTACGATTATATGCATAAAAAGTTTTTTTCTTTCGGGAATGAGTAATGTCGTAACTGCAAAAATTAAGATGGGCATACCAAAAAAAGAAGGTATGAAAGAAGTAGCTGATTCGCTTCCTGATAAAAAAGAAACGGATACTCCCCAAATAATTAAAAAAGAACCATAGATAATTGAAATTTTTTCTATATTTATTCCTAAAAATAAAAATTCTTTATTACTCATAATTTCTCCTTAAATTAAAAAAACTCTTATAATTTTACAGTTAAACTTTAATTACTCAACAAGCCAATCCATTTGGCTTTTAGATAATTCTATTTTCGTTGCTTTCATACAACTTTCTGACTCAAATACAGTTCGCGGACCGACTAATGGAAAGATATTTTCATTTTTATTTAAAACATATGCCAAGGCCAATTCGATAGGTGAACATTCTAGCTCTTTCGATAATTTAAAACATTTCTCTCTTCTTTTTAAATTTACTTCGTTATGCCAAACTCTTTTTTCTTCATCTAAGGTTGGGTTAGAAAAATGATCTCCTTTTGGAAATAAATCTTTTTCAATAAAAAATCCTCTAGCTTGACTAGACCAAGGAAAAAGTTTTACTTCTTTTTCTGTCAAATATGATAAAAAATCCTCATCGCAGTGAATACATCCAGGCCACACTGGGTTAATCATGGTTGCCAAACTAAAATTATTACTCAGCACTGTAAAACCTGTTTTTTCAGATTTTTCTGAGTATTCCATTGCTTCTTTAAACCTTTTAAAAGACCAATTAGATGCCCCTATAGATTTAACTAATCCTTCATCTTTAAGTTCATTCAAAGCGTCTATGAATTCGCTAACTGGAATTTGTAAATTATCTCTATGAAGACAATATATATCCAAGCTATCCAATTTTAATCTTTCTAGAGACTCTTCTAATTGGGGTCTTATAAATTTAGGCTCACATTCGGGAGTGTGTGCACCCTTCCCTAAAACAATAACTTCCTTGGATATATTTCTAGATGCGATCCATTCTCCGAGATAAGAATCTGATTTTCCTGAATTGTATATATATGCAGTATCAAAAATATTTCCACCCAGCTCAAAAAAATGATCGAACATGGCAGAGGCATGTAGAGAAGAGGTTTGATTGTCACAACCAAAAACTATTCTCGATCCTTTTTTTTCAAGCTCAGAAATATTTACTTTTTTAAGTAACTCTTTATTTAAATTGTGTGTGGGAAAAATAGGGGACTTTTCAGGAAGGTTCTGAGAGTATTTAACTCCAGCATCTTGATACCACTTTTCTAACCAGATCATATTACCCAAAGTATCGGCATGAGAAATTTCATCAGATTCAATTTTTTCTTCCATAATCATTTTAGATGCGTGATCTATTTCTCTGGTGAAAAGTCCAATCTCATCATGAAAATCAAAATCTTTTTTTTCTCCGTTTTCAAAAACAAGTCTTATTGAAGAGTTACCATTTTCAAATTGACCACAGTGCCAAGGTTGTTTGACTTCTATTTTCTTTTCCTTGGACATAATAACTAAATCATTTGTTAGCTCTTCATTTATTGCTGTTTTGATTTCGGCTTCTATTTTTTTAGAAAAAACTATTTTTGCAGTTGCATTCAAATCAATTCCAGTTTCGTCCAAGATACTCGAAACTTCCATTTGTAGTGGATCCAAAAAATTTTTATTTTCCATAGCTCCGGCAATTAATCTAGACATTGATAATGGATAACATCCAACATCGAGAATTGCTCCTCCAGCTAGATCGGGGTTTCTGAGTCTGTGCTGCTGATTAACATCTGCTTTAAATCCAAAGGAACTTTGTATCTTAATTTCTTCTCCAGAAAAATTTTCCTGAAGAAGCTTTAGTAAATTTTTGGTTTGAGGATGCACTCTGTACATAAAGGCCTCCATTAAAAAAACTTCATTCTTTCTTGCTTCATTTACAAGGATCATCGCCTCGACAGAATTCACTGATAAAGGCTTCTCACAAAGTACGTGTTTTTTACTCTGTATTGCCTCCATAGAATATAAAAAGTGTGTGTTGTGAGGTGTTGCGACATAAACAGCATCAATCTCTTTAGAAGAAAGAAATTTTTCTAAAGATAGAATTGCTTTGATGTTAAATTTTTTTGAAAATTTATTTGTTTTTAACTCTGATCTCCCGTGAACACTTATCAATGTTGCATTTTTACTACTCTTAATAGAATGAGCAAAGGCTGAAGCTATACTTCCAGCACCGATTACCCCCCAATTAATTTTTTTAGTTCCTTTCATTTATTTCTGATATTAAGTTTTTGTGAAAATTTGCATCTATTGGATAAAACCATACAAGAATAAAACTTATGAAAATACCTACGATAGGAATCCATGTCATAAGTGATTTTAGACTCATTATTGTTTCTTCAGATTGAATGTTGTTTGGCTCAAACCCAATAAATGTCAATACATATCCTAAAACTAAAGCTGCTATCGCGATTGCGCCTTTTTGTGCAAATGTCATAAACCCATATAAAGAAGACTCCGTTCTTACTCCTGTTTTCCATTCTCCGTATTCAATAGTATCTGGCAACATAGACCAAAAAAGAACACCTGTTGCTCCATTGCCTATTCCAATGAATCCTAAAATTATTAATAACTCTTTTAAATTTAAGATCGGGTAAAAATAGAAGGATAAAAGACCAGTAAATAAAACAATCATAGATATTAACCACGCATTCTTTTTACCAATTCTTAGTGCTAAGAATGACCATAAGGGAATGGACAATAAAGCTGTAGCGCCCAGAACACCAAGAATTAAACCTTGAAATTCATGCATATCCAAAGCGTACTTAACAAAATATATTAAATTCTTATTGAACATTATTGCAGTTGATCCAAGAATCAAAATAGAAGTAAAAACAATCCAAAAAGGGTAATTATTAGCAACAGATTTAGATACTTTAGAAAAACTAGGCAAACTTTCTTGATTGAAATTAAAGCTTCTTTCTTCGACAGAAAAAATCGTAATACTAAGAATGAAAATTGCGATCAATCCAGAAATTAAACCTAAGAATATAAATCCCGAAGATTCATCCCCTCCTCCGAAATAATAGATTAAAGGAAATCCTAAAGCTGATACCGATAGAGTTCCAAATGAAGCCCCAATCATTCTAGCCGTAGTCAATTTGGTTCTCTCGTCACTGTCATCTGTTATTCGAGCAGTTAGCGAAGAATAAGGAACGCTTACGATGGTAAAACAAGATCTATGAAAAAGATTAACAGCTAATAAAAAAAAGAATAATGAATCACCTTCGAATGGAGGGGTCCAGAAAAGCAAAACATAAGAACCTGCTAATGGGATAGATCCAAAAAACATATAGGGTCTATAACTTCCCATTTTAGTTCTAGTTCTTTCAGCTATGTACCCCATAAAGGGATCAGTAATTGCATCCCATGCAATTCCCAAGGCATAAATTGAACCTGCTAATAAAGGTGAAATACCAACAACGTCTGTATAAAAATAAAGTAAGTAAAGCCCAACTCCACTCCAGTACAAGCATATTGCGTAGTCGCCAATCCCATAACCAATGCGTAACTTATTTTTTGAAGAATTTATAATAATGACCCTCTTCCTAAGACTTTTAATAATTTATTTTTTAAAAAAACTTGTAATGATCATACTATTTAAACTCTTGAAGCTACATAATTTCCTATAGCCAAACTGCTGGTTAATCCTGGACTTTCCATTCCTTGCAAATTAATTAAACCATCCACTCCATGCGAATTAACTTCCAAGATAGAAAAATCTTGCATTTTTTCTTTAGGATTTTGAATTTTTGGTCTGACCCCGGTGTAATCTGGATTTAACTTTTCTGGATCCATTTCTGGCCAATAATTATGAATGGCTTTTATAAACTTTTCTTTCAATGATTCATCAAATAAATAATTAATATCTTTTACCCAAGTGATATCAGGTCCAAATCTTAACTGTCTAGATATATCAAAGCCTAAATGCAAGCCTTGGGAAAATTCATCAGGCACTGGATAAATTAAAGAAGAGAAAGGATTCAGACCAGAATATTTGAAGTAGTGCCCTTTCGCATAATTGATTTTATAAATATATTCCTCTTTTAAAGATTTTATATTTCTAGAGACAAGATCTGAATTTAAAGCTGAAGAATTAATCAAAACTTTAGATTGAATCTCAAATTTCTCTTTGTCTCGACAGATAATTGAAAATGATCCACCTTTCTTTTTTGCAGAAATAAATTCAGTGTTGAATGCGATAATGCCTTCGCTGTGTTGAATATCACCCTCTAAAGCCGTTACCAACTCGGGAACATCTATAATTCCAGTTTCAGGAGATAATAAACCTGCTTCAACATTCAAAACCGGTTCAATTTTCTTTATCTCTTTGCCTTCAAATTTTTCTAAAGTTACGCCATTTATTAAGCCTTGTTTATAGATTTTTTCTAACTTAGTGATTTCTTCTTTTTTTGAGGCAATAATGAATTTACCTGTTTTGTTGTGAGAAATTTTCTTTAAATCAGCATATTCATAGAGCAATCTATTTCCTTCCACACAAAATTTAGATTTCATGGAGTTCGTTGGATAATACATTCCTGCATGAATGACTCCAGAGTTTCTTGAAGATACACCCTCTCCTGCTCTACCATCTTTTTCAAGCACAATTACCGATTGTCCTTTTTCAGAAATAGCTTTAGCAATTGATAACCCAATTACACCTGCACCTATAATAACTACATCAAAAATTTTTATTCTCCAAAAACTATGCTTTGTTTATATGCCAAAGTTATATAAAATCCAACTTCTTTTTGCCCAGATAGCTCAGTTGGTAGAGCAAAGGACTGAAAATCCTTGTGTCGGTGGTTCGATTCCACCTCTGGGCACCACCACCGTTGAGTTTCACTTAATTGTATACGATTTAAAACTGTTCACACCCGTGCACACTCTTCTTTGTGTGCACAAACA
>JGI24005J15628_10001322_pt1 | contig 13292 bp, 7 predicted proteins | sample LinPmetageLP40_FD_15628 | JGI IMG/M metagenome (IMG submission 15628)
GTCGATCCAAAAGTATCTTCACACAATTCAGGCAATGGGTCAAGGGCGTCTGGTAGCGGATTTCTTGTAATGATGACTTGATCATTGGTAGCAGCACATGCGCCCAGTAAACTGGAAATTGTCCAGGTGAATGTGTTTGCCCCTACTTGAAGATTAGAGACCCCAGAGATCGGATCACTGGTATCAGCGATCACCGGTAAGGAAGTTCCAGTATTCGATACAACTACATTGTCAAGCCAATGTTCGTCTGTAGCACCATTATTTCTGGCTCGCATAACAATTTGCAGTGTATTCCCAACAGCACCTATACCACCTACTGAAACAGTTTCAAACGTTCCATCTACCGCTGCATCGTCATTAATAGCACCAAATTGAATTTCTCCTCCACCATTGATTTTATAAAATACTCTAATATAATCTGTCCCAGCTTGAACTCCTGTTTCAGCGATATCAGCTGAAATATCAACGCTTCCAGTCAAGTTTACAACTTCTGATTCCCAAACAACTTCAGTACTATTAACATCACGTGCTGACATCCTTCCATTATCTACTTTTATCCAATCAGTAACGGCTAACAGATCGTTTACGGTTGATGTTGAAACTGACCAATTGGCATCAGGATGAGTAAAGCTGATTGCATGTGGGTTGGGGCCTATAATACCCATGCCGTTGTCTGAAGAAGGAAAAGACTCATAGTAAACAGCTCCTCCCACGGTCCAGAGACCGGAACCTCCATTGTCGGCTGGTGTTGCCGTAAGTGTTGCAGTTGTATTACACGTGGCAAAATCAGGAAAATCAACAGCTGCAGTAGGCTCATCATCCTCCGTATTTGTAACTGAAACTGCACCAGGGCTCAAACAACTGGTTGCATCAGTAACCACCGAGGCAAAGTAAGTAGCCGTTGTAGAAAGCGTTGGTGTGAAAGTCACGTTTCTGGTGCCACTTACTACACCGTCACCAGCATTCACAGGTGTATTAATGGCTGGACTTGTATATGCCGAAAACCATTGGATTGTAAAGCCTGGAGTTGGGTCGTCAACGCTCAGTGCAGCTCCTCCTCCTGATGAACATGCAAAAGCATTCATTGGGTTCGTTGGATTATTTGGACGCATATTAATTGTAATAAACTGAGATGTTGGCAATGCAGTGGCGTTACAGCCAGTAGTCGTATTTACTATTGAAGTGATTTCATATTCATAGGTGTCAGGAGTAAGATTCAAACTTGTAACATCTGTATAATCAGTAGGAATAGTAAACACTCCTAACGCTGTACTCATAACTGAAATCACTCTAGTACCCAACAATGTGGGTACCGAATTATAAATATTGTATGTGATGTCGTAATCTTGGGCCAGGTCAGGGTCCAAATCTACAGTTAAACTAGGTGCTATTGTTGCAACTCCATCATCGCATACATCCGCTCCAGGAATATAGGTATTAACAGAAGGTGGTGTTACTGGGCTTATGGTTACTGATGCTATTCCACCCATCGCAATTGCTACACAAGTATTTGCATCCTGTAAGGCTGTCATTTCATAATCTGTACTTACCCCTGGATTAGGTGCTGAAATAGTATATGTGTTACTGTTGTGCCCTACCACCACAATTGGTGCTCCAGGAGTTAAAGTAATAGTGAAATCAAAATTTTGTGCACCTGTTAAATTCCATACAATGTCTGGTGCTGGATTGCCTGCACAAACGGCTCCAGCTCCAGAAACCGTAGCGGTGGGAAGCGCATTTACCGTAACTTCTATTTCGTTGCTAAAATCATCTGCACATACTCCAGAGGATACTCTTCTTCTATAAAATATTGTTGATGTTAACACCGGAGGATCGTATGTTGCAGCATTATTTATTCCCGCTGCCGCAGCAAATCCGGCACCACCGCCTGTTGCAGACTGCTCCCACGAAAAGGTATATGTTACGCCATCCCCTCCACTAGGGGGCGTTGTCTCACCAAGAATAGTCGGGTTATCATTCTCACAAATCGTTTGAGGATTATTCACCACTCCAGGAACTACCGACTGATCAACTGTGATTTCTATAATATTTGATAGTGCGGTGCCAGGAGCACAAACTCCTGAAGAAACTAACCTTCTATAAAACATCGTTGTTGCCAGAACTGGAGGATCGTAGGTGATGAGGTTATTAGCGCCAGCTGCCGGATTATAAGGCCCGCCAATGGCGGATGACTCTTGCCACAAATAACCATAAGCACCGTTACCACCTGTTGGGGATCCCGTGTTAGTTATTACGGCTGGATTGCCACCTGTACAAATAGTTTGTGCATTGCCAATTGATCCTCCTGTAACGGGAGTATCAACTGTAAACTCCATTACATTGGACTGACGATTGTTGCATAGTCCTGAACTCACTCTTCTTCTAAACCAAGTTTGTACAACGAGGGCAGGCGGATCATATGTTGCTCCATTTGCCCCTCCTATATTCGAAAATCCTGCACCCGCAGATGTGGTAGATGACTGCCATTGATATGTGAAAGTACCACCTGGCCCTCCTCCAGTGCCTGGAGTAGTGCTTGTAAATGCTGCGGGGTCATCACCCGAGCAAATGGCGTTTGGTGTAGCACCTAATGGATGTGCTATCGTTCCAGCCGTGTTAAGAGCATCAATTTGAATAGTGATTGTTTGAGGAAGGCTTGTACATGCCTGTGTTCCTGTGACCGTTTGTGTTACATACCTATTGAATACTGTACTTATTGCGACATTTTTATTGATGCGATCAATAGCTGGTCCCTCCGTCACAGGATTGAAGGTATTATCAGCACTTAGTCCCTGAAGTACTTGGGTTAAAGCTGCGTCCTTATACCACGTGAATTGTGCGCCTACAGCACCAGTGGCAGTAATATTAAAACTTCCATCCACGGCATCTTCACAGAGGCTAGGATTATTTGTGGTTGGCAGAGCTGGTATTGCAGTTATTACAATATCAAAAGTTCTCGATACCGGTGTATCATGAGCATAAAATGAACCACTACCACCATCTTGTCTTTTTGGTGTACCTGCGCCAGGAGCTGCGGCTGGATCGTAAATATCAAAAATTTGCAAAGCAGGTACTGCTTGTGTTGGATTTGCATCATCTGCCAATTGATTAAACGGATTACATGTATTCCAACTTCTCATTGTCACTTCAAATACTTCTGTGGCATTGGCTGAGGTAGGCATTTGAATATCAGCTGTAATCGCATTTGGGTTAGTTACATTAGGTGCCTGAACCGTAGCAGTGCCATAAATTGGAAGTTGAGCATTGTCATATGATACTCCATCAATAATTATTTTTTCTGTTGCACCAGCACCAGTTGTAACATTGCTAGCTGTACCATATACCCATTGGACCCAGCGAGATTCTTGATTAGAATTGACATCTTCATTCCCACCATTAGCCGTTGGCACACAATTGAAAGTACTATTATCGATTAATCTTATCGCTGAATCATCTCCTCGGCAAATCTCCACAGTTTCTGCTACTTCAACTCCAGCTGAAGTATTGTCATGATCCGTTTCATGTGTACCCAGATCAGTATTTGAGATATTATCCCAAACAGCAAGGGCCACTGTTTGATCAGCTGTACGACATTCAAGTGTAGTCCCTATTCCATAATATGCTACTGGTGCATATGTACATGACAAATCTACTGGTGCCGCACTACCTCCATCATAATCATACGTATGACTTTCTGAAATTTCCCAAGTCTGAGCAGATTGCTTTACAAGATTAACCTTTTCTAGAAATGTAGTAGGTGGGTTTGTATTAGTTAAAACTGGGACAAAGTCTTCAATAATTCCATCTCCCCAGTCTAAATAAATTCTAGGTAGAAAATCAGACCTGGCATTTATACCAGTATAGCTAACCGTCCAGTTGACATCTCGTGGTGAGCACCTATTAGTCACTGGTACAAAATTTTGTGCAAATGAACTTGGCGCAGAACAATTTCCTGAAAAGGGTAGTACCTCGTTACTATTGGCAATATCCCATGGAGCAAATTCAACTGGAGCTCCAACTGCACCCATATTATCCCTAGGAGTAACTTCAACAGAAATATGAAAGCCAACATCAGCATTAGTTACTATATATGATTGAGTGGTTCCGATTTGAACTCTGCTGGCATCTCCCAATGGAATAAATTGATTGGCATATCTAAACCATCTAAAAGTAGTGCCGCTTTCCGGGTCAGGATTGGCCACATAGGTGTAATTGGCAGTCAATGTGTAATTTCTCTCCATTGTCCCGCTCATATATATATCGGTGACACTCGGAGCAGCAAATGCATTATCAACTGTGCAAACTTCGTTTATTGTGGGTTCATTGCTTTTTGTATCAATTTCATCATCGATGCATTCTTCCTCGTTAACAGTAGATAAAGCTAATTCAGCACTGCCATAAGAATATGAACAAAGTATCAACAACAACCCAACAAAAAGAGATTTCAACGGAAGTAAGTAAGCGAGTCTATTTAGCATCTATATAAACGAGTTTGGCATGACGATATATACTTTCTAAAGCCACTAGGTAACAGCTGATTGCGTGAAAATAGGGAATAAAACTTAAAACATCTAGTTAAGGAATAGCTAAAATTTTCATCTAAAAATTATAGCCCTTTCTTTTTACTGATTAGGAAATAACACATTATTATTCAATAATAAGAAAGGACATCATACAAGTCAATAAATTCAACCAACATTATTTCAATAAACCAAACATTTAGAATACCTTTGTATCCCATAAGTAAACAAAAGTTCAAACCCCACTTATGGCATCTGCAAAGTACATATTCGTTACAGGAGGAGTGACCTCATCGTTAGGCAAAGGCATCATTTCGGCATCTTTGGGCAAACTTCTACAGGCCCGTGGATATTCTGTTACCATTCAAAAATTTGATCCATATATCAATATTGATCCTGGAACTCTCAATCCATATGAACATGGCGAATGCTATGTCACCAATGATGGTGCAGAAACTGACTTAGATTTAGGCCACTATGAGCGATTCCTTAACACGCCTACTTCTCAGGCTAATAATATCACTACTGGCAGAATCTATAATAACGTCATCACCAAAGAAAGAAGGGGTGACTACTTAGGAAAGACCGTGCAAGTGATTCCTCACATTACTGATGAGATCAAGCACAATATAATGAAATTGGGGGAGAACGGTGATTTTGACTTTGTAATTACTGAGATCGGTGGATGTGTGGGTGATATAGAGTCATTACCATTTATTGAAGCAGTGAGGCAGGTGAAGTACGACTTAGGGTCTAGCAACTCAATGGTTATTCATTTGACGCTGATACCCTACTTAAGTGCCGCTAAAGAACTTAAAACCAAGCCTACCCAGCATTCTGTAAAGCAACTCTTAGAAGCAGGTATTCAGCCAGAGATATTGGTTTGTCGATCTGAAAAACATCTTCCAATGGAGATCAGAAAGAAGTTAGCACTGTTCTGTAATGTTCAACTGAATAATGTGATTGAAGCATTGGATGCTGAAACCATTTATGACGTACCGCTCTTGATGCGCAAAGAAAAATTAGCAGAAAGAGTGCTTACAAAACTCAAAGTATCTACCAAGCAAGAACCAGATCTGGAACAATGGAAGTCATTCCTCGGAAGACTAAAAAATCCAACTTCAGAGGTAAATATCGGTTTGATCGGTAAGTATGTAGAATTACCGGATGCATACAAGTCTATTGCGGAATCGTTTATTCATTCAGGGGCTGAGAACGAATGTAAAGTCAATGTTGCATGGATTTCTTCCGAAAGCATTACCGAACACAACGCTAAAGAAATACTAGGTGATTTAGATGGTATTTTAGTTGCGCCAGGGTTTGGAGAAAGGGGGATTGAGGGAAAAATAAATACTGTAAAGTACGCCAGAGAAAATAATATTCCATTTTTTGGAATATGTCTTGGCATGCAATGTGCCGTTGTTGAATTTTCTCGAAATGTTCTCAATTTAAAGGGTGCTTGTTCTTCTGAAATGAACCCTAAGACAAAGCACCCAGTCATTGACTTGATGGAAGAGCAAAAGAAGGTCACAGAAATGGGTGGAACTATGAGATTAGGAGCCTATCCATGTAAAATAAAGCGGGGTACTAAAGCCTTTAATATTTACGGTAAGCAAAACATTTCGGAACGTCACCGCCATAGATATGAGCTCAACAATGCCTATTTAGAGAAAATGGAAAAGGCAGGGATGATTGCCTCAGGAATTAATCCAGATAATAATTTGGTGGAAATAATTGAGTTAAAAGATCATCCCTGGTTCGTAGGAGCACAATATCACCCCGAATTGATGAGTACAGTCCAAAATCCACATCCTTTATTCGTAAAATTCGTTAAGGCGGCTTTGGAGAATAAGAAAACACAGGCTTAATTTGCAGCCACATTTTAGTTATCAATAATTATGGATAGAAATCAAGCGATTGGTCTTGTGCTAATTTCAGCAATGATGCTGGTTTATTTCACATGGCTGGCACCAGAACCAACAACTCCAGAGCAATTACCTACAAATGACACTACAGAAGTAGCGATTTCACAAGAAGTCCCTCCCGATGACAGTGCTTCTTATGTAAGTACTCAAATTGCAGATTCAGTAACAAACCAACTCAACACCCAAAAATTTGGCATGTTCGCTATGGCAGCAACGGGAGTAGAAGAGAAAACAACATTAGAAAATGAAAACATCAAAGTTGACATTTCTAGTAAAGGAGCAAGCATAACAAACGTAGTTCTCAAAGACTTCAAAACCTATGATTTTAGTCCTTTAGTATTGTTGGATGAGAATAGCAGTCAAACATCATTGATTGTAAAGCACGCAGGTCGTGAAATCAACTTGAGTGACCTTTACTACTCGATGTCAAAGAACAACACCAATGACACAACTTATCTTACCTACAGGGCAGTGATAGGTTCCGGCCAAGAAGTGAAACAGATTTATTCTTTTCCTAAGACTGGATATCAAATAGGATACAAAGTGCAATTAGTTGGATTAGGTGGCTTAGTAGATAGCGACCAAATGCAATTCGTATGGAACAATAAACTGAAAAGATTAGAGAGTGATATTTCGACTAGTCGCACTAAAACTTCTATAACATATTATTTAAGCGAAGAAGATTTTGATGATATAGGACTCAACTCTGAGGAATATGATGAGGAAGAGATCAATTCCTCTTTGAACTGGGCTGCGATGAAGCAGAAGTTCTTCATTTCGGGGATCATTGCCAAAAAAGCCTTCTCTAAAGGTAAATTCACCTTGAATGTCAATATAAGTGATACCACGGTTGTAAAAACCGCTAACATAGCTTTGAGCATTCCCGTTGATCACCTTAAAGGTAATGGTGGAGAATTCAATTACTATTTTGGTCCAAACAACTATGAAATACTCAAAAAAGTAGCCCCTGGTTTTTCAGAAAATTTAGACCTAGGATGGCCTCCAGTCAATTTGGTGAACAAGTATGTGACCATTAAGCTGTTTCATTTCTTTGAAAAATATATAGACAATTATGGAATCATCATTTTGATTCTTGTCTTAGTAATCAAACTTGTATTGTCTCCCCTATCGTACAAATCGTATGTCTCCATGGCAAAGACTAAAGTATTGAAGCCTGAGTTAGACAAACTCAAGGAGAAGTATGGTGATGATGCGCAGAAAATACAATCTGAACAGATGACACTCTATCGGCAAGTTGGTGTCAATCCAATCAGTGGTTGTATTCCAATGGTATTGCAAATGCCGATACTTTTTGCTTTGTTCTACTTCTTTCCCAATTCAATAGAACTAAGACAACAAAGCTTCCTTTGGGCGCATGATTTATCTACTTATGATTCTGTATTAAGTTTGCCATTTGTCATTCCATTTTATGGAGATCATGTCAGTTTATTTACGCTACTCATGACTGCCTCTACAATCTTATACACTTGGTCAAACAACCAAGTAAGTTCGGTTCAGGGCCCTATGAAGTCAATTACATACATGATGCCGATCATGTTTTTGTTCTTCCTCAATTCATTTTCAGCAGGACTTACTTTCTATTATTTTGTTGCCAACATTGTAACCTTCGGACAGCAAGCCGTGATTCGTAGATTTGTCGATGAAGACAAAATCAAAGCGATCTTAGATGAGAATAGAAAAAACAATGTCAATAAGAAAAAATCTAAATTCCAACAACGGATAGATGACGCGATGAAAGCAAGTAAGGAATCGCAGAAAAAGAAAAAGAAAAAATAATTTTTTTCACTAAACAATTAAGGCTCTTCAACATGAAGAGCCTTTTTTGTTTCGGCATCTTCAGACTTAATCTCAGCGCTTAAATTATTCAATTAAACTTCTATCTTTGTACGCTAATTATTTTTGAAAAAGGGCTATTCTCTTCGGACGGAAACTATAAGAATAAATGACTAAAATCATTGCAATTGCCAACCAAAAAGGTGGTGTCGGAAAAACAACAACAGCAATCAATCTAGCGGCTAGTTTAGCAGCATTGGAGCATCGCACACTTATTGTAGATGCAGATCCTCAAGCCAATTCTACTTCTGGAATCGGTATAGATCCAAAGGAAGTAGAACACAGTATATATGAATGTATGGTCGATGGTGTAAGTGCCAAAGATACCATCATCAGCACCGACATTGAATACCTGGACTTACTACCTTCACACATTGACCTGGTAGGTGCTGAGGTAGAAATGGTCAATGCAGAACAACGCGAGGAAAAGATGCGCGTTGCTCTGAAGCCCATTCAAGACAATTATGACTTTGTGATCATAGATTGCTCACCATCATTAGGGCTAATAACCATCAACGCGCTGACAGCTGCTGACTCCGTACTCGTACCCGTTCAGTGCGAATATTTTGCACTTGAAGGTTTGGGGAAATTATTGAACACCATCAAAATAATTCAAACACGTCTCAATACTGAATTGCAAATCGAAGGTATCTTACTTACCATGTATGATGTCCGTCTGAGGTTATCCAACCAAGTTGTTGAAGAAGTAAAGACACATTTCAAAAGCATTGTTTTTGATACTATAATCCCTAGAAACATTAGATTGAGTGAAGCTCCTAGTTTTGGAGTGCCAGTAATTGCTCATGATGCTGTCAGCAAAGGGGCGGTAAGCTATCTTAATCTTGCGAAAGAGATTTTGGTAAAGAATGACATGGAATAAGAGATAGGTGATGAGTACAAAGAAAAAACCAGTGAAAAGAAATGCTTTAGGAAGAGGGTTAGGAGCTTTATTGCAAGACTCTCCCGTCTCTCAAAAGAAATCTAACAGTAGCAAGGCAGTAAAATCTATTGTAGAGAAGGATGCAGCTCCGGCAGCATCAATGAATGAAATAAAGCTTTCTCAAATAGTTGTCAATCCATTCCAACCAAGAACGCATTTTGATCAAGACGCTTTAGCCGAACTTGCTGAATCTATCAAAGTACAAGGCATCATTCAACCTGTCACTGTTCGTAAGCTAAAGACTAACGAATATCAACTGATCTCTGGAGAACGTAGATTTCAAGCATCAAAACTTGCAGGGCTAACGACTCTTCCAGCATATATACGTACGGCAGATGATCAACAAATGCTTGAGATGGCATTGATCGAGAATATCCAGCGTGAGAATCTCAATTCTATCGAAATAGCGCTAAGTTATCAGCGACTTCTTACCGAATGTAACCTCAAACAAGAAGAGCTAGGAGATCGTGTAGGAAAAAAGCGTACTACTGTCAATAATTATTTACGGCTGCTAAAACTTCCCCCTGACATCCAAATTGCGCTCAAAGAGCAAAAGATATCTATGGGACATGCACGTGCAATCGTCAACATAGAGGATGTAGCCCTCCAATTGGAAGTATTTAAGAAAATTATCTCCGAAGAACTTTCCGTAAGAAAAGTAGAAGATTTAGTACGTCAATTGGCTTCACAAAGACCTACTTCTGCAAAGAAAGAGGTATCTAAAAGCAACTCTAGAGAGGTTGTTCAACTTCAGTCGAAACTTGCTTCACACTTTGGCACAAAGGTTGACGTAAAGTCTGATGGTAAAAAAGGAGAAATCAAGATCCCTTTTGTCTCCATTGAAGACTTAAATAGAATTCTAGAAATTCTCAATCTCTGAAAATCAACTCATGAAGTGCTTAGTTAGTTTAATTATTGGACTCTTTGCAATCATTTCCATCTCTCAGGCGCAAGTCACTCCTGGTTTGGCAAATGACAGCACTTTGACTGATGCACCCCTTATCATTAAGAATAAAAAGTCACTAGAAGAGGCGGAACTCATCGAAATGTATTCCAAGCGATTCATTCCTAGAAAAGCTGGCTTATACTCAGCTGTCGTTCCTGGGCTGGGGCAAGCATACAACAAGAAGTACTGGAAAATGCCTATTATCTATGGTGGTTTTATTGGGCTTGGATATGGCATCAATTTCTATCAAACAAGGCATAAAAAATTCCGTTCAGAACTTTTCGATATTTTAGAATCAGGAGAGGCTCAATCTCCATCTGGTTTTAATGAAGATCAATTGCGTACCATTGTTGACAAAGCTCGAAGAGAGCGTGACTTCTACCTGGTATTGACTGGTATATGGTACCTACTCAATGTAGTAGACGCACATATCGATGCTCATTTGAAGGAATTTGATTTGAATGAAAACCTCAAATTATCACTCGATCCAATGATTCGACAGAGAAACGAGCTTCAAGCAGGATTGTCTATCAACTTCAATTTCCATTAAGCAATGAATATTGCAATCATAGGATATGGTAAGATGGGTAGGGCTATTGAAAAAATTGCCCTAGAAAATGGGCATCAAATCAGTGCCAAAATTCAAAAAGACAACTGGGAAGTTTTTAGTAAAGTCAATCCTAAATCTATTGATGTTGCCATAGAATTCAGTCTGCCAGAAGCGGCATTTAGTAATATTAGTAAATGTTTAGAATTAGGCATCCCGGTAATTTCCGGAACTACTGGCTGGCTAGAAAAATTGGCTGAAGTCGAAGAACTATGTCAAAAAATGGATGGTACGTTCTTCTATGCATCCAATTATAGTATTGGTGTCAATGTCTTCTTCAAAATCAATCAAATGGTGGCCAAACTGATGGAGAATTTTCCTGACTATCGTCCACAGATAGAAGAGATTCATCATATTCATAAAAAGGATTCGCCAAGCGGAACAGCCATTACGCTCGCAGAAGGAATCATTGCAAATAACAAAAATATTGATAGTTGGATGGAAACGAACGCTCAGGTAAAAGCAGATAAAAACCAACTACCAATAAAATCAATTAGAGAAGAAGAAGTGCCAGGAACACACGCTATCCAATACACATCAAATGCAGACATTATAACCGTTGAACATAAAGCACATTCAAGAGAAGGGTTCGCCATGGGAGCAGTATTAGTAGCAGCATGGATTATTGATAAAAAGGGGATTCTCAATATGGATGACTTTATGAGTTAAACCCACAACTTTGTCAGAATTCAGCATCAAAAAATAATAAACTCAAAAAACATCAGTGCACCGATGATCACATAACGCTGACAAAGTTGTGGGTTTGAAGTTATCAATAAATAAATTCTAGTTTCTTTGTAAGATTTTTGAAACCAGCAACACTAACAAGCTAAAACATATCACATGAATATTTTTGTAATACTTATTTTCATCATACTACATTTCTCCTATGCTTTTGGGATGTCCAAATTCTTTAAAAAAGCTGGAGAGCAAGCTTGGAAAGCTTATGTTCCACTTTACAATATACTTCCCCATTTAAAAATTGTAGGACGTCCAACATGGTGGATTATATTATTCCTCATTCCAGGAATTAATCTTATTATGGCAATGGGAATTTTCACTGATATATTGAAGAGCTTTGGATATGACAAATTCTACCAACATGCACTGGGAGTAGTTTTTAGTTTTTTCTACTTCCCATATCTTGCACTCTCACAGAACTTAGAATATAAGGGCAAGGCCACAGAACTTCCGAAAATTAAAAAATCATGGGGACGAGAGTGGGCTGATGCAATTGGCTTTGCGGTAGTGGCTGCCACAATTATACGATGGTCAATGATGGAAGCNTTCACCATCCCTACTCCATCGATGGAGAACTCGCTGATGGTAGGTGATTTTCTATTTGTAAGTAANATGCACTACGGAACGAGNACGCCTATCACACCTGTACAATTCCCACTGACTCACCAGAAAATTTGGTTCACAGATGCACCTTCTTACTCAGATATTATTCAATTGCCTAGCTATCGCTTACCAGGATTCACGTCTATCAAAAGAAATGATGTTGTGGTATTCAATGTTCCCGGAATAGCAGAGAATAATTTTGAAGAGTACAATCGAGACAAATGGATCGACTACCCAATTGATCTCAAAACCAACTATATCAAGCGATGTGTTGCCGTACCTGGTGATGTGATCGAAGTCAGAGATACTCAAGTATACATCAATGGACAGATTGGTGAAAATCCTGAAAAAATGCAGTTTAGCTATCTCATCACCTCCACCTCTCCTATCAATGCCAGAGTGATGAAAAAACATGACATAGCAGATTATGGCACGATAAATAGCAATGCTAATGAAGTACTCTCCTATGCACATACTACTCCAGAAACTGCAGCCGCATTAGAAAAATTGCCCTTTATCTCATCAGTAAAAAAGGCTTCAAAAAATGCAGGAGAATCAGAGGCTAATATTTTTCCAAATGCTCAGTTATTCCCTTGGAATGGAGACTTCTTTGGCCCACTTACTATTCCTAAACAGGGAATGATCATAGATATCAATCAAGAGACACTAGCAACCTATGGAAAAGTGATTAGGCTATTTGATCACAATGATCCAGAGAGCGTAATAATCAATGATGATCAATTGACTATCAATGGACAAGTATTGGCTCAATACACATTCAATCAGGACTATTACTTTATGATGGGGGACAATCGTCACAACTCTCTAGATTCTAGGTATTGGGGATTTGTACCTGCCGATCATGTAGTTGGCAAAGGATTCTTTATCTGGATGTCGCTCGATCCTGATGAGGGCATGTTCAGTAAGATCAGGTGGAGTCGTTTATTCAGCTTGATTAGGTAGAAACGAAACTCAACTTTGCCAAAGTTGTTCTAAATCAATGCAACTAGTTTTAAATTGCGTACCACTGATTTAACTATAAACTTTGGCAAAGTTATAAGAGCGTCACCCCTCAAATCCGCTTTTCATATGTGATCCATCACAATATGGCTTGTTGGCAGATGCTCCACACCTGCAAAAAGCAGTCGTTTTATTC
>JGI24005J15628_10001323_pt1 | contig 13289 bp, 8 predicted proteins | sample LinPmetageLP40_FD_15628 | JGI IMG/M metagenome (IMG submission 15628)
AGCAAAGCAGGTCTATGAGACCAATGGAGAAAATATTTTGGGCGAAATAAAAGCTCCAGGCACTGTTGAAGGTGGAGATGTAGCCTGGCTGGATGATAAGACGCTGGCAGTTGGCAGAACCTATCGCACCAATGATTCTGGGATCGCGCAACTACGGGCTTTATTAGAACCGAACGGAATAGAAGTGATAAGTGTCGAATTGCCTCATTACAAAGGTGAGTCAGATGTGTTTCATCTGATGTCNATATTGAGTCCAGTGGATAAAGATCTCGCTGTTGTTTATTCTCCTTTGATGCCGATTACATTTCGAGAATTGCTCATTGATCGTGGATTTCAATTAGTTGAAGTGCCTGATGAGGAGTTTGATTCGATGGGCTGTAATGTATTGGCTACAAGCCCTCGAAATTGCTTGATAGTAGCTGGAAATCCAATCACACAGTCACGGCTTGAAGCGGCTGGTGCAACTGTGACTGTGTATCAGGGATCGGAGATAAGTGTGAAAGGCGGAGGAGGACCTACATGCTTGACCAGACCAGTTTTGCGAGAACTTGAGGATTAGTTTTTGAGTGCCTTTTTCAACTCTTTTTTATATCCATTCGGAGAGCATTTTTCAACAACAATTGTATCACACCCACAGAACAAGGCAAACCGCTTGAGCTTTTCTGATAACTTGAAATAGAATTCATCATCTGGGATGAAATCCGATTCAAACCATAGTTTTTTGATGGAGAAGATTCCGATTTTCCGGTCTGCCTTCGGGTCAAATCTAGCTACAAAACTGTCCTTATATAAAATGGGCAGTGCGTAATATCCGTATTTGCGTTTTGCCTCTGGCACATAGCATTCTATCTGGTATTCAAACTCGAACAAGTCTAGTAGTCGCTTTCGCTGAATGACAAGATTGTCAAATGGCGAGAGTATATGAACTTCATCGGACGGTTCATTAAAGTTGGCATTGGGCAACGAATAATATTCCTGATCAAGCCCTTCAATTTTTAGTGATACAAGTTCACCTGACCTCACTAATTTATTGATGACCTTAGTTAAGGTTGGTTTGATACCTTTTCGTAAGTAGCCTATTTCGGAAAGCGTGGCTACTCCCTGTGACTGCAAAGCTGTCTTGATGAGATACTCACAAAATTCATCTGGTGTAGGTGTACTTGAATCTATATCATTGGGCAATACCCGCTCCGTTAAATCATATACTTTTTGAAAGTTTATGCGTTCCTTGATCATCAGCTTACCTTCCATGAATAATTGTTCCAAAGCGACTTTTGCTGGTTTGTAATCATACCACAAGCCAGGTGTATCTCTTGTCTCTTTAAAGTCCTTGGATTGCAAGGGACCTTCGACTCTTACCCGATCCAAAACATAGCGATTCATTTTTTCATTCTTCGCAAACCAGTGTTTTGCCCCTTTGGCATAAGAAGCCTTCTTAATCAAGCTAAATCTATAGTCCTTGATTGGCAAGTATGCCGCAGCATGACTCCAGTATTCAAAGACTTGCTTTGTGCGCATCAAGTCTTCCAGATTTGTTTTTGCGTAAGCTAAATTTCTAGAGTGAAATACGTGGTGGTGCGCCCTCTCAGCTACCGATAAAGTATCTATTTGCACATAGCCCAGTTGATTGACAATCTCTAATGGAGTTGAGTCATGATTCAAGCCCTGTGAGTCAATAATCAGATGTCTGGCTTCAGCTTTGGTAAGTTTCAATTGTTAAATGATTTCGAAATGAACATACCTTTTCGATAACCAGTAAGAAAAACACATAATTGAATTTCCCCCTAATCAGCAACTAGCAATAAGCACCTTCCACCAAATATTTACCTACATAATCCTCCACACCTTGCTCCAAGCTTGTAAAAGGAACATCATATCCAATAGATTTTAATTTGTCCATATTGGCTTCCGTGAAGTATTGATATTTGTCACGAATATCTGCTGGTGTATCAATGAATGAGATGTCTTCTTGAACATCCATGGCTTTGAATGTGGCCTTAGTAAGATCGATAAAAGTACGCGCAGTCCCACTTCCAAGGTTATAAATACCAGAGTTTTTGCGATGGTGCATAAGCCAATAGCAGACATTGACAACATCTTTGACATATACGAAATCACGCATCTGACCCCCATTGGTATAGTCTGGATTGTGTGAACGAAATAATTTCATTCCACCTGTTTCTTTTATTTGATTATAGGCATGCCATATGACAGAAGCCATTCTTCCTTTATGGTATTCATTGGGACCATAAACATTAAAAAACTTCAATCCAGCCCAAAAGAAAGGAGATTTTGGCTGTTCTAATGCCCAAACGTCAAAGTCTTGTTTTGAAATACCGTAGGGATTCAAAGGTTGCAATTTAGGAATGTCGGACTCATTGTCATCATACCCATGCTCACCTAAACCATAAGTGGCTGCTGAAGATGCATATACTACTGGAATTTGATAGTCAATACACTTAGACCACATGTCCTTTGTATATTGTGTATTCATCTTAGAGAGCAACTCTACGTCAAATTCTGTCGTATCTGTTTTCGCTCCTATATGAAAGATGAATTCTACCTCCTCATAATTCTTATCCAGCCATTCAAAAAACACATCCCGATGAACACGCTCTTGTATGATTTTCCCTTCCAGGTTTTTATTCTTGGCTGGCGTATCAAATTCATCAACAGCAATGACCGCATTGAAATTTTCAGTATTGAGCTTAGCAATCAAACAACTACCAATGAACCCGGCAGCACCTGTTACAATAATCATAATTCCATATTTTGGAGTGGGAGCTTATTCGACTATAGATTCTTCAGTCGTTTGGGCAACATTGAAGTGAAGCGTAAATCGCAAGGTCTCTTTTAAAGGGTTATCTTGCTCGCTAGGTACCAAATAAGCAAAGTCAATACCAAATACTTGATATCTAAATCCTAGCCCTAAGGTTAAGTATTTTCTATTTCCCTTCTCTTTGCTCTCATTGAAGTAGCCAGCACGCGCAGCAAAAGTATTGTTGTACCAATATTCGGCACCAAAGGCAAGGATCACTTCTTTCATCTCCTCACTGAATCCGCCAGGGGCATCTCCAAAAGATCCGAAGATACCGCTTAGAAGACTTTTTTCTCTGCTCGTTTCCGTAGGGGTAGGCACCATCAGTTTATTCACATCAAAAGCGAAAGTAATGGTATTGAAAGGATCTAAATTGGTGGTCAAAGCCGTCCCAAGTCTTAAGTTGGTGGGGATAAAATCCCTATTATCTTCATCAGTATAGGTCAGTTTTCTTCCGATGTTAGATATGTTAGCACCAAATGCCAATTTGGTATTTTTCCCGCTCAATAAAATATCTCGTGTATAATAAACCGCAACATCACCAGCTACACTGCTTCCAGGACGGGCTTCAGTACTGCCCGATGAGAAAGAACCAGTTAGGTTGGATCGAATATATCGAACACCGATGCTCATAGATAAATTTTCGGTCAGTTTACGTGCATACTGACCAGCGAAGGCATATTCTCTTGGGTTAAACAATGTTCCTTCTAATCCATCTACAGTGAAAAATATTTCTCCTAAGTCAAAATATCGAAGTGACAAAGAAACTGCTTGCTCTTTATCTATCTTGTAATATCCTGACAGATAAGAAATTGACATGTCTGGGACTAACTTACTGAGCCACGGGGTATAGGAGAACGAAGCTCCGTATTGATTGTCAAGGAAAACTAATTTTGCAGGATTCCAATAGGAAGAATTAGCATCTGGAGATATAGCTGCCCCAACATCTCCCATACCACCCGATCTCGCGTCAGGCGAAATCGTCAAAAATGGGACGGCCGTTGTAATTATTCTTTGATCTGGATCAGCACCTGTTACTGGGGTGTTTTGAGCAGATACTTTGTTCATCACACCAAAAATGGTGATAAGAGCAACTAATTTAATTCTGGTTAGCATCATATTTTTATAAAATAACGAACAAAGATAGTTAATTCGGTATAATTAGTTTTTGGAATCTACTATTTTTTACACCTTTTGATAAGGAACGTACAGATATGCCATATACGTATATCCCAGGTGCTATTCTGTTGCCAGATTCATCAAAAACATTCCATTTGGCAAATTCCACAATATCAGCAATGTTCGCAATATCAACTTTACTATTGAATAGAATACCACCATTGGGTTTGTAAACTGTGAGCTCTATCTCGAGATGATCTCCGGCAAAATTATGAGCAAATCCAAAAGTGGTCGTATGGTCAACAGGGTTAGGGTAGTTGAATAACCTGGAAATAATTAAGTCAGAGGCATTGACATAGAATTGAATAGTTTCTGAGGAGGTATTGCCAAAGGTGTCTGAAAAATTCACCTCAATGCTATGTTCTCCTGTGCGCAGATCATTCATCGGAAATAATACCCATCCGGTTTGATACGTATCAGCCAGGGTATTGTAGTATTCACTAATGTCAAATGTGACAGAATCATCCAAAATAGCCTGTATGCCTCCGCCAACTCCATAATTTGAAATGTTTATACCACTTTGGTCATTAAGTTTGGCAAGCAATAGAATATTGCTACCAATTGTTTTGTTTTGTACGGTGGTATCGTTGATGTATAGGGAGATGATAGGTGATGACCTATCCATCGCACCAATATCTGCACTTCCTCCGATTACTATCTTATTATGAGATCCATTTCCATCGATTTGCTGATCTGAGTCTAGCGCATAAATACTGATTTCCCCATAACCCAATTCATAATTGATGTTTTTCGGCACGATAAACTCAGAAGTNAAACTACCATTCACAACAGTTGAATAACCTTGAAAAATCAAGTTCTCCCATTCTTTATAATTATAAACCGGATTTTCATTTCCAAGTGTTTGCAGTGAGCTTTGCTTGTCAAATACAGTCACTTGCGCTGTGCCTTCAAAGTCTATTGCATTTTGTATATGTCCGTGAATTGTAATTTTTGATAGCGCACTCAGGGTGTCTGCACTTCCAGATGATGAACTTATTTCATCAATGATAACTTGTTTTTTGGGATAAGAAAGGGTCATAGATGGATCACCCAAAAGTGAGAAATTGCGATTGGAGCTTCCATTTAAGCTCTCGTTTTTTGTGCCTATAAACATCTCTCCTAGTGTTGGGTAGCGATCATTTATTTTTTTGAATACATTTTCATAAAACGCTTTGTTGAGTAAAAAATTCGATCCAGAGCTCACTGGTCTTCCAGTAGTAACTATCGCAATAGCTCCTCCATTTGGATTCAAAACAGTCCGCTCACCCCCTGAGATATTTACTGGATTATCGTGCCGACCAAATTCACAAGTGGCAGTAACAATAAGTGGCATTCTGCTTATGTTGGTCCAAGCATTGATCATAGAATGATCGAGAATACCTTCTTGAGTCCATCCTGATTCGCCACCATGCCCAGTAAAGTTCATGATCAGTGTGCCATCTGCAATGGCCGTATTTATCGCCTCATTCACCAAAGGTGCTTTGACGCCTGATGGCTTCGATACTTGTTCATAGCTATCCAGAAATATTTTCTTCGTGTTGAAAGATGAATAAGTAGTGTCAACAAATATTGTTAATTGATTTGCTTGTTTGTGGTGCAAACTCCCTGTCAATTCACCATCATCTGCCACGAATACGGTAGTGTTTCTCCAATTCCCAAAGGCATTTGCATCACTGTCATAATTAATGATTTTGTCAACAACATCCTGTGCTTGTTGTAAAGTGGTGATCGGTAGGCGTCCTACACCGATATCCAGGGTATGATCTCCAGAAGATTTCTCTATCCATTCTCCTTCAGTGTTTTCCAGAAAACCATAATAGTCATCTGAAGAATACGTTTTCAGTGGATGCAATGAGTTTCGTGATTGGTAAGTTGGCACGAAATTGCTGTTATTGGTCTTGATGTCTTTGAAGTCATAGGAGCATTTCCCGAAAAGAAGTATGTGTTTAAGACTTCCCTGATCATAATAGTATTTTGCTAGATCGCGAATTGCGGTAGGGTCTTGTGATCCGCTCGAAAACTCGTTGAAGACTTCATCAATGGTGACCACGAGGGTTTCATACCCATCATGTTGGCTTCTGAAGTTTGCCAACCGCTGTGCTTCTGACTTGAAGTCAGGATGAACAACAATCAAAAATTCAGGTGCATTGGATCCTCTTAAATTTTGCGAGTTAATTTTACTGATGAATTCTGGTATGAAGGCGGTATTGGCACTGAAAGCAGAAAATTCTTTTAACTCCATCGTAGCAGTACCATAAGTTGCGTAGCCACCAGAGAGCGTGTATTCCTGCGTTTTTGGTGAAAAAGGAGTGGTTACATCCCAGACTCGTAGGTTTTCGTCTGCATTTTCTATCTCAAAGCTGCTGAAAGGATTGTCTAAACTTTCTAGCGACCTGAAATTTATTTGCTTATTGTCAAAGATTAAAGATCGGTCTGCTTGGAAGATGATATAGTTGGTGTAGCCTATTGATCTATCAGAATCATTTTTATTGTAGGTTATTTGCACATTCCATTTATTGCCATTATTAGAAACTTGAGAGGTGGGGATAGTAAATGTCTCGGTATTTTCTCTGCCCTTTAGACCATATTGATAGGTAGTAACTGACGCAATCTCCTGGCTACCTACATTAGTCCCGTTAAGCGCAATGTCAAAACTAGAAACATCATAAGATTGTGCCATCACGGAGGATGTGACTTGAATGTTGCCATTTGACGTGAGGTTGGTCACATCAAATGGGTACGTGTAATTGGAAGTGGCATCAAATCGATCACCATACCATTCTCTACCAGAGATAAGGATATTGGTTTTGTCTTTTTCATATACTTCGTAGTAGTCATATGAGTCAATTTTTTGGAAGGTATTTCCCTGATCTGCTTCGGTCTGCACTCTGAGTCCAGTACTGCTTCCTACTGTTAAATAATAATAGGCCTGTGTTTCATAGAAATGGTTTTTGTAAACCAATTCTCCCAAATCAGTATCAAAATAGGTGCTGTCAATATTGGTTGCATAAAAAAGAAGATAGTCATTCGTATCAAAGCTATTATCAGCTTCTCCAACAACTTCAATCGCATTTTGAATCAAATCTACTGGACGGTATTCGCTATTGCCTTGCGGCAACATTTTTCCACCGTTTCCATAGAGTTGAATGTTTTTGGGATTGATATTGTTTACATTTACACCAATCCTATTTAAGAAAGCATAGTCTATTTTATGAACGCCTTGTTGACTGACTGCTATTTTGTACCAGTTACCAGATGCTAGTACGGACGATTGCTGCGCGCTCAGATTGTGATCTGCGAGTAAACACAAGGTGATCAGTGATAAGATATGAAACGGGCGATTCTTCAAGTTGCAACTAATTATTTGGCTAACGGATAGAAAACAATATTATTGTCAGAAATGTTCTTGATAATCATGGATGATGGCTTAATGAATTGTAAATCACTGAAATAAAAATATATAGAACAATAACCAAAGGTATAGCAATCACCTGAAAAAAAGCAATAAACACCAAACTAAGTGCTATAAATATCCAGCGAGCTTTGTTTGTTGACCAATCAAATGATTTGAATTTCAAAGCCAACATCTTAATATCAGCTACCAATAGCCATGAAAAAACCAAAGTATATACGATCAGACCTAGGATTAATTGTTCATTGGATAGCACATGGGGATTGCTTAGTATCCATGGGAAAGCGGAAATGCAAAAGGCATTGGCAGGAGTGGGCAACCCGATAAAAGTATCGGATTGGCGTGTGTCAATATTGAATTTGGCAAGTCTAATGGCTGAAAATATGGTGATGATGAATGCTACATAGGCAATATATTCAGACCACCCTGTATCTGCTTGTTGTTGAAGGATGAGTTGATATATTATGACCCCGGGTAGTACACCAAATGTTACCATATCAGCAAGTGAATCAAGTTGTTTCCCTATTTCTGAACTTACTTTTAAAATTCTTGCACTAAAGCCGTCAAAAAAATCAAATAGACCTGCTATCCAAATCATGGCTGCGGCATATTCCAATTGATTGTTGAAGGCCAAAACTATTCCAATGCATCCTGAAAGCAGGTTAAGAGAGGTTATTGTATTTGGAATAACTTGTTTTATTTTTTGCATAAAATTAGGCGATAGCACAAAACGGATTTGACACTTTTTCTTCTCCAATCGTAGTTGTTGGGCCATGTCCACAGTACACCAATGTATCATCAGGTAGGAGGAACATTTTGTCATGGATGCTTTTGATCAATGTATCGAAGTCTCCACCTGGCAGGTCAGTTCTGCCAATACTCCCTTTGAACAGTACGTCACCATTGATACAAAACTTATCCGCATGACTTACTAGAGCCACATGTCCGGGTGCATGCCCAGGTACATATAGAATTTCCAGTGTACTATTTCCAAAGGTAACCGCATCGCCTTCATTCAAATATTGAGTTTCCTTAGTTTGCTCGAAGTGTGGAAAACCATAGTTAGCTGCGTAAGATGCGACTGCTCGAAGTGTCTCAGCGTCATTTTTATGAATATATAGTTCAACACCATAAGTATCCATCACAAACTTATTACCCAGCACATGATCTATGTGACAGTGGGTATTAATTAGCTTGTCAACAACCAATGAATTGTCCGAAACAAAACGCTTGAGCTCCTCTTTCTCAGCTGGGTCGTAGCAGCCGGGATCTATGATAATACAAAATTTGGTCTCATCATAGAGCACATAGGTGTTTTCCTGAAAAGGATTGAAAGTAAATGACTTAACTTTTATCATGGTGAAGGCATATGATTTTCACAAATTTGTGTTAATTATTGATAATATTCAAAGGAGAAGAGAGATCATATGCAATATGACTACCTTATTATAGGTCAAGGACTGGCTGGATCGTGCATGGCATTGCAGCTATTGCAAGAGGATAAAAAAATATTGGTCATTGATGAGCCGCACCCAAACACCTCCTCAATGATTGCTGCTGGTATTTTTAATCCTATAACAGGGCGAAAAATGGTAAAAACCTGGAAGGCAGATCAGCTCTTTCCTTACTTGAAGACATTTTATCTGCAAGCTGAAAAAGAATTGAAAAGTAATTTTTTTCATCAGATCAATATATATCGACCGTTCATAGATACGGAAGTACAGAATGAGTGGATGGGCAAAAGTGCTTCTGCCGAACACCAATCCTATGTCGAAAAGGTCCACCTCAACTCCGAATTCCCGAATGATCTCCATGATGAATATGGAGGACTCGAATTGAAAAATGCTGGATATATTGATTTGCCAGTATTCATTAATTCGGTAAGGTTATTGCTGAAGCAGAAGGGATGTTATGTGGAAAATAAATTCGATGAAGATAAATTAATTTTAGAAAATGGAGCTGTGAAGTACGAATCGTTTACCTCAAAGAAGGTTATTCTTTGTAATGGAGATCAAAGTGCCCATTCTAATTTGTTCGGATGGCTACCTTTTAGTTTGGTAAAGGGCGAAATACTTGAAATATCTGTTCCGAAATTACCCACGGTCATTTACAATAGGGGTGTATTTATCCTGCCAAAAAAGAACAATAAATGTCGGGTTGGAGCTACATATGATCAAAATGACCTAACAAACAATGTAACAGATAAAGCTAGAAAAGCGTTAGTAGAGAAACTAAATGGAGTGTATCGTTCGGAATACAATATTGTGAATCAAGTTGCAGGAATAAGACCAGCGAGTAGAGACAGAAGACCGTTTATTGGAATTCATCCCAATTATCCAGAGATAGGAATATTCAATGGGTTAGGGGCGAAGGGCGTGTCACTGGCACCTTATTTCTCCAAACAATTCGTTCAAATGCTTGAACATGGAACTGAACTTGATGATGAGGTCAATATTAATCGATATAAATCCATATATTACAGTAACATAGATTGAGCATTTTTGATGAGAAAAGGGATATTATACTTTGCGTTGTTTTTACTGGGTCTGACCATAGTCCAGGCGCAACAGTCCAATGAAACATTTGGCAAAAACAGAATTCAACACAAGCGATTTGAGTGGAAATACTATAGATCTGAGAACTTTGACATATACTTCTATGATCAAGGAGGAAAAGTAGCGAGGAAGTCAATTGACTACCTGGAAGAGGAATTTGAGAAAGTTACTGACCTGATAGGGTATTTGCCTTATGCCAAGACTAAAATATTTCTTTACAGTTCTGTTTCTGATTTACAACAAAGCAATATTGGGCTAAGTGATGCAAAGTATGACATAGGCGGAGAGACGAAATTTGTGAAGTCGCACATCGAAGTAGCCAATGCTGGCACCATGGATGAACTCAAAGAATCACTTGTTTTGCGATTCACACAGCTTTTGATCAATGATATGCTCTTTGGTGGTAGCTTGAAAGACATGTTTCAAAACACCTACTTGCTCAATTTGCCAGACTGGTTTGTAGAGGGGATTTCTCAATATGTGGCAAAAGGGTGGAATGAAGAAATGGATGATTACGCTCGTGAGTTGGTAGCGTCTCGTGATGTTAAAAAACTCCGTGCATTTACGGGTGATGATGCGAAGGTTATTGGTCATTCTATTTGGAATTTCATTGCTGAAAAATATGGTAGAAGCAATATTTCTAATGTGTTGAACTATACCCGAATCATGCGCAATGAGGAGAAAAGCATTACAGTTACGGTAGGAGTAGGATTCAGGCAATTGATTAGTGAATGGCAAGAATATTACCGGCAACAAGTTGATGTGATGAAACCCAGCTATGTGGCACCATCTTCTGATTTGCTTCTATCAGGAAAGAAGAAAAAGGAGATCAAATACACTCAAATAAAAATAAGTCCTGATGGGCAGCATGTAGCGTTTGTCACGAATAACAAAGGCAAGTATCAAGTATCCATTGTAAACCTATCATCTAGTGGGGTTCATAACGTATTTGATGGTGGGTACAAAGTGATCAATCAGCAGATAGACCACCAAATGCCAGTCATAGATTGGTCAGATGACAATACTCTTGGAATTATCAACCGAAGAAAAGGGAAATTATATTTTTGGCTTTATGATGTGAGTGCTAAAAATAAATTCTCGAGAGAGTTGAGACGACTGACAAATGTCAAATCTTTGGAATTCTCAAAAAATGGGAGACTGGCTGTAGTAAGTGCAGATGTCAATGGGCAAAATGATATATACTTATTGAGTACAAGAAGAGATCGAACCAAGCGACTGACCAATGATTGGTATGATGATATTAACCCCTCATTTGTGCCAGAGACGAATGTTGTAGTATTTAGTTCAAATAGAATATCTGACACAATTAATATTAAGAAGAATGTAAATTTTGGAGATGTGAATGATAATTTCAATCTCTTCTTCTACAGTCTGGATACGACAAAAAATGTATTGAAGAGAGTGACCAATACGGTATCGAAAGACTATCACCCATATGCCAAGAATGCGCAAGAAATATACTACCTGAGTGATCAAAAGGGAGTCACCAATCTTCACAAATACAACACGAATGATAAAATATATCAACAAGTGACCAATTATCAATACCGTATCGGGATGTATGACTTGAATTTTGATAGGCAGCAGATGGCTTTTGTCATGAACAATGACCTTAGGAATACCATCTATCTGGACAGTGTCTTCAACGACCAATCGAATAAGTTTACCCCAGCCAATGCGCGTAAGCAATTGCTTCAAGCTAAGACCATTGTCCAGAAGAGACTCCAGTCAGATGAGGCTTTAAGGGATGAGGGTATTTTGAATTTTGTAGAAGATACCCCTCAAATCGATAGTGTTAAAGTGGAGACAGGTCTCATAGATACTGATAGCTTTATCTTTGATGAAGATATCTTGCAAGCTCCTTCAGATAAAAATTCTTTTCTATCTCAATATAGGGCGCTGCAAGTTAAAGAGAGAGTCAAAGGACCATTTCCATATGAAAATCGATTCAGTGCCGACAATCTGGTTACGTCATGGGTGATTGATCCTTTGCGTGGATTTGGTATATTGCTGGAGACGGAGATGAACGACATGTTGGAGAATCACCTGATAAAGGGTGGAGCGATGTTTACCACTGATTTTAAAAGTGGGGATATTTATGTTGGATATGAGTACTTGAAAGAACGTATTGACTATTCTGCACGCTACGATCGTGAAGTGATTTTGGAAGATTCTCCACCTGTTTCGGAAAGATATGTTAAGAATACATTTGAAGTGGGGGCTTCCTATCCATTCAATATTCGAACTAAACTTTCGCTCAAGCCATTTCTTACAGAAACAAGGTATGATGATTTATACCCGTACAGCTCCCCAATATCCACCGGTTTCAACTATGACAATAGCGTGAGGAATTATTTTGCAGGGACTAAAGTCGAGCTCACTTACGACAATTCAGTGGTCAAAGAACTCAACCAGAAGGAAGGAACCAGAGGCAAAATAAAATTCACACATCATGAAGGTCTTACAGACCAGAGGACCAGTTTTTCTAATCTAAGCATCGATCTACGTCATGATCAAAAAATCCATAGACAGATTATTTTAGCAGGGCGAATATTTTATGGTAGATTTTTTGGGCAAAATCCTCAAAAATATCTATTGGGCGGAATGGACAATTGGTTATTTAATAAGAAGGATATTACCGATAATAGCCCGTTGAATTTGGCCAATCGAGAGGGAACAACTACCAATGGAGCTATCAATAGCCAGCTGCTATTTACAGAATTTGTCACCAATCTGAGAGGTTTTGATTACGGAGTACTCTATGGAGAAAACGCATTGTTGGCAAATATTGAACTAAGAATCCCAATCATTAGATATTTCCACAATGGCCCTATTTCCTCTAATTTCTTTAGAAATTTACAATTCACAGGATTTTACGATATTGGCTCTTCATGGTCTGGAGGCTCGCCATTCACAGGAGACAATACGATCAGTACTCGAACTGATCAACAAGGAGCATTCCAATATACGGTGATTGATTATAAAAACCCTTGGCTATATAGCTATGGAGCAGGACTGCGTACCGTACTGCTGGGATACTATATGAAGTTTGATGTGGCTTGGCCTGTAGAAAATTTCATCGTTCAACCTCCTCGTCTGTTCGTTACATTAGGTTTTGACTTCTAAACACCCCAGGGAAATCGGGTTTAAAAAAAGTGTTGATTATTTTCTGTGTAGTCTCACCAGCTGAGAAGTCATTCCGTAGGAATCTTTACCAAAATTACAAGAAAATCAACTTCATGGTAAATATTTCTCCTGCTCTCCTTCGATTTCATCTCTTGAGAACATACGAAATGACTTCGAA
>JGI24005J15628_10001326_pt1 | contig 13283 bp, 9 predicted proteins | sample LinPmetageLP40_FD_15628 | JGI IMG/M metagenome (IMG submission 15628)
TAGTTGATGTTTCTGATGTTGTAGTTGTTGTTTTTGATGTTGTAGTTGTTGTTTCTGATGTTGTAGTTGTTGTTTCTGATGTTGTAGTTGTTGTTTCTGATGTTGTAGTTGTAGATGTGCTAGTTGATATATCAAGGATATCTAAAAATGTGTTTTTAATAATCATATTTTTAGTATTGTCTGATTTATAATATGGTTTATAATATGTCATATAGTCAATATTTGACACTCCGCTTAAAGAATTGTGATTATCTAAACTAAATGAACTACAATTTTCATTACTGCAAGAATCTAACATATTATTGATACATGATAAGTTATTATCGTATGTATAATTAGTATCAAATTCATAATGAGAATATCCAATAGAATTTTCAAATAATGTATAATTTGGATATAAATATCTTTTCATTGCTAAATAACAACCATTTAAACTACTTTTATTATCATAATTAATTCCAGTAAATTCAACACTATTTCCAATAGTTACATTATTATCATTCATTATATCATTACAATTGCACATATTTGTAGTTTCAAATAATTTACAACCGTATATACAAGACGCATAATCATCTAAATCTAATGTATTAAAAAGACAATACCCTTTACAACTAAGTAGATAATGACAATCATTATAAAATATAATATTACTTTTATAATTAGGAACATTTATATAATAACCAAATGATGGTTTATATAAACTATCTATATTACCTTTAATACTTACAATATTCATATATTTATCTTTATCTTTATTATAAGTTTCATTTTCATCATTATAAAAATCTAATTTTATATAAGATAATGGTATTACTTCGCGACTATTTGAAATATCAAATGATTTTGTTTCATTATTTAATATTCCAATATGGTAATACTCTTTATTATTATGACTAATTGAAACATTAGCTGCTATAAAAGTATTATTATATAATTCAATATAAATATCATCGCCAGTATTATCAATAATTGTTTCATCCACAAATGATAATATAATACTATTACTTGGATAAAACGTCAAATATGTATTATTATCATTTCCAATTATATATGAATAATTAATTTCATTTAATATCATATTTTCTTCAATATTACCTCCATAAAATAATTTATTTTTATGGGGTATTTCATAAAAATACATTACATTATCAATATAACCGTCTCCTAATATATCAATGTTATTATGATTACCATATAGTCCTGGATAAATTTGATAACATTTATCAGGTATTACTTGTTTTATTAAATATATACCAGGACTAACATTATCAAATATAAATTCTTGTCCAAATGTTGCTATTATGGAAGGTTCATTATGTTCTAATACACCATTATGATTTAAATCCAAATATAATGTAGTATTTCCCCTATTTTTTTGTTGGATACCATTATATATTTCATATGTATTAAAAATTGTACCTTTTATTGAATGTAATTGAGTTTTACCATATTTATGATGTTTTACTTTAAAATAACTATTAGATGTAAAATTAAATATAGATGGTTGGTTTATATATGATAAATAATTACAAATTATCTGAGAATTATTTTTATATCTAAATATAGCGACACATTCTTCATAGATATTACATACATCTTTACATTCATCTAAAGTATAATTAAATGTTTTATTAAACTCTATATTATCTATTAACCCATTTGAAAAACCTAAATTATTATTATATTTTAAATTTGTAGTATTATTAGTATTATTATTAAATATATCACTACTATACATTAATTCATAGTCAATAACATCTTGATAAGATTTATTAGCATTTACATTATTTATTATTAATAATGATAATAAGGCATTTTTTATAAAATTAAACATTATATTACTTCTTTAAATATATTATTAATTTTATTAAACGAAAAACCCTTAATTTAAATATTTAAGAAAATATAAATTATTTAAAATTGAAAATATTTATATTTAATGTATTTTTTAAAATATAAATAATGTCAGAAGATGGAAAATTTATTGAAGTAAAATATAAGAAAAAACATACAATCGAAACTCAAATAAGTAGTCAAAATAACAATAGTACTAAAATTAAAATATTAAAAAAAGAGATTTCGGTAGGTCAATGTGCGATTGGAAAATATAAAAAAGAAATTGAAAAATTAAAAGTACAAATTTCTACATTATCAGAAAGAAATCTAGAACTAATTCGCACGAATAAATTTTTAAAAGAAGACAATACAACTTTAAAAGAAGACAATACAACTTTAAAAGAAGACAATACAACTTTAAAAGAAGACAATACAACTTTAAAAGAAGACAAAATAGAATTAGAAATAAATATTAAAACAGAAAGAGAAAATAATTTTGATTTAAATAAAGATAATTCTAATTTAAGTCAAAAATTAAATTATGAAAAAAGGCATTTACATCATAATTATCAATCACCAACAGGTGATATTATTAAAAAAAAAATTTATATTATAGATATTAGTAAAATTAATATACCTTATATAGATGTAAACTTATTATTTAACAATGAGTATACTAATTTATTTACATATGGTCATTTTCATTGGGCATTACCAAAAGGAAAGAGAATAGGGGATATTGTAATTATTAAAAATAGTGATCAAAATATTGAATTTATGTTAAGAATATTTAATACATTTCCAATGAAAAACTATTTTCCAGATTATAATTATTTAGGTACAGTATGTATGGCGTGCGTTCCTGCTAATTAGAAAATAAATTATATATTTGATTAATATTATTATTATCATTTTCATTTTCATTCATATTTTTTTTATGATATCCTACTATACAACCAATATGATCTTTAGAATTACCACAACACCCCCATTTATTAGCGTGTAAAACGAAACTACCTTTGTGTAATTGACATGCGTGTTTATGATTTGTTAATTCTGTAAAACCACCCATACATAATTCACATTTAAACACATTATTTAAATATATAGATTCTTTACTAGATAATAAATTTATTTTTTCTCTAATAAATTCTTCTTGCAATTCTTTATAATCAAATTCGTTTGTTTTTACAATAATATATTCATTCAATATATCATCATTAATACACCATTCGTCTAAAATATTGACCATATCATTTACATTAGCTTTATTATGTATTTCTTCATTTATTAAAATTTTTCTATATTTAATACTTTGAAATATAGATTTAACTATATCATAATCTTTATCTGTATTATAATGAATAATATTATCTTCAGAATCTTTTACTAGATTATTAAAGAAATTATCGTCCATAAATTCAAAATCTCTCCAATTAATCACATATTGTTTTCCCGTTCCAATAAAATGAAAGATTATATATTTATCATCTTTATTTAAAAACTTTTTATCATTTTCATAAATTTCCCTTTTACTATATTTTAAATAAGTATAATATAAAACTGGACCACATACAATAAATAATAATAATAAACAAATTAGATTATCTATATATGTTAATAAATTATATGTTTCATTTACACAGTTACTATCTTCAAAGTCTGGTATTTCTCCATATGTAGTCATTATTCAATAAATGTATATTATTATCATTAATAAATTCAATTTTAATAAAATTGAATTTATTAATGATAATATAGCAAATTTAATAAACTTATATATAACTAAAAAAATGCCTAATTTTTATTCTGGAAGAGTAAATATAAAGGGTGGACCTGAAAAGATTAAACCATTTAAAGATTGGGAACAAAAAGGAGATTTGACTAATTTTGCGAGCACATTTGTACCTATTAATGAACCAAATCAATGTTATACAAAATGGAGTGTTAAATGGGAACCATCATGTGTATCTATTATAGAAACATCTGAAAATTCATTTCAATTTACATTTAATACTCCTTGGGGTTCTCCTATAAATTTATGGAAAAATATTGAAGTAAAATATAATGTAAGTGTTGAAGAATATGGATATGAAGATGGACAAAATGAATTTTATAAATACTATAAAGGAAAACATACTAAATTTGAATGTGAATATTGGATTAAATATGAATTTTCATATGATCCTAAAAAAGTATATGATGAATATTATCAAAATGAACCATTAGACAATTATGATGAAGAAGACCTTTTTAATGATTGGAAAAATGATATATGGATTGACGCTCTAGATAAATGGAACGACACATATTCTGTTGATAAATGTATATGGACAGATGTTGAAATTAATAATGAATAGTATTATAATATAATAATAAATAGTATTAAAAATAAATAATAAATAGTATTAAAAATAAATAAAAAATAGTATTAAAAATAAATAATTTTTTTTGGAATATACCAAAAATGCGGTCCCAGCAGGACTTGAACCTGCGACCTTCCGATTAACAGTCGGATGCTCTAACCAGCTGAGCTATGGGACCGAAGTGATAATATCAAAACATCGTTTTTATCAAAAAAAAAATATTATTTATCAAATAATAAACGTTTCGATATTATACATATGTAAGATAAAAATGTTTTAAATTAATAAATTAATAACTATTAAGTTTTATTTAATTTGAATAATATATTTATATTTTATATAAAATCAAATATGTCTATAGTTTTATCTCCATCGGGGACAGGTAAAACAACATGGTTAAATAATACAAATACAATATTTGAAGACGCCGATGTTGTATTAAATATAAATATCATAATTGTAATTTTGAAAGAGAAAATAACACAGAAAATATAAGAGAAGAACATTATAAAAGAATAGATGCACAATTAAAAATATTAAAACAAGACAAAAGACATATTATAGGTTCTTTATTTTGGGAGATTATACCAGATGCAATTGTTATAATAGATATAAATGAACATAAAAAGCGCGTTTTAAAGAGACAGGATTTATGCTGCGATAAAGTAAAAAAGATTATCAATTACTTATTACTACACGCATATAAGTATAATATTCCTGTATTCACATCATTTGATGAATGCTGTACATATATATTAAATAAGAATTTTGAATAAAAGTTAATATAAAAAAATCTTTAAACATAAAAGTTTATGTATAAAGATTTTTTTCTGTTTCTAAATTTGTCTGGTCGTAAAGGTCTTTAATTTCATCAATATTTTCAATAACTTCTTTTGGTTTATTAATATATTTCCATAAATATTGTTGTAAAAGACTAGCAGTTATTTGAATATTGAGTTTTTTGTATTCATCGTAAAATTCTGTAAATATTTTATTCCTTTCTTCTTTATTTGTAATTTGTTCTTTAATATCTTCTTCAACATAAATAAACCTCATAAACATTGCTTTAATTTCAGTTTTCCTAATAAAATCAAAATGTAAAATGTAATCAACTCTACCTGGACGAATAAGTGCTTTATCAAGATTAATTTTGTAATTAGTAGTCATAATAGTAATAAGACCGTGTTTAGTAAGCATACCATCTAATACATTTAAAAGACTGCTAAATGTAATCATATTTTTCATTTCATCGTTTTTTTTACGTTCTTGAAACAAACAATCAATATCTTCAAGAACCAAAATACTATTTTTTGGCAAATCTCGTAAACCTTCATAAAATTTAGCATCTGTTAAAGATGAATCAAAAGCTATAATGGATATATTGTATTTAAATTTTGTAGCAATCGTCCTAATTGTAGATGTCTTACCACTTCCCCAAATACCCTCAAATAAATAACAACGCTTATAATTAATATCTAAATGTTTATAAAGTTTTTCATTTTCAATAAATTTTTCAACATCATTCATTAAAGAACTTATATCCTTTTTAGGAAGATATAGTGTATCAACACTTTTTTGTTTTATTGTATTTGTTTTATCATATCCATATTCACCTTTTAAATAAATACTAAGATTATTATTATCATTTTCTAATTGTAAAAAATGTTTTTCATAATATAAATGACACATCTTGCTTAAATCTTCAAAATTTTCGTTTGAACCTACAAAATAGAAATATATAGAAATATAATAATCAACTTTGTGTTTAATACGGATTGGACCGTTTCCTTCCTTCATTAAATAAATAACATATTTAATTCCTTTATAATCAATAACATAATAATTATCTAACGAAAGTTTATACATAATATCTATACATTTTTTAATACTATCACTATCACTATCATAATTTGATTTTATATCATATTCTTCTATAACTTCTTCTCTAGCATCATTATCATTAATTGACATTATTGAAATATTATTTGATTTTTTTAAATTAAACTCTGGATTATTAGCAATACTATATGATATTTTATCAATATCATATTGTTCTCCACCATTTATAACTCTTGTTTTAAATATATTAGAACCCAATAATTCTTGAATTTTTGTATTATCTTTTACAACACTCATTTTATTAAAAATTTAACTGTTAATTATATATACTAAACTTAGTATTTTTTAAATTATTTTTAGATTTATTATTTAAATTAAAGTTTGATACAAATTATAATATTGATTAAAATAAAAAAATTGAAATATTATAAATAAATGTAATAAATAAAAAATCGTGAGTTATCTGAAGAAGGCGAAAAACATAATATGCCTGGGAAAAGAATTATTATCGAAGGAACAAATATTCCTTGTAATACAATACAAAGAATTAATAATAAAGATAAGAATAGTATTTTCATTATTTCTATAGGGTTTGTAGGAAAAAAAAAGAAACACACTTCAATGAAAACTGATGAAATAGAAGATTTAAAAGTAAAAATTGATAATTTTATTAAGATTAAATTAAAATGGACTATTGATTATGATATAATATTTAATGAAAGAATGTGTAAATTTTTTGTAAATAAAACAAACATGAACGAATTGGTAGGTAGTATTATTCCTACTAAATGTTTTTCAATTAAATGTATAGAAAAATATGTATGTCATTTTAATATTAATAAATATATTGAAATTGTATATGAGGATGAAGTAGAAGAAACCAAAGAGAAAGTACAATCAGTACCGAATTCAAGTGATTTTCCAATATTTGGTAGTTCGCCTGTTCGACAGCCAGCAAATGCTAGTGATTTTCCAATATTTGGTAGTTCACCTGTTCGACAGCCAGCAAATGCTAGTGATTTTCCAATATTTGGTAGTTCACTTGTTCGACATCCATACCCTAACTATGGTTCACTCACATTTGAACAACCAATTACTCCACCAAAATCTCCAACTAGAGATTCCTGTAATTCAAGTGTGAATATTGGTAATGCTTTTATGCATGCTATTTTTCAAGAACGTGTAACTGATGGAGAAGAAAAAAGTACTAATGAAGATGAATCAAATGAAAAATATCAGCTTCCTCATAGCCAAGAATTTGTAACTGATGGAGAAGAAAAAAGTACTAATGAAGATGAGTCAAATGAAAAATATCAGCTTCTCCATAGCCAAGAATATGTAGAAGGAATTCTTACTGTTCTTCAGAAGACAAAGAAAGGAGGAATTTCTAAAGATAAAATTATTCATCAAAAAGATGAAATTATTCTTCAACAAGAATCAGAACTTAAAGAAGTAAAATCAAAAGGAATTGTGAAAGATAAAACTATTCAACGACAAGAAACTGAAATTACAGAACTTAAAATTAAACAGCAGAAAATTATGAAACATTACCTGGAATTACTACAATACAAAAAATTACAAAAGAAAAAACCAATAGAACAATTAGAGAAAATTAATTATTTTAGAGAATATTCAAGCCATTATAAAAGTCATTTCGTAGATTTATCAAAGGATTATTCAAATATTTATTGGTATACTAAATATTAAATAATAGTATAATAAACAGATTTAATTAATAATATTTAATAAAAATTAATACATTATAAAATAAAATTAATTAATAATATATATTTTTTCATTAACTTTTTTGTTATTTTTGGCTATAAATAGATAATTTTTCACAAATTTCTAACAAAATCTAATAAAATTGAAATAATGTATTTATATTAATACAACACTCTTACAAATTACATCTCAGATTTTCAAACCTGATTCGAAACAACAAGTTTTCAAGACTTTTGAACAATGTTCTCACACAGCAGGATGATTACCAGTGAAGGATGGACCAGCCAAACACCTCAGTGGACCACCTCGGGAAAAACTGGTTGTCACTGTTGGAGATTTGATACGAAACCATCTGGTTCCGTAGATTTTACTGTTTTTGTCGGTGGTTTCAGATTCAGAGATTTTTCTGATGAGCAGCTTGACCAGTTTCGATTGGAGGTTCAAGAAATCTTTGGCAAAAAGATTCTCGCAATTAACATCCCAGCGGCAGGAACAACAGTGTTCATTCTGTTTGATGACGAACAGAATGAAATTGTGGACAGTCTTTCTAAGAAGACAACTCATCATTTTGGACAGATTGTTGAAGGTGAAAGGATTGAAGTTCTGGGTCAGTGGATTCATTTCAAGCCTGTTCGAAAACAATCATCATTGGCACCAGAACCAGTAGCAGCACCAGCAGCACCACCATCGGCACCAGCAGAAGGTTCGTTTGACGTTCTTGCTCCTGGTGCTGATGGGAGTTGGGAAATTTCAGAAGGAGATTCTCCAATTGTCGAACCAGTCGCAGCATCAACACCAGCAGTTGGAGCACCAACAGGAGCTGGAGTATCATATGCTGTTGTTGTTGACGGAAATTCTCTTGCCACTCCTTCTCCAGTCGTTGGTTCTTCTACCGCTCCAACAGCTCTTGTCACTACTACTGTTCCAGTTGTTGAAGAAGTTGCTCACGAGAAATCTCTTGAGCAACTTCTTCTTGAAGAAGAAGCAGCAAAAGAACTTGAGGCTTCTGACTTTGAAATGGAAATGATTGAGTGGGCAATGGAATCAGAAATGAATGCGATTCTTGCTAATTCACCCCAACCAGTTGTGGAAGGGTGGACCGCAAAGGACGCTGAAAATGAAAAACTCAAAGCAGAGTTGGCACAAGCTAATGAGAAAATCAATCGTCAGCGTTACCAAATTACCCAACAAAAAGGTATCATTGGTTTTCTTTCCGGCCGTAAAATGTAAGTCTGAAGAGGGAAAGGACTTTAAAAAAAAACTTAAAAAATTGTTATATGAAATATCAAAATAAGAAAAAAAAATACAAAACCCCAAAAAAAACCTGGCTCTCTTTGAGAAAAAGGNAAAAAAAAAACAAAATCCCAAAAAAAACCTGGTTCTCTTTGAGAAAAAGGCAAAAAAAAAAAAAGGTTTTTTTTTAAATATTTTAAATTATTAATTTACATACTATAAATCTCTATTATAAGAAATACTATTTTTATATTAAAACAAAAGCTATAATATATGTATACATTTAATATTATAATCATATAAATTTAATATACGATTATACAATAAAAAACAATTCGTCAAAAATACAGTATAATATATAAATTTATAACTCACAAACGAATAAAAACTGAAAAAATGTAAAAAAAGTCAAAAAAAGTAGGCGGATTTTTTGGTCACTTAATTTTTTTTTTGTATGTTTAATTTTTAATTTTCTATATGTTTTCATTTTTTTTTTTTAAAAAAAAGTTCTCCCCCCCCTCACCCCAAAAATCACAAAAATCACAAAATTTTGTGATTTTCGGGGGACGGAGTTTACAATTATATACGAACCTTTTTCTTTCATTTTCGCCCAAGCTCCATTACCCGAAAAAATGTGGGACGGAATCATATCGCGTAATCATACTCATAAACAACAAATTATAACTCATTAATAACTTTTTATTTTCATATATTTTCGGATTTTTTCTTATAATTTTTATATAAAATATAATTTAATTTTAATAAATAATTTTTAATTTAAAATAAAATATTGCTTTAATATATAATAAATCTTACTTATAATTAATAATGAATACTGTTTGTGAACACTGTAATAAAGAATTTAAATCAAAATGGCATTTACGGCGTCATTTGAATAGAAAAGTACCGTGTTATGAAACCCGTCCCCCGAAGAGCGTAAGTCTGCGTAATCATTGCGTAACCGATTCGTCATCATTGTGTAATCCAAATGTAATCATTGCGTCATCATTTCGGGGGACGGATTGTGATACCCTCAATAATCAAGAAAACTACGTTTGTGAATATTGTGAAAGGTCATATAATCATCGACAAAATAGACACAGACACCTTCAAACTTGTGAGAAACGCATAGAAAAGTTGGAAAACTTAAATAGGGTTAAATATCTTATAGAAATGTTAGAAAATCATCAAAAAATACAAGAAAAAAACTCTCAAAAAATGTTAAAAAATGATAAAAATTGTAAAAAAAATGATAAAAATTGTAAAAAAAAGATAAAAAATGTAAAAAAAAGTAATAATAATAATAATTTAAATAATTCTACTATTTCTAATAATTTAGATGATTTTAAGTTTAATAATAAAGATTTAGAGTTATTAAATAATTTTATAAGTAATTATAATTTACAAAATAATAATCCTAATAATAATTCTAATAGTAATTTAAATTCTAATAATAATCCTAATAATAATACAAATAATACAAATAATACAAATAATACAAATAATACAAATAATACAAATAATACAAATAATTCAAATAATTCAAATAATTCAAATAATACTAATAATAACACTTTAAATAATAATACAACTAATAATAATACTATCAATATCAATATACGAGCTTTTGGGAATGAAAATCTAGATTCGCTGACAAAGAAAGATAAAATTAACATTTTAAATAAATCATACAATTCATTTATGGAATCTATTGAAAAGGTACATTATAATATTCCAGAAAATAGAAATTTCTTTCAGCCAAATAAAAATAAAGATTATGTAGAATACTATAATGGTGATAATTGGATATATGAAAATCAAGATAAATTTACAGATATTCTTTCTACTAAAATGATAACTAGGTTAGAAACGTGGTTTGATATGTATAAACAAAGACTAACATCTACGAAAAGACAATTAATACAACAAATGATTGAAGAATATAGTTCTGGTAAAATAGATAAAAATTTAAATGAACAAACTAAAAAATATCTTTTATCTTACAGCAATAATATTAAACATTTTATGGATAATGAAATTAATAATATAGGAACATTACTATAATTATAATAATTAATTATAATATTTAAAATTTATTACAATATTTAATATTTAGTATATTATAATTAAAAATCTAAAATAGTATTATATAGCTAATAATATGAAAATACAAATTAGAAATAATAATAAAGACCTAAATACTATATTTATAAATATAATACAAATACTTTTTATAGTGTATTTATTACATAAAATTATAAAAAATAAAAAATCTCAAATCTCAAACTTTAAAAATTTAGAAGAAAGAAATATAGTAACACAAATTTTAATAGCATCTTGTAAACAATTAAACTTAAAATATACTTTACTAGATACTAATATTATTAAAATAACACATAATAATAAATCAATTATTTTTAACAGATTATATAATAATATATATTCAAAAGAAGATAAAATTAGATTAGGAAATAAAAAATATGTTACAAATAAGTTATTAAATAATAATATTAAAGCCCCTAAATCATTAGGTGAATTTGGCCCTATTAAAAGTTTAAATTTAATAAATAATATAGTAGATAAAATTTCAGAATATCCAGTAGTTGTTAAACCTATAGATAGCACAGGAGGTATTAAAGTATTTGTTAATATTAAAGATAAAGAACATTTGAGATCAATATTAATAAACAAATTTTTAAATAAAAAAATTTTAAGAAGTAAAAGTAATAAAATATTAATAGAAACATATCTAGTAGGAAATGATTATAGAATATTATGTTATAATGATAAAATACTAGAAGTATATATAAAAAAACCAATAATAGCTATAGGAAATGGAGTTAATTCAATAGAAGAATTAATAAAAATTAAAAATAGTAATATAAATAAAAATCATAAAGATATAATTATTAGCAATGAATTACTTAAATCACAGAATGTTAATAGAAAAACAATATTAAAAAAAGGAGAAAAAATTAATATAAATATAGCAACATTAAATAATGGGTCTGAACATGTAAGAATTCCCCTAGAAAATATCCATCCTGACAATATAAAAATGTTTAAAAGAGTTAATAAAATATTAAATTCGAGTTTATTAGGAATAGATTTTATAATAGATGATATGTCTAAATCATATAAAACTCAAAATTGTGGTATTAATGAAGTTAATACATCTCCTGGTTTTAAGGCTCTTACTATAATACATCCTGAAGATAAATTAAAAATACCAAAAAAATTTTTAAAATTATACTTTAATTTGTAATTTATAAGTTTTAATAATTATAAATAATATCAATACACATATAGGAATTAATATCAATTTATTATTAAAATGATTATACTTTAATACATTATTATTATTATTATTATTTGTAAAACCTTCTTTACAAGATGCTGTTTTAGCACACTTTATATATTTATATAAATCATCTCCCTTTTTTGTATATAATTTTGGATAAATAGTTTGATATGATTTTATAACAGGAATTGGTGAAAAACCTTTATTAGGGTAAATTATACACGGTAAATATTCAAATCTAATAGGATTTTGTTTAATATTTTTTATTTTTTTTTTATTAATTATATCTTTTAATATATTTGTATCAATGATTATTTTTAAAATAAATGTATTTCTAACACCACTTTTTTTTACATGTGAATCAAATACAAAATTCCCTAAAGAATAAAAAACATATCCGAAATGATTTTTATTAATTCTTGAGTATTTTATTTCTGTTTTTTGAATAGTATGAGGATGATGTCCTAAAATAATATCTACGCCATTATCTATCAATAAGTCGGAGGTTTTATCTTGATATTTATCCTTAGTAAAACTATATTCAGTTCCCCAGTGTATAGAAACAATTAATATGTCAACTTCATTTCTTTTATTTTTAATTAAATTAATTATATTTTTATTGTTATTATCTAATATATTAATTATATTTAATTTTTTTAATTTTTTAAATGGTCTAGTTATACCAATAAAACATATTTTTATACCTTTAATATGAAATATTTTATATGAGTTAATTTCATCTATAATATTATCTTTTAAACCTATTACATCAATACCAACATTTTTAATATATTTAGCACTATCAATAATACCTTTTTTATTAAAATCATTACAATGATTATTTGATATATTAACTATATTTATACCACTATCTAATAATGAATTAATACTACTAGGTAGAGAACGAAATTGTAATTCTGGAGATTTTAAAGAATAAGGAGAGCCTTTTGTAGTTATTAAAGTTTCTAAGTTACCTATGG